>Ga0307517_10014714_pt1 | contig 10477 bp, 8 predicted proteins | sample 23_EM_MG_FD_194515 | JGI IMG/M metagenome (GOLD analysis project Ga0307517, IMG submission 194515) | Populus trichocarpa ectomycorrhiza microbial communities from riparian zone in the Pacific Northwest, United States - 23_EM | ecosystem: Host-associated > Plants > Roots > Unclassified | place...
AAACTAATGAAGAAAAAAAATCTGAATCAACTAGGTTAACCTGGCAAACCTGGGATCCGTGTCACGAAAGTCTGATAAGTAAATAGAAAAAATTTAATATTAAGATACTAAATTCAAAAAAAAATTAAAAAAAACAAAAAAAAAGCAAAAAAAAAACTAATTGGGTTGAGATGATTTTTTGACACTCGCGTCTTGTATATTTAATAACGTTGGGCAAAACGCCACGGTTTAGCCCTTTGACTACTATTTTTTTATTTTTACTATAATTCAAAAATTGAGCTACAATGGTTTTGAATATTTTTAATAGTGTTAATGGATATAATCGGTTTAGATTTGGGTTAATAGTTATAGCCAACTCAATTTTTAATAATTTACAAATTATAGTCCCAACTCATTTAATCTTTTTGGATCCCAATGAGTTGAGTTAATTTTTTTATTGATATTATAAATATTATTTGGTTAGGTTTATGAATTTTTTTAATCCTACACGATCCTAAAAGAAATAATTAAGAACACTACAATTAAAAAACAAATCAGGCAGAAATCAATTGATGGTCTAAAACAATACAGTCAACTGAAGGAATTTTAAAGTTCGAAATGGATATGCACCTTCACACACACATGCGAGAATATATTGAATAGCAAGTTCTGGACTTGAGATGCAGTAGAATTTAGTTACTTTTTCAGCAGCTGTCATACGTAATTCAGCCTCATTATCACATAGTAACCGGATATACGCAAGGACCAAGTCCCACCTTAGGAACAACTAGCTGCTTTGCCTGCGCTATGCCGTAGATCAATTTTGTAAGAAAGGATGTAGAAAGGCACCTGTATCTCAAATCATCTCAAAACCAGAAATCTATCTAATCTTGAAGAGTCATTACATAGTTACCGCCTGTAGTCTCACATTCTTTATGAAAGACAATAAACAGATACTTATATCTCTTTGGAAGAAAAAAACATCCTTTCTTATCAGTTTCATTAAGTTCATCAGTAAAAGGAATGATTTCATCATAAAAAGTGTCAAAAATAGAAAGGTCACTTTATGATTTCAATTCCTAAAGTGACATGGACTCCTCACCATTTAGGGTAGATAACATGTTAGTAGAAGGATTCTAATGGTTCTAGAAAGAAAGGATAACATTCATCTATAACTCATATGTAAAAAAGGATGCAAAAATAGTATCTTAAATATGTGCCCTCTGAGAATCAACTTTTAGTGTTTTAAAATATCTTATATTCATTCTCAATACTTGGGAGTATACTTAAGTGCATCAGAGATTAGAAAATAATCCTTGCAAGTAGCATCTCTAGCATGTTTACGGTAATCTAATAGCAGCAAATCAGCTAGAAAAGTTGTTGAATGTGGAAAGGAGGACTGAAATTGTAAAACTAATTGAGGCAAACCACCATGACTATAAAGTTCATAAAAAGTCTGCAATGACCTCGAAGTCAAATGCTTGATGCTTTTGGAAGACCACTTCTTAGCAAATGGATCAATGGTAGGTTTGTATACGCGAGGGCTTGTCCGATGAGACTTGTCCTCAATTATTAAGAATTTTTTGAGGAAAAATAAGAATTCTTGAAAGTCACCGTCTACAAAAATGTATGTATTATGTGCATATTTGAAAAAAAAGATAGGGAACAAGATTACAAGTCCCATAATATTTATGTGTCCTAAAATAGGGAGGGTAAGAACTTACCTTGATCGAGAGCCAAAGAAGAGTGATGCTCTAATGTTTGAAAGAAAGTTATAAATAGTCAAAATTGATGGTTCGTTAAAAATAACAATTGTGACCATTAAAAAATGACTCTTCAAGCACCAAATCCACTGAAATATTATAGTTGGAGAATTCAAACCGCCAAAGCAACTCACATAATCACAAGTCACGCGATTAACCTACATCCAAGTTACCAAAGAATGTCAAAAAATAAATTGAGTTACATTTCAACACCGGACAAGTATTTATATTGTTGAGCTTTGGTTAAAATTTTAAAGGTTACTTCACTTCACAAAAAAACTCAAAACCGTGTCCTTGTTTACAACAGAAAGAAAGGCAAGGTAAAGGAAGACCAAAAAAAAAAACCAGCAGTTGTAAAACAAATGATGAGTGGAGACATGCATACCTGCTATTTGGTAGAGACTATGCTGACGGTAAAGGAAGAAGAAAAGGTTGTGCTATTAATTTACAGCAGAAAGAAAGGCAAGGTAGTGTTCTTTTATAGTCACATTTCCTAATTACAAAAGAAGGAAAAAAAACATTCCTCTTATGTGAATAGTCGGCCACCTGCACAAACTGCCAATTTGATTTTCATTCTTCTAAAACGGATACATGAGTAGATTTTAAGAACTCCGTGTTTCAAATCGTGGCAAAATTAAATAAAAAAAAAAAAAACTTTCTTGTCCTATGAAAACAAGGTCGGCTACCTGCACAAATTTCTTGTTTGATTTTCCTCTTCTAAAACCAATACATAAGGAGACGTTAAGATCTTTCTTGTTTCAAATCATAGCAAAAGGAAACAATTCATGTTTGTGGCGCAAATTCATGTTTGTGGCGCAAAGTCGGTTTACCTCGTGCCTTTTGAATAAAGAAAATCTACAGCCCTTGTTTTTTTTTCTTCCAAAATAATTGTTGCTGCTATCTCTCAACCCGAGATCATCATCACCGTAACCTCCAACAAAGATTCGGCAGATTCCCTCTATGATTGCAAGTAGCAAACGACCGTCAAATGGGCTGATATTAGTTTGCAGTCTGCATCTCCCATGAACTCTCAACCTTGCTGTGGATCTCGTGAAGTCAGTGCAGATGTGAGCTATAATTATAATCTCCAAAGGGTTCAATAATCTAGAGTCAATACTTCACACGAACACAGGGAGAGGTTGCAGCCTGTTTCTCCTCATAGATGTATTCAGCAGTTTTCAGAAGATGGAACTAAGTAGGTTGATGAGAGCCTCAAGCTAAAAGCAGGTGGGGAAGGCGGTCATCTTCTTGAAAAAGCTACCCATTAATTCTTCTGAGGTAGGATTAAATACAAAGGGATGTTGTTGTGAAAGAGATTCTGATAGCCAACCATTACGTAGTCCAAGTGGCTGGGAATTTATGGATTCTGAATCTCCACCTCACAATTGTTGTTTTGATAGGATCAAAGGAAACGAATGACAAAGTAGAGCAAAAAAAAAAGACTGAAAGAAAAAGTGAAAAGGGCGCTGAGGGTCAATTATCCATAAGCATTCACTGATTCCCACCTAGAGTTCTTGGCCAACCACTCAAGCTCTCCACCGAATAAAAATCATTGTTTAAAGTAGCCTATTCGCAAGGGTATAGCAAAGCTTGAAGCAGGGCCTTCTGGGAGCTTCAGGTTGCAAAATAATTGACTAGCAGTGGTGATTCTGAAGAAACCCTTGGAAGGGCAGAATCTAAGTTGGCTCTTGAAATTGATGGTCTTACAACTAGGACTTTTCATGTGAGCACAAAAGAAAATGCAGTGAAGGAGAATTCATATGAACCCGTTTTGAGGTGTAATCTATTACTCGTGTTGATGTCCTGTTCGGTTGTATCCTCTAAAAAAAATACTAGTGCATCCCCTAGCAGTTTCATATTCAAGGAATCGCATAGTTTGCCTGGGAACCCATTCAATAACATAACCACCAAATTAATCTCTTACAGTGATTCTTGTGATCTGGCTGACCATGATTCTAACAGTTCCAAATGCCCTTGTCTTCTACATCATCTCATTCTGATAGTTATGTTGCACTCTTGTCTTCTACATCGGCACCAACTGCCATGGTTCGTGAGTAATGGTTGTGGAGAATCAAGTTTGGTATAGAAAGTATAGAGTAATAAAGTAGAAGATGACTATCCATATGCATCCTCCGACCTGTTGCTGCTACAGTTTCTATCCAAGTTGCTATGAAGTTGCAATATCTTTGTAGTAAAAAAAATTCAAAGTATAAAACCGTGGGTTTAATTACAATATTTTTCAACACATGCACAAGCATTTTTAAATGTAAGTGAAGAGGGTTATAGGTAGAAACAAAAAAATTACTACTAATTAAATTTTACCATGTGTTATTTTTTATTTTATTTGTACATGAAAAGATAAAATAAAATTAAAATAAATGACATGAAAAATAAATGAGCCTTCATATATTTCTTGACTAATAAGAAGTTAACACTTGAAAGGAGATATTCAAGATATTTTGTCATAAATACAAGATATCATCAATAAAGATCAACCAATAAAATCATATTATGTGGTATTGGAAAAGAACTTGAGAGCCTCTACAAACCTCTATAAATAAAAGGCCTCGATCTAGAAACAAAAAAAAAAATTCTTAAAGATACAAATTTTCTTCAAGCAATAAAGCTCTTTCAAAAGTTCTCAAGTTTTTATTTACGCTTAAAGTCGACAAAAAATAAAATTCTATTGGATCAAACTTAAACGCCTCATAAGAATTCTTCAACAACACTTTAAAGACAAATTAAAAGTACTTTTCTAAGTATCAAATCATTGAATCTTGCTTCACAATACACGTCTAAATTCGAGTTCTTGTAAAGCACAAATCTTGACCTGATTTCACAAATAAATCAAGTCACCATATATCAAATCCAAGAGAAAAATCAAAGGATTGTCTTATTATTTTGAAAGAATACTTTAGATAAAAATTGTACCTAGTCATATATTTAATAATATCATATATTTGTACATGTATACTTGTTTAATTTCAGATAATCAAAATTATATCTACAATTATATCCAGATTTGATTGTTGACTCGAGGTTGAGCCTTTCCCAAGTAGAAGGTATCAATGTGGAACATTTTATGAATCTGTTTATAGACCAATTAGACATAACTTAAGAAAGAAGAAGTTTGAAAAAAAGCCAAATGATTATTCTAACAAAAACAACCATAATTTTTTTTCTAATAATTGTACGTAGTCAAATTTAAATTTTACAAGGAGCTTCTACAAGCTTGGTTCCTTTAAGATTATGGGTGTGTTTAAGAACGCGGTTGTATAGTGTTTTCAAAAATTTTGAATATTTTTTTATTTAAAATAAAAAAAAATATTATATTTTCAAATCGTTTTGATGTACTGATGTCAAAAATATTTTTTTAAAAATGAAAAATTTATATTTTGATGTATTTCTAAGCGAAAAACACTTTGAATCGTCACCACTACCACAATTCCAAAAAGGATATGTCTCTTTGCATATTGTTCATTTCTATTACTGTTTTTTTTTTCTTTGCAGGGTCTCTATCTTAAATTGGAACTTTACGGAGAACCTTTTTGTCACTCTTCTATGATTTGATTCCGGTGGTTCCCATCATGCAAGCTAACTTAAATCTTATATGGAACAAGTTCGACTAAAATCTCAAACCAAAAGAGATCTTGATTCATATATATATAGAGAGAGAGCATTACCTTCTAAGCAAAAATGGCAACATGACTAAAAGAACCAGTCACTTAATTTAGTATATAGCAAATATGGTTTCTAGATACAAAACGTTCTGCCATGGCTCTCTGTATATAGCCCGTGTCAATTTCTAACAAGTGATTAAATTCTGTTATGTTCTTCAATAAGATTAAAAAAAGTACAAACTTCTGCTGTGAAAAATAAGCAGGAACTTTAAAAGGGAGCATATCAGTTGTCTTTCCTTTGTTCAAAACGGCAAATATTATTCCATTAGAATAGTCAAGTCTCTTGTTTTGGGAGGAATTCCAAGTGAATTTATCCTTTACTTCGAATGTAATGTATGATAAAGAAAGAATGTCTGCAAAAAGTATTAGTGATACTACATCTCTCTTTATGCAGTTCTATATCCCAAGTTTCCAATATACAAAAAAGAAAAAGAAACGCTACAGCTAATTGATCTAACCTAGCAGCTATTCAGTGAGGTCTATAATTTGAAGTTTTCTCTCTGCATGTACAACTCAAAAGTACTGTAAATGGACATTTCCTTGATCAGAAAGCAATTATAATTTCTTTAATATACTGATCTTATTAGTCCCTGAAGGGGTTACAAAACACTGTGGAGATTACATGAAAACCTGCTCTCTCAATCTGCTCCACCAAAATTTGTCTGGCATGCATGTCCAACATGTATACTTTTGCATCTCATCATAACATTCAACAAGATCAAAGGATTTTAAACTTATTTAACGATGGTAAATATTGTCTGAACAATAGTGAGAATCAAAAGAGTAGCAGCCGCAAAAATAGAAACAATTGCCCATGGGGTGCCAAAGTAATTGCTCATCAACAGAGCACGCCATCTTGGAAACCTGCGCCGGTAATACTTGTTCACGTCCTGGCACAGTTGTAGATAATAGTATTTTTTCAAGTAAGCATCCTGATAAAGCTTGTTGAAGAATTGCGTTGCCTCATCTGGATTCAACCAATTATCAATGATTCCACTACTGGTGAATGTATCCATATCTTTGGTAGTGTTAATGAGGTTGTCTAGGAGTACGGCATATGAAGTGATTCTGTCAGTGCATTTAGGAGAACACTGCTCGTAGCTGATGAGGTTTCGAATGATGACTTCAGTTGTCTCCTGAATTAGCAATGGAGGGATTTCCAGGACACCATTTTGGAATTTTATATCCAAGATGCTGCTTGACTTACCCACCTTCAATTTAATTCCGGCGTCTACAAGATTTGTGACGGAAGGAATAGGTTCCCATCCGGTTTCACCATCTTCGTCTTTTCCAGATGACAAAACTAACCAATTTCTTAAGAGGTCAAGCAAATGTTTTGGTCCTCGGTTAGAGGGAACTATGGAGGGTGGATTGGATGAAAAAATGTTTTGAAAGAATGGAAGGGCAAGTTGTGCGAGGGTTGTCGTGTTACCAGGTTCCGCGGTCATCTTGAACAAGTGTTCAAGGACCAACCAAGGTATTTGGTTTTCTACCAATATCAAGTCATGATATAGGTACTGCAACATGCAAGACATGTTGAAGATAGGATCATCATCTTCTCTAAGATGATTATCTTGATCCTTTCTAAATAGCTCAATAAGAAAGCAACCATCTATTACCAACATTCTGACAAAATCCTCTACACCGACATCAATTGGTCCAGCATAACACGAACGTGCCTCTTTCTCGATCCCCCTGGTGGATTTGATCAACCCCTTCAGTGTTATGCTCGCAGATCTTCGGCAGAGAAGGCCTTTGAGATACTTCAGTTTAACTTTCTCTGTATATTTCATTAGTCGATGGTGACGGTGCCAGGGGCCAATTGAAAATGCGTTGGGGGTATAAGCTTTTTCGCTGTGCCTTCGGAGAATGTCGGGCACTTTAAAGATGCATGCTTTATCAGACATTATCAAATTTTGGGACATCATACTTTCAACGGAAGAGGTCAATGAATCAATATCAACTGTGACCTGATCATCTACTCCATGAGAAGGACCGCATATATCAACATTCCTTGTACCACCATCGCTTTCGGATTTTGCCATCGTTTCTATGTGAAGAAGAAAAGAATAATGAGGACAGCAAAAAATTAGAATCTACTTGAAGAGAAAGAAAAGGAATTCTAAGCTAAGTGTGAAAAGTAACCCATTCAACGAATTATATATCTCTTTTAAACCCATAAATTCTTCAGGCCAAGCTCAACAAACCATGATTCGAGTACCTACTCAGAACCCAAACCCTTCCAAATCCTACCGGGTTGTATAAACTTATCCTATACAAACAAAGTTTTCTGCAAGGTTTTGAACTCAGCTGCACTCCAAACATAACTCTTTTGGGAGTTTAGAAAGGTTTGTGATTTTTCAATCCTTTTGAACAGAATAGTTTCCTAGCAATTTTCCCAAATGAGCAATCAGAAGGACCTATGAAGCTAACGAGCTGTAGTGTAAGGTGTAGGAGAACATATATTAGCATTAAGCTTCTCTCATACCTGACAGAATGCAACTTTCCTGTAGATCTTCTCACTCCTCAATGATTTTATTTCGTTACCTATGTTGAGTTGTTGACTGCTGCCTGCAACAATTTGCAAGAAAATTTTTACATGGTATCATCGAAGTTTGCTGCTGAAATGCCGAACCATTTCAGAGTGCATCCCTACGAAGTTTACTGTGATATTCAACTGTGCAAAGAAAAAAATGGTAAAGCATTACCTTTCTCGATTAGCCAAAGCCTTGATTCGTTCTTGAGGCTCTAAAAGTGAATTCTTCAGGGTTAGGGGCATGCACGTTTATTGTTTATGGAAGAGCAGATTGAGGCATTTGAAGATAAGTCTATGTAAGCATAGGCCGAGTAGGGAGGAAAATTTAGATGTTTCTCATGCAGCTAGAATCAGAAGGAGGGGATGAAAAGAAGTAAGAATTACATATTTCTGGATGATATTTAAGGCATTGCAATACTGAGACATCTTAAGGGGCATTGTATGAAACTTTGCATCTACAAAAACATGGTTCTGATAAAATGCTCTGGAAGCTCTGTTTATTTAAGGTATCAGTCCTATTCTTTGGTAGTAATTTATCCCTTGCTTTGGAGACAAAACTTCCTAGGAATCTATCTTTAGAACTTCTTAAGTGTGATATAAACAGCGTCGGTGGAAAAGCAACAAAGTAAGTAGTGTCTTTTAATTTCCTCCTGCTAAGTTCATTTGACTGCTTTACGGCATCATCCTGTGGTTTCTATTCCTGAAATTCAAATTCAGATGGTATCCAAGGTTTCCATTTTAAGCTTCTCTCTTTGTTCAATTTCTTTGGAATATTAGGCCTCCGTTTAACTCTAGTTAGTTCTCTTTTGCAATGGTGAAGAAGTTCTAAGTCCAGCCTCGTTCAAGTCCTATATATACTATGGATGATGACATTAATGAATTCCAAAAGACCTGTGCGATTTACGTAATCGAGCCACGCTCCTCAATCAACCAGCTTTTTATGCGTTTAGGTAAATTACAGCAACTCCTATTCAATATTATAAAATTATAAGTCATTTAAAAGTCCAAGTTTCGATAAAAAAAAAAAAAAAAAAAAAAAAAAAAAAAAAAAAAAATTATTTTTTTTAAAAAAAAAAAAAAAAAATAAAAAAAAAAAAAAAAAAAAAAAAAAAAAAAAAAAAAAAAACCTTTATTTTATGTCTAAAACACTCTTAATTACTATTTTAAAAAAAATTACAAAAAATAATATTAAAAATAAAACTCAAAACAAAATTAATAGTGAAATTAATATTGTCCGTGTACTAAAAAACATTGTGTCCATTTTTTTAATATTATTTTTTGTAAAGTTTTAATTTAGTTACTTTTTCCAAATGGTAATGGAGAACATTTTGGTAAAAAAGGAGGTTAGGTTAATGTAATTATTAAAATTATAATTATAAAATAAACTAAAAGAGTTGGGGTTATTTTAACACTATTCATATGAACAATTCAGTTTTTTTTTTTTAATTTCGGTCCTCACAATGCTCATATAAAAAAAGCGATCTTTTTATCATTTTAGCTATGGATTTTATTTTTCAATCTCACTATCTCAGGTTATATTACCATGGTTTCATGTGTTTGTAATTTTTTTTTTTCAATTTGAATTTGCATGCTATCGCTTTTACAAAGTGTTGAAAAATATTCTAATAATTAATTAAAATTAACTTTATGAAATAGAATTTTAGGTTGCAGTTATAAAAGAAACTAAAAAAAAGGGACCAACTTTAAGAGAGAAAAGAAAAATGAAACAAATACCATTTACACTTTGGCCTAGAAAACCTCACTTTGATCCCCAAAGTTTTAGTTATTTATTTATTTGGTCCTTATTATTTTAGAAATTTATAATTTAACCCCAAATCTTATTTATTTTACGTTTCAATCCCTAAATGTTGAGAGAGCAAAGTAATAGTCACCGGAAAATATAGAGGGGAGATAAAGCGCTTAGAAAGCCATATTTCGGCTACCAAAAAAAAATTAATATTGGTGTCCATGAATTCATCTTCTAGAGGGATGCTCAATGAATGTAGCGTTTCTATTCAATCATGCTATAAAAAATTGATTTGGATCCATAAAATTTCTTTTCAATTGATTTTCAGTCCTTAAACTGATTAGAGGGTGTTTAGAATTGGAAATGGGTTTACTAACATTTCTATAATATTTTTAAGTAAAAACAAGTTGAAAAAATAGATTTGTGAGATCCAAAAGCTCAAACCTCAATTTACCAGTGACCGGAGATTACTAGAAAATTGTCTAGTCAAGTAGTCTGTTATGACAAACGACATATCGTTCATTTAAAAAAATAAAATGGATGATGTGTCATCTGCTCTATCAAGAAAAAAATCAGTCAAGCGAGCCGGCCTAACTTTCTAGGTCCAAGTATACCAGAGCTTTTTCATTCCTAGACAGGGCACAGATCTAACTATGCGCTTGGCCTCTCTATTTTACTTTTGATTGATTTTTTATTTTAATTTTAATTAATAGCTCCTCTCTCTGTGTTTATTTTTTTACTTTTCATAATTTTTTTATTTAAATTTTAATTA
>Ga0307517_10014715_pt1 | contig 10476 bp, 5 predicted proteins | sample 23_EM_MG_FD_194515 | JGI IMG/M metagenome (GOLD analysis project Ga0307517, IMG submission 194515) | Populus trichocarpa ectomycorrhiza microbial communities from riparian zone in the Pacific Northwest, United States - 23_EM | ecosystem: Host-associated > Plants > Roots > Unclassified | place...
CATGTCAATGATGTTTTTTATTTTTTAAAAATTATTTTTAATATCAGTACATCAAAACAATTCAAAACATACAAATCATATTAAATTTTAGTAAAAAAATAAATAATTTTTTTTGGAACGCTGTTTGTACCAAGTAGTCTAGATTCATGGAATAAAAAAAATAAAAAGAAATATTTATTATTCTTTTATAAACAGATATTTTTTTATATATAAAATAAAGAGTCACGTTGGTATTAATTGCTTTTATTACCCTTTAAACAACCTTTGAGGATACACTTAGTGATGGTTTGCATATCTTGAACTGCTTTCAAGGACACATACAATTAATACACAATAAGATTGCAATGAAAAACAATATTATATATTAAGATATTTAGCGCATAACACAGATAAAGTTACATGTTAGTGGTCTCATTATCCTTTCAAAATTAAAATCTACAGATAAAATCCATAGTGATGGTTGATTTATCATAGGTTGATTTTTGGATAATAAAAAAGATTAATATTTAACCAAAATTGCAAGACAAAAAACAATATAGTAAGGGTTTTAAGAGCATTTACACAAAATAAAGTCAAGTATTAAGAAATTTCATAATTTTTTTTGTCAACATCCAAGGATAATTTTATCTTTAGAAAAATAGTTTGAAAATCTTTTTGCACCCAATAAAATCATACACCAAGCAATTTCATTATCTTTTCAATCAACATCCAATAATAATGTCTAATGACGATTAATTTATCTAAAATTGATATACAAATAATAAAACTTTTAATACATAAAAAAAAGTATATATTAAAACTCTGAAGCAAATTAAAAAATAACATCAACATAACAAGTTAAAAGCAACATTAATTTCAAAAATCTCTCTACATGTTTTTACCATTTTTGCTAAAGTTTTTTTTTTAATCCCTTTTTTTATTTATGTAGCACGTGCGCACACACTTCTTTTAGTTGCTTGGGAAAGGGGTTAGAAACTCTTGTGTTCATTTTAGTCCCCCTTTCCTTGCTTATCATGCTTATTAAAGTCTTTTATTATTACTCGTCTTCTATTTTCTTTTCTTTCTTTTCAAATTTTTCTGATTTTAAAAATTTGTTAATATGAAACAATAAGAGAAATGGTTGAAAATCATGAATGGCCGCAAATTGGCCAAGTTGGAAAATACATTTTTTTGAAAGTTTTTTTGTATTTTTTTAAAAACATGTTCAAAATAAAATAAAAGGGTAAAAAATAGATTGGTTGTAACACTGGGGATTAACCTTAATCTGCAGGAGATACTAAAGTAAAGGGAATTTGTGAATGTGATATTTATTATTTTTAAATTTTTTTTTTAAAATATATGAAAATAATATATTTTTTTATTTTTGAAAAAAATTATTTTTAACACATATTAAAATAATAAAAAAATTATTTTAAAAAAAAAACACTGATTGAAACACTGTTACAAACAACCTCTGAAAACTTGAACAAGACTGTCCTGTAGTTGCCTTGCTTTTAGAGCGGTCCACACACTCGTAAAACTCGCGAAATATCACGATAGGTAAGAAGACCAACATCAACAACAGCAACATCACTTCTTTAATTAATTAATATAAAGAAGATTTATCATCATCCCATTGAATAATGAGAAAAAGGAATTCAATGAAGAAATATTTTAATTAACTTAATCATAAGAATAAAAAAAGGAAATTGGACAGGTTCCTTAAAGATCTTTGTTGTTTTGCTGGCTTCCGAGGATACGCAGAGTTCTCTTCAGATCCGAAGAAAAAGGTGAAAGAAATATAAAAAAGAAAGACATGAAAGACTTCTATAGCCACTGCAATTACTTTACTACTGCCACTCCTTTCGGCCTTGATTTTTTTTCTTTATTGGGTGTGTGTTAAAAAGGCCTTTTTTCTGTTCTTTCAAAGCAAAAGGGTCTGAGCGTCTCTCCTTTTTGGACTCTTGCATGATCCAGAAAGAAAGAAAGAAAGAAAAGTTTGGTCTTTCTTTCTCTGATGACACCTTTTTATCTGCTTCTTTGTGTGCCATGATTTCTTGATTGAAGATTCATTTTAGAGGGTTACTTCACGACTTCTTTTTTGTCTGCTAAATTTTAGCAGCAGGATTTTGAGGATATGCTGGGGGAGTTTTCTCTTTTTAGTTAGTTACTGATATTTTCTCCTTTTGGTTTCAAGAATTTGTGGGATAGAGAACAGGATTGCGGGTATAGTTTTTTCTTTGCTTTTAGTCTCTGCGAATTCAACAGTTTCTTTTAGTCTTAAGCTTCAATCCAATCGTTTTGGACTAGCTGTTCAAGGAGCAAAGTAGAGATTCTTGGAGTTTTGTTTTTTAAGTTTTAACGAGGAAAAAAAGGAGTTGCAAGTTGGGTTCTTTTTGGCTGCAAAGAAAAGGGGTTTAGAGATGAGGTAGCCATACAAGTTGAGAAGTTTTGTTTCTTTAACAATGTTGATATTTTCTTGGAATTGAGATCCCACTCTTGGATACAGCTGCTTCCTGTGAGAATCAGAATTTAGTGTGGGAGGAAAAGACTCAATTTTCTCTATATGCAGCAGCAGAAATAAAGATTTGTCAAATTTAGACTCTCCAACTTCTTGATCATTGTGTATGCTTTTTAAGGTAATAACTCCCTCGGATTGTACTTTATTACTCTTCTTGTTTGAAAGATTAATTTTTCCTTTTATTTTTACCAGCAATTCCTGATTGTTTCATGTTTTGTATTTCTGTGGCTTCTACTAAAGAAATGATAACATTCATGGAAGCAAAAGATAAATTGAAGGAAGAAGCTGACAAGTGCTTAGATTCTCAGTTATGGCATGCCTGCGCCGGTGGCATGGTCCAAATGCCGGCGGTGAATTCTAAGGTCTTCTACTTCCCTCAAGGTCATGCCGAGCATGCTTGTGAGCCTGTTGATTTCAGGAACTTGCCCCGTGTTTCTCATAATCTATGCAGAGTCTCGGATATCAAATTCATGGCTGATCCTGAAACTGATGAGGTCTTCGCTAAAATTAGGTTGGTTCCAATTAATTCTAATGAACTCGATTTGGATGACCAAGAAGTTGCAGTTAATGGTGGAATGGAAGCCGCGCAAGACAATAATAAACCGGTTTCTTTTGCTAAGACACTGACTCAATCTGATGCAAATAACGGCGGAGGTTTCTCCGTTCCAAGGTACTGTGCTGAGATGATTTTTCCTCGGTTGGATTACACAGCAGATCCTCCCGTGCAGACCCTTCTTGCTAAGGATGTTCACGGTGAGACATGGAAGTTTAGGCATATCTATAGAGGGACACCGAGAAGGCATCTTTTGACAACTGGATGGAGCCCATTTGTGAATCATAAGAAGCTTATTGCTGGTGATTCTGTTGTTTTTTTTAGGGCAGAAAATGGAGATCTTTGCGTTGGTGTTCGAAGAGCTAAGAGGACGAGTGGTGGTGGACCTGAGTCCTTGTGGAATCCGGCTGGTGGGAGTTCTGCAGTGCCTAGTGGGGGTTTTGGTGCGTTCTTGAGGGAAGATGAGCATAAGTTGATGAGAAGCGCAAGTGGTAATGGCAATGGTTCAAAGTCAAACGAAAGTTTGATGGGACAAGGGAAAGTAAGGGCCGAATCGGTTATTCAAGCTGTTACTCTTGCTGCAAATGGTCTGCCTTTTGAGGTGGTTTACTACCCTCGAGCCAATACTCCCGAGTTCTGTGTGAAGGCCTCTTTGGTAAAAACAGCAATGCAGATCCGGTGGTGTTCGGGGATGCGGTTCAAGATGGCCTTTGAAACTGAGGACTCTTCCCGGATTAGTTGGTTCATGGGTACTGTTTGTTCTGTTCAGGCTGCTGATTCTCTTTGGTGGCCGCATTCACCATGGAGACTTCTCCAGGTATTCTCATCTCTTAAGTAATTTTGATTGCTGAAAAGGAGTCTCGTTTATGTTAGTTTAAACTACTCTTTTTTATTACCTCTGTGGTTGATATCTTTGTCCATGTGGGTTTTCTCTTGTTCCATTTGTCTATTCTTCTGCCAATAAGACAATATCAAGTTTACAAAATAAAAGGGACTAATGGTTAGCATACTGATACTTGGATAAACCTTAAATGCTTGCATGCATACCTTTAATCTTTTGTCTCTGAGTATCTGGTATGTGTCATTATGCTCGAGTATTCTGCAATCTTTCACTATTTAGGAGAAGTATCATCCCACTTTCTGTTTGTTTCATTGCTATCAATTTAAAGTGTCAGCTACTAGTTTTATGCATCCCAACGTTATAAGATGCTAGGCTTGTTTGTGTTGTCATTTTTGAAAAAAAGGAAGCATCAGATAAACAACAATTTGGCATACATAATTGCTGCTCGATGCTGTTGAAACAAGGGCAGAGTTCCTCTTGCAAAACAATCAGGGATAATAAATTGCTTGAGAAGAATTAAGGAAATAGTTTGTGTACATTTAGAAAACCTGTGTTAGTTTCTGATTAACTATCTTGTTTAGCTCTGTAAACCCCATATGTTGATTAGTTGGCTTAAATTAATGTTTTATGAAGTTAATATTTTTAGACTGCCGTGTTCTGGTTTGGTTTGTGTGACATTTTCAAGAATATCTCACTGAGGGTATATTAAGTCAACGTCACTGAATGGATGATTTTGATGTTATCATGCATAATTGAATTTCCATTTTGCAGATACTAATCAATAGGAACATATTTCTTGTTTTGATTTGATATGCTGGTTAAGAAAATGACTAAAAACATCATTTAGAGTATTTTTGCAGATGATTTCTGCTACTCCGATAATTTTTATTTTTCTTTGACACTTGAACTTGCATGTTGCAGGTTACATGGGATGAACCTGATTTGCTTCAAAATGTGAAACGTGTTAGCCCATGGCTAGTAGAATTGGCATCAAATATGGCTGCTATTCATTTTCCCCCCTTCTCATCACCAAGGAAGAAGTTGAGACTTCCACAACACCTGGATTTTCCCATTGACGGTCAATTTCCAATGCCGATATTTTCCGGCAACCTCCTCGGGCCAAGCAGTTCCTTTGATTTTCTACCCCACAACACTCCTGCTGGCATGCAGGGAGCCAGGCATGCTCATTATGGTCTACCACTATCAGATCCCCACCTCAATAAACTGCAAACAGGTCTGCTTCGGACTGGTTTTCCGCCACTGCTTGATCATACTGCTTCACTCACTAAAGCCTCAAATGTCCAAACCATTCCAAAGCCTAGCATGTGTGAAGATGTTTCTTGTGAGCTGACAATGGCACATTCTACCCAGACTTCAAAGAAAGCTGTTGATGTGAAGATACCTCAGCTTGTACTTTTTGGTCAACCAATACTTGCTGAGCAGCAGATATCTCTTAGCTGCCCTGGTAATGCTGCCTCACCAGTTCTTACTGGAAATAGTTCTTCTGAAGGAAATTTAGATAAGATGGCAAATTTTTCTGATGGCTCTGTGTCCACTCTTCATCGCCGAGGCCTACCAGAGTGCTCCTCGTGTGAAGAATTGCAATGGAACAAGGACAAGCACCAAAAGAGTGAGCCATCTTTAGAGACTGGTCACTGCAAAGTCTTCATGGACTCAGAAGATGTAGGTCGCACACTTGACCTTTCATTGCTTGGATCTTATGAAGAATTGTACAGAAAGCTGGCTAACATGTTTGGCCTAAGGAATTCCGAGAAATTTAGCAATGTGCTTTACCGTGACATTAATGGCATTACCAAACACATTGGTGAGGAACCATTCAGGTGTGACTCCTTTTCTTTTCAGCTTGCACTGGTTTATTTTGTTCTGAGGTTTTTTTACCGAGTGAATGCTATTGTGCTTAAGAGTGATTATTGCTGGTTCATTTCTTGCATTGCAGTGACTTCTTCAAAACAGCAAGGAGGCTGACAATTGTAACAGATTCAAGCAGTGGCAATGTAGGGATTTAGAGGAAGAAATAAGCTTTCTGGTTTCAAGTTGTACAGATGGTTTCTGTGCTGACCCTTTGCCCTCCTTCAAGTTCTGAGAGGAGCTGCTTAGCTCTGATCGAATTCTAAGTCTTTTGATATAAAAATCCGCAACTGTTGTCCTCTTTACAGAATTCGTGACAGTTATGCAATGGATATAAAATGATTGTCATCTCTCGAGGAAACCGATAGGGTGTTGCTAAGCAGGAAAAAAAACAATAATAAAACATAGATCAAGTGTTCCGACTGTGCTCCTTGACCAGGAAGCGTATTTTGGTTGGAAATTTAGATTCACACTCCAATGCCATACCAGCACGAAATTGAAAAGGAGGAGTTTCTTCCTCGAAGGAAATTATTTAATTCTAGAAGGGGATGGAATGGAACAAAAGCCATCTTAGAAAATCACTTGGTTGCGTGGATGAATTCAATGAAAACAGGTGGTTAAATGTCTAATCACAGCTTGATAACAAACACGAGTTGAGTTGACTTGGAGCATCCCATGTAATCTCTCATGGGCTGTTAACATGTTATTAGTGGTTCAAATGTTTCCCACGACAACGAGATTCCCAAGAGATTATCAAAAGGATTCTCAACTAGTTACGTATTGCCACATGTTTGACAAAATTTACATATCAAACAAAAAAAAAACCTGAACGTGTTTGCTGCACGAGTCACTCTTTCACATGATAGTACGATCCTGATAGACCAGGCCAGCCTTCTTCCTTCCCTTGTGTGGGTTGTAAAGTGCTCTTTTTATTATATATAAAAAAAATTAATATTATTAATGTTGTCTATCTCTAGGATCACTGCATCTTTGTTGAATTTAAAATTAAAAAAAAAAACCTAGTGTCATTTTATAAAGAACGGGTAGTTTATTTATAAAAAAAAGTTAAAAAGTTGTAAGGAAACAAACCAGCAGTTAAAGACTTGAGATTTATATTATATAATATTACATTTGAATTGAATGGGATTCGGAGACTGTTTGGTAATGTATAACTTTTGTTTTTTTATCAAAACATAAGAGAAAAATTATTTGGTAAATAGTTTTTACTTTTTGTATTAAGCTTCACACATAATTGGGTTTCAAATCCTGATTTTGAAGAAGCTAAAATAACTTATTTTTCATTCATGAAGACTTGTTTGTTATTTACTTTGCATGTAAAACTCTATCTCGCGGTAATTTTACCATGAATATCCATTAAAGGTGCCCATTAGGTCAATTACAAGGTCAAGGATTAAGAAGATTAAAGAGGTGATTTGGGGCTTAGTTTTTATAATATACAATTTTACGCTAACAAACATAATTTTCAATCTGATTGTTGAATCTAGCTGGAATTTTACCACAAGATTTCATAGGCCTTGTTTTATATAAGGTTTATATTTCATAGCAACTAGAGTTTGGGAAGGGTTGCGATAGAGATCAGAAGTCATTGTGCAGGTTTTGCATTGTTTTTCTAGTTGGCGTAGGATTATCTTTCTATTTAATTTATGGATTTCCTACCAGGCAGCTTCATTATTCTACATGGATACATTGGCAGCAAAATTAGAGAATTAATTGGCAAGGTATTCTTATTCTACAAGGGCAAGTATAGGTGGCAGGTTAGGTTTTTATTTTTTTTGCAAGGAATCCTAATCATTCAAGGATTCCTAGTTGGCAGCCCAATAAACATAAAGTCGAAAGCTTTCTTAGGAGTTATGTTTTCCATTTTTTACAAGGGAAGTCAGCAGCAACCTTTCCAAGTCAGTAATATAACCATTTATACAAAGGTGGTGTATTTCAGCGCTCTTTTTAGAATATTCAACAACCTTTATTATACAAGATCTTGATAGCTTAGTAATTTTATTCAGACTTGAGTTTTGTTTTATTTATTTAACATGCTTTGGGTTATTTCTAATTGGGTTTTAATTTCAGTTCATTAGTCTATTATGGTTTATTTTATTTGTAAATTATAAATACTCTTTTTAGAGGGTTAGATAAAAGAGAAGACTTTGTTTATTTTAGAATAATATTATGTGTGTGCAAGGTTGCTTATATTTTAGGTTCTTCATTGAACTTTTCTTGGACTTATCAAAGATCAATTATCTTTGTGGCATTCTTTCTGTACTTTCAGTTCGTGATTCCTTATTATCATAGGGTTGGGGTCTTTTTCATTCAATAAATTTGGTTTATTGGTCATGTAATCATTGTGTTTTCTGTCAATTTAATTTTATCTTTCTTGGATTGTCTTTATCTTATTTGCGGGTTTTGATATTTTAACCCTCTGGGTTTGCATTAGTTATTATAAAAGCAAAGCTCTAAAATCATGTTTTTATTTATCTATTTATCTTTAAATTTTTCGTGTTATGTGTTCATTGTTTTTCAGTCTTGATTTTTATGGAACTAATATAAAAAATGAAAAAACAAATGTTTTAAAAAGGCTACTACTGAATTAGTATAGTAGAGGAAAAAAAGAAAGTTGATATCACAAGTTGTTTATTTTGTCACAAATTGGGTTTATAAAAAAAATGAATTTGAAACTTAAGAAAAGCACTTCAATTCATAACAAATTATGGTTATTTTTTTTTATATTGATTTTGGGTTATTTGAGCATACTTTAGGTTCAGGTTAATTGAGGAAATTATGAATTAGTGTCTATTGAATCAATGGGCATCATCAATAGATTTCATTTCTATATTGTTATTAATTTTGGATCAGTGTAATCTATTGTAGTTTTGTGTTATTAGAGTATTTCTTGCATCCTTTTTTTACTTTTATATTAGCTTTTGTGTTCGTTGGCATTCATTTTTGTTTTTGTTTTCGTTGTTGTTAATTTGTATTGATATCGTTTTTATTTTTCTTGATGGAGTCCTAAAATCTATGGTTGATCATTATGAGGCTATGATTTTTTTTATTGTTCATGATTAATTCCTTAAAGAATTGAAAATAAGAGCACGATAAGTAAAAAATAAAAAAAAAACATATTATCATGAAAAATTAGAATTGAGTGAAACGCGAGTGTAGTGATATCTTATTGATTGTAAACATGTGAGGGAGTGTGAGGATATATTTTGTTACTGCCAACATGAAATATTAGATTTTAACTATATCTTTTAAAGACGAGTCATCACTTATGAATGAGAGGGAAAACTTGTTATTTATAATATGGGCTATGCAATAGCACCTTGAGAGGATGAATGTGAGGTTTGGTGAGGTTTTTGACAAAATAGAAAGGCAAGAGGTCGTTATTGCTAGTTTACGAGAGGGGTCAGTTTGAGAGGTTCTTAATATTAGAATGCTAGAAAGACACCCCATCTTTAGATGAATTTGTTGATGAGAATGAAGATAAAGAAGTTGGAGATCTTGACCATACATCAAATGGCCAAGGTGATAGATTTCAACAACCTAGAAATCAAAGAGATGAGGGATTTTTGCAAGATAAAAACTTTAGCCATAGTGGTGTAGAAAAAGATTTTGGGATATCGTGATGGCTTAAATAAAAACTTGAAAATTATTAAGATGAAAATCTCAGCATTTCAGGGGAAGAATGATCCAGAGTATATTTAGAGTGGGAGAAAAAGGCTGAGTTGATCTTCTATTATCACCACTATTCAAAGGAGAAAAAAGTAATGCTTGTTGTTATTGAATTTACCGATTATGCTATAATTTAGTGGGATCAACTTGTTTTGAGTAAGAAAAGAAACCATGAGAAGGTCATCGATATTTGGGATAAGATGAAAGCAATCATGAGGAAAATATTTATTCAATATACTATTACTAGGATTTAAATTAGAAGTTGGATAGTCTGACTTGGTGGTATAAGAGTGTAGAGGATTACCATAAATGGATGGAAGTCGCGATGATTCAGGTGAATGTAATGGAGGATAGAGAAGCTATTATGGCTAGATTTCTGAATGGGTGGAGCCGTGATATAGCAAACAAAGTGAAGTTACATCACTATATGGAGTTAAAAGACATTATGCATATGGCCATGAATGTAAAACAACAACTTAAGAGAAAGGAAAGTGTATGACAAGTTTAAAATTCCAATTTTTTTTTTTATCATGTAGGCAATATTATAGGAAAGAGGGGTATGCCCAATCCAAACTGAATGTGAGTTTGAAGGTTGAACCATTTAAGACTAAAAAAGAAGTCTCTATTGATTCTAGAGGTAAATCTGATACTCAAACACATCATAATCATAATATTAAATATTTCTGATGTTTAGGAATAGTTCACATAGCTTCTTAATATCTAAACAAGAGAGCTATGATTTTATAAGATCATAGAGAGGTTCAAATCAAAAGTGACAACAATGATAATGAGATTTCGCCACTTGAGAATGCTAGAGATGGGGATGTAGTGTATTCGATTTAGGGAGAATCACTTATTATTCAGCATACATTGAATGTTCAGATTAAAAATAATGATTTGAAGCAATAAATAAATAACATCTTCCATAAGAGGTGTCATATTTATAATAAGGTATGTAGTATGATTTTAAATGGAGGAAGTGCTAATGTTGTTAGTACTATACTTATTAAAAAGTTGAATCTGAAT
>Ga0307517_10014716_pt1 | contig 10475 bp, 14 predicted proteins | sample 23_EM_MG_FD_194515 | JGI IMG/M metagenome (GOLD analysis project Ga0307517, IMG submission 194515) | Populus trichocarpa ectomycorrhiza microbial communities from riparian zone in the Pacific Northwest, United States - 23_EM | ecosystem: Host-associated > Plants > Roots > Unclassified | place...
GTATGAAGCCATGCCCTCCAGTCGCAACCCGCTGGAATAAATTCCTGGATCCATCGAAAGGTCTTCCGCTGAAGCTACTACAAACCGCCGAAGAACGTAGGGGCGCAACTCGTCGACGAAGGACTTGGCCTGTTCAGATCGGTGGGGCGCGTCGCGGAACTCTTTGAGGAGGTGTGCAACGCTTGCGCGAGATTGCTTCACGAGCTTGTTGAATGCTACTGAACGTTCGGCGAAGGGGTGGATCTTTGAAACAATGGCGGTCTGACAATCGTGGTTCGGTCCTGAGCCTTGTCCCAGTGGCAGCGTAGCACACAACACTTTGATCGGACCGGCGATCCCCGTCGTCGAGGCTGATTGGCTAGTTTGTGTGGCAGGCGGGCCTGCCGTTATGAGTGGTCGCCACACTTTTTTGAATTGATACGAAAGTGTTTTATATATGGGAGGCGGGTGCGAGTGGGACATTGAGCCCTCTCCTTATCGGTTCTCTCCCCGAGCTCAACCTCTCGTATGATGGACTCTGCCGTACAGTCCGACAATCTCGCGCCTAGAAAACCTGACCTGGAGGCAATCTTGAGGGCGGCCGAGAGGCGGAATCCTACAGCGATCTCCGTTCCTGGAAGGACGCCGAGGATATCGATGAACCATGAGTTCGAGCCTTGGGGTCCTGACCACGATGTACGGCAGGAGTTTCGCCGAATGTTGGATCCTGGAATTCTCCGGAATAACGACAAGAATGATGCAGCGAGGTCGCTGAGGGTACGGGGGAGGGACCCATTTGAGGACTCTTCGCTATGAAGCTAATGCTTGGATTACAGATTTTGAATAAGATAACGGAGAATATACTGAAGAACCACAATGATCCTAAGTATCGACGGCTCGACATCAATGCTGAGAAGATGAAACAACATATCATGTCAAGGAAAGGGACGGTGGAGTTTCTGCAGAAAGTGTGTATTTGTCGGCCTTCCTTCCGTTGCTTTCTGACCGACGAACGCGCTACGGACAAAGCTGGGATTCCGTGAGCAGGTGCGCTTACCATCGATGGCTCGGAAGGCATGGTTTCAACCCACCCGGTGCAGACAGAGGAATACGTCGCCATGCTTGTTTTCAACCCGGAGAGGATGGAAGATCTACGTGTAGGTGCGAAGTGCTTGGACGAGGTCATCAAGAACCAGGTCCAGGCGATTGAAGACGCGGAACGAGCGAAACGCCAGTCGATCGCTAACGAGAAAGCCGCAAAGACAAAGGTGGGTTGATCGGAAGCTGGACACCGTTGTGGAAAATCTTTATTTTTCGCACTTGTAGGTTATGAACGCAGTTCGCGATGACCGGCGGAGAGTTGCTGCTCGGGTAGAGAGGGAAAAGTCGGCTCGAGAGCGTGGAGTTTCTCAGGCTGAAGTTGAAAACTCTGAGCCCCCAGTAGAAGAGATGTCGAACTTGAAGATCAAGACCCTTTAGTTCTTCGATATCTTCAATGAGCCTCGTGTCTTGTATTTACCTACATATAAAGGAGACGGATGAGCGTGGAAGGCCGCTCAACGCACCTGCGCGGGGTCTACCTACCCCATTAACCGAAACCTGAGGGGGGGAGGGGCGAACCGAAAGCGACAACCCATGAGAGAGGGCCAGTGACGTCGGAGAGATTGGAGAGCCACACAGGACGGCAGGTCCCGGGCGAAACGCCAATCAGCATCGCCAAGCAAGCTCAGGTTAATGTAAGCATTGTCTCGCAAGTTCGCGAGCGGCCAGCTTGTTGGATGGGGAATGTCCGGATGGTGGGTCACTGATCAATATTGTTGGGGATCCCCAGAGATATGGACCGCAACGCGATGGACGCGCAATGGCTGTTCCCCAGGCCCCAGGCCTCAGGCCTCAGGCCTCGACGTCAACTTCCGTAAACACTCACTTACAGTGTTCCAGATAAAAGCGAACACGCCCTGTTGCCTCTCTTTCCACTTTGATCTGCAGAATGCCTGACCAGGTTAGTTTAGTTTGGCCATTTGAAGAACGGAGTTCTGCGGCCGGAGAGGTCATTTGTCTGCCAATTACGAGGGGGTGACCATCGCGCTCGATTTTCGTGATCCGAAACCCCTCGCGCTGCCATGAAACGCGCGTCTGTGTCGGCCACCGAGAATACAACGACGGCAAAACCCAGACAGATGCCTGCACACGAGGTCTGTTCGCTTCGGGGTTATCCTTATTAGTATGGGGGTAACGTAGGATACTGACCCCGCACATCCCCGCCCCCGTGTTTCTGTATGTGTCGGAGTTGGCCGATCGAGTCAATGGAACACAAGAAACCGGGAAATCTCCGCCGACATTCACGCACAGTCATGCGGACATCCTCCGCGATCTGCCGTGTACATCATGATTGACCTCTGTTTACCCTATACCTCATCCGAGCCTTGTTGCTGTCTGCCGACTGGCTTCGCTCCTTTCCGACGGAACCTTGCCATCTCTCTGAGCGCCGCCGCCGTTCCATCACCTCCATTCCAGGCGCCAGCCCCCGTTGCCAATTTGCTCATTGCTCCGGGGATCACCGACTCAGACGAAACCTGTGCTCTCATCCACCCTGTTGGTTTTAACTGAGCAGGCGTAGAGACATGGCAAAGTTTGAAGCTCGAGGCGACTGGGTAGTCAGATTACTGGACCGCCAAGTGTAGCCTCTTTGGAGTCCGGTGGTGACCTTCTGGCAATGACGGACCGTGGTGGATCCAGAACCGTCATTTCAGAAGACAGTGCCGCTTGCGGACAATGTCGCTGTCCCCCGGCGCATGACAACTTACACGAGGGAGCACGAGGGTCACGCGAGCCGACGCCTGGGAATGGAAACACCGTATTTTGCTCCCACAAAAGCAAATAAAAAACGGCAAGTCCCGACCGCCGAGCAATTGGGGAGCATGGCAGTACCGGAGGTGTCCTTTTGTATTGGGGGAATCAGGGAAACGAGTTAATCAACTGGAAACAACCGAAATCTTTGACACCGCAGTGTTTTCTCCCGAGGAACGGATGTCGTGAATGATCTCAACTTGCTTCTGTCAGCGTCTCTTGCCGCTCCGGTACGGGACCTGACTGCGTTTCCCACCCGCGCTGGATACCTGGTTTTATCCAGGGTCACCGCAATGATATAGAATACCCCACCTTCTCTTCCCTCCCTCGCTCTCATGTCCCTCCTCTCTCAAATTTGCGCCTTTCTTCGAGAAAAGTCTTCAGTCGTCGAGGAACACCCTTTGCCACAGTTACTTCATCGTCCGTCGACACCACCCCAACTCGAGGTCGGGGGCACACCTGCTCCAGACCTGGGCACTGGCAGCATGTCCCTCTCTGGACGTCATGCACAGATGTTTCAGGACCTCCGATCATCCATACCATCCAATTGTCGTCGGCTTGCCTCAGAGGACATCAAGCTTGTTGGCGAGCGCCAGATAGCGTCAGGGGGGTTCGCGAACATCTGGGAGGCGACGCACGACGGCCGCAGGGTCGTGTTGAAGTCCTATCGTTACTCCATGACCTCTGATGTTGCTCGAATAGTTGTGGTGCGTTGCGGCCACGGTCTACCCCAGGTGGTACATTGCTGACATCTCACAGAGGTTTCTCAACGAGGTTCGCGCATGCAGCCTCCTTCACCGCAGAGATGTGGACGTAGTACCGTTCGTCGGGGTTTACTCGACCGAGACACACCCTTTCGGTCTCGTCTACGAGTACATGGATGGCCTCGACCTCAGGCAGTACCTGAGGAACGAACCCAACGTGGGCAGGTTGAAGCTGGTACTCGTTCTCTTGCATACCCTCTCCCTACTGGAAATCCATCCTCTGATGCTTCTTGACAGTTGGTGGGAATTGTTCGTTGCCTGAGCCGGATGCACGATCTGGACATTGTCCATGAAGACCTCCATACGGTACACCCTTCATCCATCCCACATACTCGTGTCGCACAACTCATGTACGTGCCATGTCACAGGCAAACATCCTGATCGACAAAGACGGTATCCCCCGCATCGCCGGCCTCGGCAATGTGTTCACTCTCCCCCACTCCACAGCTTGGACAGTTGACGGCAGGACGAGCACTGACCGACTTTCTCGTCGCCGCGCACCGGAGCTGACCTGTCCGGGGATGCTGCCGAATGCGAATGATCCTTCGTACCCCACCGAGGCCAGCGATATGTATTCCTTTGGGGTTATGACCTGGGAGGTATGTGTGGGACGCCTTTGTGTGATATTCAGTGTTGTTCGGTTCGCTCACTCGAGACAGGTTCTCACGGGGCGACTGCCATTCCCTGAGATGACCGAGATTGCGACAACGTACTCGATGATGAGCGGGGCCAGGCCACCACGGCCGGGCCACCGCGAAATTTCGGATCGAGCGTGGCATATGATCGAACGATGCTGGCACAACGTACCCTCGAAGCGGATGTCGGCTGGGGAGGCGATCGAACTCCTTGAAACAGAATTACGACGCATGTCCGATTCCTAGTAGACCTGATCCCGCGCCTAATAAGCGGGCCAATCAAAACCCAAAGGCGAAGAATCGAGGATTGTTACACCCAAAAAAAATCAGGGAGATGATCGTGGCCGCTTACCGCAGACTTATGAACTGTCTCTCCTGGCATAATGTTATCGGGTGGGCACGCTTGATTTAAGGAATTGCAAATTTGTACTAGGAGAAGGAGTATTGTAAATATGACATGATTATCACCGATCCTCAGAGCCGCGGGCGCGCATGATGAGTTTTACCGGTACAAAGTCAGGCTAAAACTTCACAGTTTGCGGGCGAGGACCTTCCCTGGTCATATACCATGCAGGGAAAGTTGGCAAAAGAATCATGAGTTTGATGATCCCTGAAATGGACGCTGGAGTGGTGGGCTTGATCCGGATCGATGGAGTCGATGGGGAGATGCGCCAGGCAGTGCGTTAGATTTCATAAAACCCTGACTCTTATCCAGGGGCCACATGTGCGCCAGATTGGACTCCGGCGGTGCTCCTCATTCACATCTCGGGCAGTGCCCAGCCCGTCCAGTTGTCCACCCCGTGCACTTGAAAGCCAGGCCCTCGCGGCTAGCGAGTGCTAGTTAGTAGCCTCTGATTTTTGTCCCCCGGGAATGTTCGCTCCCCCCCGTAGAGGTCGTGTGAATCGACAAGCCCAAGCTCAAGAACAAGAAGATTTCGAGTTTTGCACCTGCGACGTTTGTACGTGGGAGTGGAAAGTTTTCGTTTCATAACAGTTGCGAGAACTTATCCAGTGGTTGGAAATGCTCGTCCCAAACCCCCGAATGCTCAACCAAGTTTCGTGCAGAGGTCAAAATTGGCGTCTATTGAGCATGTTAAGATTTATCCAACAGACCCCGAAAGTGGGCTCCAGCCTGAGGTGTTTTCGATTGACCACCTTGGCCAGCCCAAGCACCAGCGCTTTAACAGCGGGCGTGGTGCAGGCAGAGGAATACGCCGCCTTGCTTGTTTTCAACCCGGAGAGGATGGGAGATCTACATGTAGGTGCGAAATGCTTGGACGAGGTCATCAAGAACCAGGTCCAGGCGATTGAAGATGCGGAACGAGTGAAACGCCAGTCAATCGCTAACGAGAAAGCCGCAAAGACAAAGGTGGGTCGGTCGGAAGCTGGACACCGTTGTGGAAAACCTTTATTTTTCGCACTTTTAGGTTAAGAACGCGTTTCGCGATGACCGGCGGAGAGGGAAAAGTTGGCTCGAGAGCGTGGAGTTTCTCAGGCTGAAGCTGAAAACCCTGAGCCCCAGGTGGGAGAGATGTCGAACTTGAAGATCAAGACCCTTTAATTTTTTGACAACTCCAATGACCCTAGTATCTTGTATTTGCCTATATAGAAAGCGACAACCCTTGAGAGAGGGTCAGTAGTGACGTTGAACAGATTGGAGAGTTACGAGCATTACCGCCACATCGCACATGCCCAGGACAGCAGGTCCCGGGGGGAAATGCCAATTAGCGTTGCCAGGCGAGCTCAGGTTAAGCATTATCCCGTAGGTTCGCGAGCGGTGAGCCAGCTGGATGGGGAACGTCTGAATGGCAGATCACTGATGAATGTTGTCGGGGACAGATGAAGACCGTAGTGCGACGGGACGCACCCGATTCAAACCGCGTGGCTGTCAGCTTCCGTAAACGTTTCCTCGACCCCTTATGGCGGTTTGGAAACAGGAGTGAACACGGCCTGTTGCCTCTCGACCACTTTGGTCTGCAGAATACCTGATCGGTTTGTAGTTTGACCATTGCACTTATGTAACCCGTACGAAGAATGCAATTCTACGGTCGGGGGGGCCATTTTGTCTACCAATCACGCTCGATTTTCGATGATCTGGGCCACCTTGCACTGGTACGATGCGAGAGATTGGCCCTCCGAGCACACATCTGGCGTCAGTTGCAGGAATGCTTGTCCTGTGTTGGGTACCACGGCAAAATCCAAACAGTTGCCAGCAAACGAATGGGGTCCATCCGCCTTCATGTGCAAAGGCGGCACAGCCTCCGGGACCTTCCTTATTCGAGATGTAAACAAACAGGAGCACAATATCCAGCGATCCACGGGCGGAGTATGACAGGTGAGGGCAGTGATGGAGTAGTGAAACGGACTTCAATCCGAGCGCCTCCCAATGCCTGCGGAGACGGCGAAACAAGTCTCAGGATTTCATGTGGCACATGCACATGGTGTATCCAGGTTTCATTCTCGTGACACCTTTGACAGCTGTTTGCGTTTCGACATCACGGCGTCGCCTGGATCGCAAATTTTCCATTCGATTTTCGGCCTGCGGTGTCGTTAACGACACACGATTCATGCCAGGAATGTGCCGCCTGGGGGGGACTTTGCTCTCCGGGCACTGTGTCATGCTGGGATACCAAGCCCCATTACCATTGGGAGCTAAACAACGAAACCGGAGCCGTATTTCACAGCAGGTTTCATTGTTTACCTTTTGATGGTACTGGGGCTCGGCATCCCGGCATGACGCGGATGCCGGGACCAGGTCCCGTGGCCATAACTAATTCCCACTGTCGTGCCGCTCGCAAAAATTGACGATATATCCCTGACACGAATCACGGGTCGCTGACGACCCTATGGACCAAAAAGTGAGTGGGAAAACCAGGTTGCCGACCTGTGGTGGTCAACATACGGGCCGGCCGATGCCGGGGTGCCGGACCCCAATACCATCAAAAGGTAAACAACGAATTGGGGAGTCGGCCGATCGAGTCAGTGGAACCCAGGAAGTGCCGATTGAGTGCGCAGCGTCTCAGCATGCGAGTCGCATCTGGGTTTCGTTCTCACGACAACTTGAGCTTACGACACTTCTGAACCGGTGATTTCCCACGGCAACGTGAAAACCGGAAATGAGGACAAGGAGGCGGTGGGAACGGTGATGAAGCCTAAAAAGACTGCGAGAATTTCGCGGAAAGAGCGACGCCAGTTGGCATCCACTTGGCGACCGCCGACAACGCTCGGATTTTCATGGTAGGGTTGACAGGTGACAGTGCCCGGACTTCCTCGATCAAACTGAGGTTATTCGTAACGCGCACGACGGATCGCGGAGGATATCCGTGAGACTGTGCGTAATGCCGGTAGAGATTTCCGGCCGCTATACAATGGAGCATAACGTTACAGAGCAGATCTGGGAAACAACCGATGTCCGCATAACCCGTTACTCGGGAAAGAACATCGCGGTGTCAATTATCTCAACCTGGTGCTTCTTCCGCCGGTGTCTCCTGCTGCCCCTATACGGGGCCTGACAGGTTTTCCCACCCGCGCTGAGGGCCTGGCTTTATCTAGGGTTACCGAAATGACATAAAATACGCCTCGTTCTCCTCCCTCCCTCACTCTCACGCCCCTCCTCTCTCAATTTTGCGCCCTCCTTCAGGGAGACCCTTCACCACAGCTACTTTATCGTCCGTCGACATCACCCGCACTCGAGGTCGGGGGCATACCTACTCCAGACCTTAGCAGCATACTCCCCTCTCGATCTTCCGCACGGATGTTTCAGGACCTCCGATCATCCATACCATCCGCCTGTCCTTGGCTTAGCCCAGAGGACATCAAGCTTGTTGGCGAGCACCAAATTGCGTCAGGGGGGTTCGCGAACATCTGGGAGGCGACGCACGACGGCCGCAAGGTCGTGTTGAAGTCCTATCGTTACTCCATGACCTCTGATGTTGCTCGAATAGTTGCGGTGCGTTGCAATCACGGTCTACCCCAAGTGGTACATTGTTGACATCTCACAGAGGTTTCTCAGCGAGGCTCATGCATGGAACTCCCTCCACCACGGAGATGTGGACGTAGTACCGCTCGTCGGGGTTTACTCGACCGAGACACACCCTTTCGGTCTCGTCTACGAGTACATGGATGGCCTCGACCTCAGGCAGTACCTGAGGAACGAACCCAACGTGGGCAGGTTGAAGCTGGTACTTATTCCCTTGCACACCCTCTCCCTACTGGACATCCAACCTCTGATGCTTCTTGACAACAGCTGGTAGGAATTGTTCGCTGCCTGAGCCGGATGCACGATCTGGGCATTGTCCATGAAGACCTCCAAACGGTACAACTTCCATCTATCCCACATACTCGTTCCACACAACTCATGTACGTGCCATGTCACAGGCAAACATCCTGATCGACAAAGACGGTATCCCCCACATCGCTGGCCTTGGCAATGTGGCCATCCTCCCCCAATCCACAGCTTGGACAGTGGAGGGCAGGACGAGCGCTGATCGACTCTCTCGTCGCCGCGCACCGGAGCTGACTTGTCCGGGGATGTTGCCGAATGCGAACGATCCTACGCACCCCACCGGGGCCAGCGATATGTATTCTTTTGGGGTTATGACCTGGGAGGTATGTGTGGGACGCCTTTGTGTGATATTCAGTGTTGTTCGGTTCGCTCACTCGAGACAGGTTCTCACGGGGCGGCTGCCATTCCCCGAGATGACCGAGATTGCGGCAACGTACTCGATGATGAGCGGGGCCAGGCCACCACGGCCGGGCCACCGCGAAATTTCGGATCGAGTGTGGTACATGATCGAACGGTGTTGGCACAACGTACCTTCGAAGCGCATGCCGGCCGGGGAGGTGGTTGACCTCGTGGAAACAGAATTACGATGCACGTCCGATTCCCAGACCTGATCTCACGCCCAATCGAAACACAAAGGCGAAGAATCAGGGGGATGATCGTGCTCGCTACAGGTGTATCAACCATTTCTAGATGTGATGTTACTCGGTGTACGTACTTTACTTGAAGGATGGCGAAGTAATACTAGGTAGGGGAGGGTGTATCGCAAATTTGATATTATTACCGATCTTCAAAGCCGCGGGCGCACATAATGAGCTTTACCGGTACAAAGTCAGGCTAACCTCACAGTTTGCAGGCGAGGACCTTTCCTGGTCTTATCAGGTGAATGGGCTCCAGCCTGAGGTGTTCTGAATTGACCATCTTGGCCAGCGCGGTACATGTACCATGGCCATCAGCGCCTCAACAACTCGACGGGCAATGTTTCCGTGTTCACCCCTGCAGTCGCGCTTCCACGACCTATGGCCGCAATTTTTGGGATACTACTCCAGAGACGGCTCCCTTGTTCGGTCTGCGCGTATGCTCCCCTCCGAATCCCATCCTTCAATATTGTCGTGCGATTTCGTAGATCTCGCCACAGTCTCGTAACTCCAATGCACCGCCGGTAGTGGGAAATCGGGACAGAAGCCCCCCCCCACGTTTTCGCCCACTCCTAGCCACTAAAAATTATACCTCAAACCTGCGCATCTATCCCCCCGAAGCGTTCACCGGTGCGCGTTGTGTTCACGTGGCGCGAAGCTCAACCGATCACCTTCCCACTTCTGGACAGTGGAAGGCTGACTCTTGATCCTGACGTGCGCCGGACCCGGTTTGCAAGTTTGGCAGTCCTTTTAAGCAGTATATAAGGACCTCCCTTCAGTCAAAGCCGGTTGGCTCTCATCTACTCATGGCTGGCCGAGAAAGCATATTGGCCGCGATCGAGAATCGAAGGAAGAGCTCTACACCTTCATCCCCAGTACCAGCTTCGACATCGGATTTGGGCGCGTCCACGTCCACGGGGCCCATCCCCAAGGCACACAACTATTCCGATTTCGATAAAGACCACGATAGGAGGCAGGAGTTCCGGAGGCTCGTGGACCCTGGGATCACTAGGCCGAACTCACGTGAAGTGGCTTATGAGGCTATCAAGGTGAGGTCCTGTCCTCTGGTTTCGGTTATCGAGAGTGCAGTGTGGGCTGATGGTGTGTCAAAGACACTGTTGATGCTTGCCGGGAACATCATAGACCACCCTGATGAGGACAAGTATCACCGATTCAAACCCACTAACACTGCCATTCGGAGGAAGATCGTGGATCCCAAGGGGTCGTTAGAGTACGCTGTGGAGGTAAGGGCAGCTTATCCTTGTCCCATTCTGGGATTCACGCCTCGTCTTTCGCGTATCCAGCTAGGATTCAGGCCAGAGGTAAA
>Ga0307517_10014717_pt1 | contig 10475 bp, 10 predicted proteins | sample 23_EM_MG_FD_194515 | JGI IMG/M metagenome (GOLD analysis project Ga0307517, IMG submission 194515) | Populus trichocarpa ectomycorrhiza microbial communities from riparian zone in the Pacific Northwest, United States - 23_EM | ecosystem: Host-associated > Plants > Roots > Unclassified | place...
TTGACATATTTAAAGACAACCCGAATGATTGATAAAAATATAGTTTAACTTGAAAAAAATCATAACATTTTTTAAAAAATATTGAAAAAACAACATATTATATCTACTCGGATTAACTTGTTAAATCCGCTACTCAGATCATGAGACTCTGATAACCCTATAGAAAACAAATAAAAAAAAATTATTAAACTCAATTCTCAATCAACCTGATATTGAACGATGAAATTGAAAACAAAACTCAACTAAAAAAATAAGTCGAGTCAACTCGGGTTAACCAGTCAAACATGGGTCATAAGACCAGGACAACACCATATAAAACAAATTGAAACAAATTATGAAACTCAATTCCCAATCAACTCAATATTGAAGAGAGAAATTAAAAAAAATATATAAAAACCACCCAAGTCAATCGACCAAACTCTTGACCCAAGTCATAAGACCGAGATAACCTCATAGAATGCAAACCGAAATAAATTATGAAGCTTAATACCCAATCAACCTAATATTGAAGGATGAGATTAAAAAGAAATCAACTAAAAAAACAAAATAAACTTGAGTCAACTGGTCTAACCCACAACTTGAGTCATAAGACCGTGATAACCCTATAGAAAAAAAAATATAAATCTCAATTGCCAATCAATCTAATTTTGAAAGATTAAATTGTAAAAAAAATCATATAAAAAATGGATAAAAAATAACTCAAATCAACCCAGTTTAACTTGCAAAACCCGGGTCAGAAGACCAGAATAAGTCTATAGAAAGTGAATTGAAAAAAATTATAATGTTTGATTCCCAATTAACCTAATTTTAAAGGATGAAGTTGAAAAAAAATAATTAAAAAATAGATAAAAAATGATCCAAGTCAACATTACTAACTCGTAAAACTAACGATCCAAGTCATAAGATTGTGATAGCTTAATAGAAAATAAATTAAAATAAATTATGAAACCTATACCCAATAAAGCTAATATTAAAAAATAAAATAAAAAAAATAAAAAAAATCATCAAAACCTTTGAATATCAAAAGTAATTGGCTTTTCACTAGTGAAACGCCAAACTCTTTTATTACATGTTAATAATAATTTTGATGACCTTTCTTTATATTTAGATCTTTCAAGCAGTTCTGAACCTTCACCTTCTAAAAGAAGAATCCAAGTCCTCAACCTCACCTACCCAACCAGATATAGAAAATAACCAACCTGGGATGACCTAAACTAATTCCATAGAGGGTAAAAGATGATCCTTTACAACTTCCCATATGACAACATTTTGATTTTCCCTCCTCTAAGAGCTGGTTTGCCATAAGATACTCTATCTAACCGGCTCGGAATCCACGAAGATTCCTTGGAAGCCGGATAATGTTTCTCACTTCCTCTGTTATGTTATGAGTTTATATAAATCTACCAGCTTCTACCTGCCCAACTCCCTCCAAATTCTTGGAGAGTTTTTCTGAGGAAAATTGATGGATCTGGTTTAGCAGTTCTATTTCAGCTGTGGTTGATGTTTTGGAAGGTGTTATGGAAATTGAAAGTAACCTAGACTACAAATTATCCAGTCCACTATTAAAGACAATGTTTGCAGAATTTACTCGATTGCTGCCTTCTGTTCTATCTGGACCAAAGTGACATCATTTCTTTAAGTTGGCAGGCATGGCGTACCTACTAGAAGTACATTATGGTGTTGTTTGTCGACATTTGTGCTTCATTTTCACCTTCCGAATTCTCTCATGTCCGACAAGGAACTCGACTAGTCATGTTCCTTTCAAACATGAGAACAACCAAATCTGATTGATTGGATGTTAATTCTAGTATCATCCTTTTGGTTTCTTGAATCAGAGAGACTAAGTATAGATCTTCATGTCATTTCTTTTTCTTTTTTTCGGAATTCTTAACTCTATAACTTGCATGCAATACAAAATCAAGGGCCTAAAACCGTGAGTTACAAGCTGTACAACTATTATGTTATTGCAAACAAGAACTCGAAAACGAAACAAAAACCCTTGATCTAAAAAACTACAAGGACAAAGGGGTAATATATACTTGTACATTTGACTAGCATGTTATATTGCTTTTATAGTGCTGCCATTCTGTGGTTAGCTTTTGCATGGCAAGTGACAAGAAAGGTTAGGTTGTTCTTTTAGTGAGTGATAGAATGGTGGAAACCATCAACTTGTAGTCAATTGGCTTTGTTAGATAAGCATCCATGCCAACCTCCAAGCATTTGGCTTCATCTGACGACATTGCGTGGGCTGTCAATGCAACAATGGGAATGTGGAAGCCAGTTCCTGCTTCTGATTTCCTTATGGCTTTTGTTGCTTCATAACCGTCCATCTTTGGCATCTGGCACAAAATCAATCAGAATTAGTTTATAGACTAAATTTAAGTGCATGATCAATGTTAGACAGAACAAATTTATCACTTTCTGTTATCATTTCTTACCTGACAGTCCATTAGGATCAAGTCATATGGTGGGGATTCCTGAATATCAGTTTGTAAACCTCTCTCTCCATCATCTCCAGGGGATTCCCTTTTGAGATCCTTTTCACTCAAAACGCAATTTAGAGCTTCTACTGCTTGCAGTCCATCTCCGACTGCAATAACTTTAGCCCCCATTTTTTCTAGCATGATGGTTGCAACTCTCTGAAGAACAGGAGTATCTTCTGCAAGCAGAATCCGTAAGCCATCAAGAGCCTTCTGTTGATTCCCTGCTTTGCTTGAATATGAATTGCCTTGTTCTTTATGACTACTGCTTTCTGAAATTCGTTCTTCGTGTTTAGAACTCTCATTTTGAGTTGCAGTTGAGAAGGGTGCTTGCTTGTTGCAGACTAGCATATCTTTTCCATATTGGGTACTTGGTAAATTGGGCCTAATTTGACATGGATCTTCTCTTGCTTCTGCATCAACATCAGCCAATTCAACTAAGCACTTCTTAAATGATTGGCACTGTGATTCAGTTGCGATCTTTTCTGTTTCCTTTTGTTTTTCTCTGAGATGAAATATGCTTGGAGAATTGGATTTGCCCATTTCAGCCGTATCAGATTCTTCAGAGCTGGCAGTGTCAAAATGAGTGGAATCAATCTCAAGACATTCATGCATGTCAATATCCTTCGTCGTAGCTCTTGTAGCATTCGAACTTTTCTTTTGATTCTCAAGATCTTTCTCCTTTATGACAGTTTCCAAAATGTGAATCATTTTGGCCTTGTAAAGCGGTTTATTAACCATCAGTAAATGCCCCTTCTTGCGAAGCTCCATCTTTATTGCATTTGAAGTATCATGATTGAGCATCCATGCAAACTTGGCTTTTCCAGAGAATTTATCGACGAAGTTAATTTGTTCCTTCCATATGTCTGTGCTCAAGTCAAGCAACCCTATATCAACAACTATGATGAATATAGGGTCCTTCATGTCTTCAATATTACGCACTTCAGATTTTAATGGTTCATTCAAAGAACAATTAACATCAAAGCCATTCTCACGTCTTCTGACATGAAAGAGTTTCCGAAGAACTTGTGTCAGTTCATTCCAATCAGAAACTCCTAAAGTGGCCAATCCAATTTTATGCAACCATTGGGACATAATAACTCTGCCCATGCTGCCATATAGTGCCAACAGAACCTACAATTACAGTTATGAAATATAAGCACGCAGGATTTGGTGATTGCTGAGGAGAGAGTAACAAGCCCGGGTGTTTTTTTAAAAAAATTATCTGTAAAATATCATCAAAACATTGACGAAGAAGAAGCTTACAATTTGTTTTTTAAAAAAGCAAGCTTACTCACCACGATATTTTGACTGGAAAAATCTACTTGGCATTGTAGGTCTGCACCATCTGCAGCTGTATTGAGAAGCAAGTATAGTCGCATTAGAGTTCCGGATCCATTCTTCTTCACAACCTTTATTTCTCCACCCATCTTGTTAACCTGTCCTCCCCAACAATTAGGAAAAGTTAAAGAAGTCAATCACAGTAAGCTGCTATAGACTTGGAAGCATAAAAAGGATTAGGATGGTAATTTTTCTCTTCAAAAATTCTGCAAGATATTAGTTAATAGCTGTACACGAGTACCTAAACATTACTAGGACCTTTATCTAATTAAGTTTTAGGCATGCAGCTGGTAGTCTAAAGATAATCTTTGCAGAGTCCGGGAATCTTTGTTTGTTTGTGTGCATATTTAATTTGATTTTCTGTTTAATGCTTCGGAATCTTATATGAATGTGGAGTTTACTCACCAAAGTTCTAACTATGCATAGTCCAAGACCAGTGCCGCCATGCCTGAAATGGAGAATTGTTAAAAACCAGAATATGTAAGAAATTCAGTTATGGATCTTAGATTTGCTTAATATATTCATATGCCTATTTTGGCAGTTCAACTATCAAGTATCAACTTCAATACAACTTAGGTAAAATATTCAATCGATGAATCAAACCAGTTGTGGCCAGTTAAAACTTGTTTCATCTACTTACAATCGAGTTGTTGATGGATCAGCTTGTTCAAAGCTTTCGAATACAGACTCCCATTTGCTTGGATCAATTCCTGCAGATACGCAGAAAAACATTGTTAGAAATACTACATAAATGGAAGAGATTTTTATATGGTTTCAGACATTTTTTGAGGTTCATACCGCAGCCTGTGTCATCAATTTCAAACCAAAGAATCGTTTTGTTGTCCTTCTTCCAGGCCTTCTTCGTATGATTCCCTTGTTGCCTCAGTTTTGGCTTAGGTGCACAGCGCATTTTCTTCTGATCTAGATGAAACCGTGCGTCATTATATGTATTGAAGTTCTCACACCAACCACGCAGAATAATGTGACCCGCTGAAAGTCATTTTTGAGAGTTAAGTTATGCAAGACGAAGTTGAATATACATTGTTATTTGATCATAATGAGATGAGTTTGTCCCTTGTTCAATTACAGTTTTCTGGTACGCATGATAAAATCTAGGAAAGTTAGCAGTGCAATTGTTGAACTTACTTGTCGTAAACTTTATAGAATTGCTTATCAGATTTGCAAATATTTGAACAACTCTGGCAGAGTCTCCTCGAACTAATTTCGGCATATCATCTGCATACAGAAAATGTAAATAGCAATGAACATCAGAAATAGAAAGAGGTTAATGATCATGTGATTGATACATGATAGTTAATGAACAGTGAAAATTATTAAGCACGTACCAGAGAGATCCAAAACAGCCTCAACATTGTGGTTAATGCACTGAACAGAGAACATGTCAATAAGTCCTTCAAGTTCCCTTCCCAAGTCAAACTCAGCATCTTCCAAAACCAATTTTCCAGATTCAACCTGTATAATTTCGAAATGGTTCGTGAAAATGACTTTCTGTGACTTATTGAGCATTGGATGTTCTGGTTTGTGTTGGTATAGCAACCATCTTAACATCTTTGTTACTGTTAGAAGTGTTCGCAATTGCTTGGCTATTGTTAGTATCTCACCTTGCTAAGATCCAGTATGTTGTTAAGAAGCCGGAGTAGAGCTGTGGAGCATTTTCTGATCTGCGTAACAGTTGCATATTGTTCATTTGTGAGACAATCATCACAGATAAGAATGTCCAGCAGGCCAATCACTGCAGCCATAGGAGTCCTCAATTCGTGACTGTAGTTCAAAAATGAAACGAATATTTACTTCCGTTAATGCTCAAGAACAAAAAACATCTTCAGGGTATTCAAACTTTGTGGAAGTCATCCAAATTTGAGGGGCCTAATTGAATATTTAAGCTCATAAACAGATTCCTATTGTGACAAGAAGTCATTTACCTCATGTTTGCCAGAAACTGACTTTTGTAGTTGTTTGATGCCTCTGCCCTTCTCCTTGCATCAAGATGGCTTATTAGTTCTGCTCTTAGTTTCATCTCCTTTGATACTCCATTAGTGAGAATCAAAATGCAGACACATCCAATGACTAGGATGCATAGAGATGCAGAAATGAGTATAACCAATGTTTTGAATGCTCTCTCATCTACCTTTCCCATTATATATCTTCTTGGAATGATGATCACCCCCACCTGTACAAATTGTAGTAGCTTGCTAAATGCTAAGACGAACAATAAGCATAAAATCAAATAAAATTAACAAGATCATTTTAGTCTGTTTTTCATTCTACTTGGGCATAATGAGGAATTTAAAAGAAATTCAATTCTATATAACATCAGTCGGGTTGATACTTACGATAGGGAGTCTCTTTAAATTTAGAAAAAACGAGTCGATGTAATATTGTTGGTTGCCAAGTTTTGCGTTCTCCACTTGAACAATTTGACCTGGAGTTAACTTGTTTCCATAGACTTTCTCCAGCCATCGAGCTCCCATTCTTATAATTGGTTCCTCAGTATCGACAGCCATTATAAGATTTGGTCTTGTTGTTGAGTTTGTTAGTAGAGGAGCATTTGTGGAAGTTGCCAGTAAATAACCCTCTTGAGAGGTCAAATATATGTATCCACTATGGACTTCAACAAGCTCTCTCATCAATTGGCCAACACTGTAGAGAGAAGTAGTAACACCTACAACGGCCACGATGCTTTTATTGGAAGCATCCCACACAGGCAATGCTGCTTGAAGCAGAGGTGAATCTGTATACTTGCTTACTGCCACATGCCATGAAGCCACACCATCAGGTACTTGTGAAAGGCCTGCGATATTGATAAGATCATCTGGTGGAATTGGACTTGCTTTCCCTTTCTTTTCACCTGAGATAGGATCAAGTGGTTCACGATACCAAATTGCTGAAAAGTTACTGTGGATGGATTGATCATCCCATGCTTGATGCGACGAGAACATGTTTGTATCATAAGGTCCCTTGGCATTGATTGAGTAGTTCACAAGATCAGAGTAGATGTAGAATGTGTTGTTACTCCTATGATCCCTGTGGAAAGCCTGGACAAAACCATTTCTATAATTTATGGTTATTGCATTGAGAGCTTTTCGGCTGGCAAACAGTGCCCATGTTATATCCCTCATCACTTCATACAGCTGTAGAAAAAACAGAAAGAAAGACAAGTTAAATACAACAATTCAAAATAATCCAGCGACTAATTCTATGATCAGATTTGGCAGCACTTTAAGATCATCATAAACACAACAACCTCCACTTGCTCTGCTTGATTGGTCGGCTTGCTGTACCGTCTGATTACATACTCTGATAGCTTAACCTGGGCTGCAGTTATTTCAGCTGTGGAATTCAAAATGTTCCACATTCTTAATATCGGGCGTTGCAGAATTTCATATCGAAGGCCAGAAGCTAAGGTATCCAACGACTTTTTTGTATAGCTTCTTGTGAAATGCCATGTTAGTATTGTTAGCAGACCAATCAAAATTGCGAGCATGGCCTGCAAAAGGTCATTAACAGAAAATTGACAACGTACTCATTGACCAAAACAGCAGTTTCTGGCATACAAAAAACTACTTCTCTGATTGCCAGTTCATAGTTTCTTACCATAATCATGTAACATAAACGAAGATTGAATATGAAGCAAGGATTTTGGAAGAGAAAGGCTTATCCAGTTGACATAGGCAATGAATTCCATTTCAATTTCACTTTCCAGTTCTTTATATAGCAAGGGTAGGATTAGAACCTGAGTCGTCATTACTTTCCCCATCTGGACTAAACAATCATTGCTAATTTATCCCATTTCTCCTAATGTTACTGAATTGATCAATAAACTTGATTGATTTTTTCATAATTCTGTGATGGAGGTTATAAGGAATACAACAGTACAAAGAGAGAGAGAGAATAGACCAACCATGATAGCCAGGCGAACTACAAAAACACTGTAGTAAGAGGAGAGACAGTGAGTGTTTCCATACTGGAACTCATCTTGTTCAACATCTCTATAGAAAATTCTTCTACCGTAAGGAGCTGTATTCTTTCTGCAAGAACTGGCGAAACCCAGAATTCTGGCACACACTTTCCTCAAAGGAGTTGCCATTATTGGTGTGTCAGTGCCTATAGTAGGTGAACAATCATTAGAACTAGCAGTACTAGAGTAGTTCCTACGATCTCCTTCCTCTGCCATATCTAAAAGAGCATAAAGTGTGATACATTAGCAAGAACTTATGCTTTGTCTTTGCATGAGACACACAGAAGGAGGAGAGAGAGACTGTCAGTGTCTATGATTAATGGGGTGTGGTGTTCAATATGCTGTGGTACATGTGTCATTCCCCACCTCTTGAAGGTAAGGCACATTTTCTAAAGTGGGTTTTTATTCGGCGTCCACAACAACCTTGCCACCTATCTCAACTCTGTTCCTCTTTTTTGCCCTCGGTACATTCCAAACAGTAAAGTGGTCTGGTAATTTAAGCTTGAGGAGGGAAGAAAAATGGGTGAAACTCTTTGATAGATGTGGGAAAGCCAGTCATGTTTCTTGAGGTGAAAATTGCTTGTGTTGGAGAGGGTCAGCTTGGACCTAGAACATTTCATTCCATGCGTACAGCCTCTAAAACACCAAAGCACTTTATATATCTTCTTCTTTGAGGAAGGAAATAATGCCTCAAATTATGGGCACAGTTGAAGTTGAAGAACACTATCAACAGTGACAGAGGTATGGCACATTCTTAAGGCCCGTAGTGCTCTTGACTTTTTGAGACTCAAATTTATATTTCTTTTTCAAATAGCTTTTGGATATCTCTAAACAAACATTTGGATTCAGATGGAAAACATTAAAAATACAACTGTTCTGGATTAGCATTGGAGCCAATATTGAAGGGTTCATACATGATAGTCACTGCTGTTACTGGAGGAGGATACAACCCAATTCATGCCAGAATTACTGGAGGAGGATAGAGACCGAAAGAGATGGCATCCTCGTACTTCACACCATTGACTCCTGGAATTGGTCCATTGCTGGAGAGTGGATTCGAGATTGAGCGCAGTGGAGTGGACTCGCCTCTTTCTACTGAGGTGACTAAATATTGCAGGCCCAAAAAAAAAAAAATACCAGACAGGAATAAAGTGCTATTTTGGTTTGGTTGAAAAGACCGTTTGTTGGTTTCTGCGGTGGAAAAATGTTGTGCCATTTTGGTTTAGTTGAAGAGACAGTTTTTGTTTATTTTTGCCGTGAAAAATATTTAAAAACAAATTAAATTATTTATTATTAGTATGTATTTTAAATCATTTTAATATACTGTATTTAAAAATAAATTTTAAAAAATAAAAAAAATATTATTAAAAAAAAAATGCTGAACCAAAAGAAAGGAACGGTGTGCAAATTCAAGAAAAAAAAAGCCAAGGATTCCAAAAGAGAAGAATAAAATGGCAAAAGGGCTACAAAAGAGCTTACGTGTGATAAGGATGAGCTTCAAATCAAGTGTGATATTTTCATGTAATTATTTGTTAATTGACTCTCATGGTAACTTCTGCCATTTGAGACACCACAGTTTTGCTTTTACCGAATTCTACCACTCTACTGACTATTATTATCAATTCGATTAATTAACACCTCAATTTTATTTTTTTTCATTCAATTTATTCTTATTTTTTATTTTTTTCCAATCCAAATCGGGTCTTTCGCTTCTCCTTTGGCAAATCTCAACCTTTTTTTTATCATTGCTGTTTTTTTTATTAGATTCTTTTTTATTTTCCATTGAAAAATTATAGTGCGGTTTCGTAAAATAATAATCGGTAAGATAAATACTATGTAACTTTATTATACTGGAACAAACTATGTCATGAAATATGTTTTTCAGTATATTATCTCAAAGAACTTTTCTTTTTTAATATGGTCCTTTTCCTTTTTCATTTAACAAACATCAACCTTTTTTTATTTGCATCTTTTTTTATTTTATTTTTTATTTAACAACTATATTTTAGTTTCACAAAATAGTGTTTGGAATTATTAAATCGGAATACAATACGAAATGAATGAAATATTAGAATAAAGATATAATTCATTGTGGTTACCGTAATTTTTTTTCTCTTAATTTTTTTGTCACGTGACTTTTTTATTTTCAATCTAATCCTTTCACTTTAAATTTACTTGGGATTATATTTGATGTTTTGTTTCAGTTGACTTTATATAGGCCCTGACAATATTAAAAATAAATTTTGACATTGAGTTAAGATTTGATTTGGAAAAATAAAATTCAATTTTATTGATTTAAACCAAATAAAACTTTCAAAATCCAATTTCAAACTGAAACAAATATTTAATTTTTTTTCTAAAAAATAGTATTTTTATCTCAGTTTTCTGACTCAATCTTTGATTAAAATCAACAAATTTATTATCATTTATTGAGATATATAATTTATATTTATTTTATTGAACTCACAGGAAACTTTTTAGTTCATATTAAAAAATCTCTTAATAATAAAAAAGCATTGACATGATAAAAAAAGCATTGACAACGCAAGCATTTGTGTTGGTGCGCGCGCATGCGCGGATGCATAGAAAAAAGACTTGATCTCCATGAACAACACATGAACAATTAGGTAAACATGCAAGCTTTTTCTTTAATTAAAAGAAATAGTTTGCTAAAG
>Ga0307517_10014718_pt1 | contig 10475 bp, 9 predicted proteins | sample 23_EM_MG_FD_194515 | JGI IMG/M metagenome (GOLD analysis project Ga0307517, IMG submission 194515) | Populus trichocarpa ectomycorrhiza microbial communities from riparian zone in the Pacific Northwest, United States - 23_EM | ecosystem: Host-associated > Plants > Roots > Unclassified | place...
CAACTTTTCCTATCAATGAATAATAGTCTTATTAAATACATAGACAAATCAAAACAAAAAATAAAGAGGAAATAATTTTAATTTTTCAACAACCATTTAAAATTATTTGAAGGATAGATACAAGGTAAATACAACTGAATTCAAGCCATTTCTAGTCTTCAAAAATATTTAATTAAATTCACTGCGCTTTTTATATATACATATGATGAAAGAACCATCTTTCCAGGTAATCCAAATTCCATTTGAGAGTTGTTAATTTCTTTCCTTTTGTTCCCTCCACTATTTTGGAAGCATGAAACACGTACGGAAGAACAAACGCAAACTCTACCGCTTGGTTGCTTCATTAGAAAAGTAACTTAAAAATTAGATATTATAATCAACAACCTTTCTTTCAACAATTAATTACTTGAATAATGTTCTACGATTATCGTGCCAAACCTTCCTAATTAATTAAATTCGTCAGGTCAGCGCTTTGATGCCTTGAGTTCTAATCTTATACTTAATGGATTAGAATGATCAATTAATAAGAGCTACCTAGCCAATGTTTTTATGATTTTATTTTATTTTTGATAACGTGTATGGCACCTTAGGCACCTCCAAATTATTATTAGGAAAGGAATCATTTCACCTAACATCGTTTAGTGCACTCTATATATACATATATATATACATATACATATACATATATATATATATATATATACATATACATCTGAATACTCTTACATGTATATAGAGATAGACTACCAGCCACTTCTATGGATCAACTCCATTAAGTTGTTCTTCTATCCTTAAAATCAAACTGTTCCTCGTACTTACAGTACGTTACTTGTTGCTCATTCTATTTCTAATTCTGTCGATCCATTTTCAAGCTTCATCAACGTGCAACTCAAACATGTTGACAAGAAAAGGTTCTTTAAAAATTCAACCCCCAGTATACGGTAGTAAGATTACCATCCTTAGTATTGATGGAGGAGGGATTAGAGGAATCTTGCCCGGAGTCATTCTTGCTTACCTTGAAGCTCAACTACAGGTATGTATAATTTCGAAACTTCTCTAATTTAGTTGTTCCTCAAGAAATTAATTTTGCAGAAGCTATGATATACTTACTTTTATACAAGTGGACCATGAATATATCTATACGGAAAACGTATGGCTCTAATGTTATATATCTTTTATGGCTGGTGCATGTAGGCGCTTGATGGCGAGGATGCAAGGATTGCAGATTATTTTGATGTAATCTCAGGAACAAGTACTGGTGGTCTCATAACTGCAATGTTAGCTGCACCAAACGAACAGCAACGTCCTCTTTTTGATGCCAAAGATATAGTTCCTTTTTACCTTAACAATTCACCTAAAATTTTCCCACAAACAAGGTATAAAGACAAAGGATATATAATCCTTAGATATATATATTTGACATGATATATATACTGGACCATATATATCAATTTTGTGCCTAATGAAAATTTAATAATAGTTTTTGTTTTTGCATTCGGCTAAAATGCAGTGGGATTTTTGCCTGGCCAACAAATGTTTGGAAAGCTATATCTGGACCTAAGTATGATGGCAAGTATCTACACAAGCTGGTAAGAGATATATTAAAGGACACAAGGTTGCACCAAACCTTGACAAATGTGGTTATCCCAACTTTTGACATCAAGAAAATCCAGCCTGTGATCTTTTCTTCGTATCAGGTCATCTCTACATATTATTAACACGTCAGTTTTCAGTTTGGTTTTCTTTTTCTACTTCATTACTAACCTTAGTAAATTACATTCATTTCTTCATGGAGGTTCCAAACAATCCAATCAAAGATGCACTACTCTCAGACATATGCATAGCTACCTCAGCAGCTCCAACTTATTTTCCTCCTCATTATTTCAAGAACCAAGATGCACAAGGAAATTTTGAAGAATTTAACCTCATCGATGGTGGCATAGCTGCTAATAACCCAGTGAGATCCTCTCCAAAAAAAAAGAACAAAAAATGGAAGGAGCGTACTTTTAATTTGGTAACAATAGATATTTCATTAATTCGTCTGTCAATTTGATTCATGCAGACCTTGGTGGCCATTAGCGAAGTAGCCAAACAGATGTCTAAGAAGAATCCAGACTTTTTCCCTATCAAGCCAATGAATTATGAACGTTATCTGGTGATCTCTATTGGGACTGGTGCCAATAAGAATGGAACAACATACAGTGCTAAAGCAGCTTCAGAGTGGGGGGTTATCGGCTGGTTATTCCACAATGGACGTACTCCCTTGATAACTTGCTACAATAATGCTAGTTCTGATATGGTTGATTACCACAACTCTGTGGTTTTTCAAGCCTTTCATTCTGAAAATTACTACCTCCGGATTGATGTAAGAGTCTGTACATCAACATTATTTCTCAAAAACATAATATAGTATTAAGAAAAGGGTTCTTTGGCAGCTGGTACATAACATCTTTTCTTGTATGACCAAGCCACAGTATTTTATGAACAAATACGCGGATGAGATGATTGTTAGGTCAATGAAGAATATACTCTCCACAAGCTCAATGCCTTTTTTTTTTGTAAACTTATATTGATCAAACTAATTTAGCTATTCTGAAAATCAGGAGGACAAGCTGCAAGGTGATCTATCTTCTGTTGATATAGCAACAACAGAAAACTTGGAAAATCTAGTGAAAGTCGGAGAGGACCTGCTGAAGAGTCCAGTTTCGCGCATAAATTTGGACACTGGTGCATATGAACCGCTTGAGGATGGTGGTACATACGAAGAAGCACTCCAAAGGTAATATATAATTACAATTAATTAGCGTTACCCTTCCGCATCAGTATTTCTGATTATATATTGCTGGACTACCACACACTAAATTGTAAGTAAACACTTGTGATGCATGCAGGTTTGCAAAACTACTTTCAGAGGAAAGGAAACTCCGGCAGTCTAACTCAGCACCAGCCAAGGAAGAAGAAAACTAAAACTTGTTTGCTCTGTTGTATTGTAACTGGATTATAAAACACTTTTTTGTTTTTTGTTTTTCCATATACTGAGACGTCTATATTGTGTATTTAATAAGAACAAACAAGATCCACTCCTGAAATATATTACAATCTTGGATCTCGTATATTACTCCGATTTCATATGAGAATTGTATTCTTAGGATACGGTGTTGAGGGTTCGGGTATTGTTAAGAACAGGATCATGTACCCTATTTTTCTCATTGTGTTTTCAAAAATTATATTTTCAATAAAATTTAATTTTTGGTATTTAATTTAATTATGATGATAAAGAAAAAAGAAAGAAAGAAAAAGATTTTAGGGAGTGAAATTAGAAGAAAGAAAGAACAAGGGGTTAAGAAGATTAGGGACTAAAACAATAATGAGAGATTATGCAAAAGAGAAAAAGAATCTTTTTTTGAAGAATATTCTAAGAAAATTGCAAAATTATTGAAAGATATTCTACACATTAAAAAAATAAAATTTAATTAATTAGAACTTCATAGTCAGGAAAAAAAAATATAATTACCTAACATTATTTTTCTAGTTTAGTTTTCTTACAAAGGATCTCAAGCAATATTATTTTTCTAGTTTAGTTTTCTTACAAAGGATCTCAAGCAATATAAATAGAGAAAGAGATATAGAGAGAAGAGAGCACACCTGGACATTGAAAGAAAGAGTTTTTGCAAAGAAAAACCTAAGCAAATAGCAAAAGGAGACAAGATATAAGTTGTCAAATTGCCTAGAAAATCCAACAACACAACACCAACTTTCCAGCCTTCGATCTTCCATCTTCAATGGAGATGACTGACCCCGCCGACACCAACAACAAGAAAAAGAGGTCGTCTATATCACGGAGTCATCCATGCTCTTTCATGTCCCAATGGCACATGAAAAAACACCTCAAAAGCCAAACTAGTTGTCTCGTGTGTGTAGTACACACGCCAACACTGTTTTTTCCAACACTTTTCTTTCTTCATTCTAGCTCCCTAGTCCAGTTCCAACCGACTCCAACAACTCTTAAAGGTCAATTTTAACCCCTACATGTTATTTATTTGTTGATTGAATAATTTTGTGATTTCTTTCGTTAATCTTTGAATTGTGAACATGTATTAATTTGTATATTGTTTTGAATAAATTCATGATGAGCACATGATTTTCTTTTTTGGTTTATACTTGTATTAATTGAATTGGTAGGAATATTTATGATTTTTTATGGTGGATATGTTTCGAGGAATAATTAATTTGTTGTGCATTAATATAAATTGTGCAATAGAAAGAAATAAATCAAAACCCGAGTCTCCATTTATTATTATTTTGAATCTTGCCCTCATAATAAAAAACCAAGGATTACGCTTCATTTTCAAGCCTGCATCTCAAATCACCGCCCTAGGAATTTTTACCTCTAATAAAAATAAGTATTCATTTTAGATAAAATATTAACATGCATGTATAATATATATTTTTATCGTTAAAATCAAATAACAATATAGCTTATCTTAGGTGGGATGTTCTAAGGTGATTGTTATCTTCTCTTTAGTATAACCAGTCCCTTACCTAAAAATCTTTAAAAGACTAGTTAAGGTTTATAAAAATCATAAAACTAAGTGTCATATCATTTTTTATATTTATTTTTACCCCTTTCACATAATCAAATTATCGAGACGTTCCTCATGACAAAATGACGACTCTATTGGGGATTTAAGGTTAAGATTTGATTATTTGATTTTGTGACAATATGCTTGACATGCTTTGTATATATTTTATGCTTGATTGCTTAAACTAATTAATGTGTGTTTATTATTTGTTATTGCGTGATTTATGTTCTTATATATATCTTTGTCTATATAATTTTTTGTAAGCATTTTATACATCATCCATCTTTATTAATTTTATTCATCATTCTTTGAATTAGATATGGTTTATACTCATACTCTTATTACATGACATTTTGTCCTACACAAACTTCATCTAGTTAGCATATATGGAAATAGTGATAACTCGATGTGGTTTCGCCCTATGCTAGTACTCATGATACCTCAAACTCTCGTTGAGAGTTAATGAAGTGTGATTAGTAACCGATATATATTTTCTCGGTCTATACTTTTTGAGCTTCGTAGGCCTTGGAGCAAGCTTTTAAGGTTTGATTCCCAAAGTTATAATGGACCCTTTCAAAACTAATAGGATAGCAAACATATCCACATATAATGGCCAGAACTATTCCCCTAGGGTTTCTCCCTATAATACCACCGGACAAGTCTATTGTGTATGAGATTTTATGAGATAAGTGACAAGACAATTGAGATAAAAAAATACCCTCAACATCTTATTGTCAATCAAGTTGATAAACTCCTGTAAAGGTTAAGCAATAATGACATCACAAAAAGTCTGGCCATTATAAGCTTCTAATATAAAATGCCATGATTTTGTTAAAGAGAAAACTCAATATATCAAAGCTTTTGATATGTAGTTGATTCATTAAAATTTTATTGATTAACACTCAAAGGAAATAGTGTTGAGTGTATGAAGAATTAATAAACTATTTGGTATGTTCCTTAATTTCTAATGAATGAACTCTTGAAAAATCCTAGCATATTGAATAAGATGCATTATAGCTAACATCAAGTTTTCTGTTACCATGTAAAGTACCATGTAAAGAGGTTATGACCTTTTAAACATGACTAACAATAAAAGAAGTCATTTTTAAAGCACTTGAGCTTCCTGGATTTAAGTAAACTCTAGATCCAGAAGTATTAGAAAATAATGAATGAAGTTTAGCACCATATCAAAGGCATATTAGAAAATGGACTCCAAGTGGAAAGCCTTACCCATTTGGTCATCTCAAGTATCATCGAGTTTCATGTATCCTATATGTTATGAAATGTGAATATCATTATAGGAACCTAGGTCATTCATTTAAAAGTTACAACATCAAGTACCCAGTATAAGTTGGTAAACTACGGAGGTTGGTCCATGTAAACCTCTTATTGAAGTGTCCCATTCAAGAAGGCATTATGAACATCAAGTTGATTTATCTTCCAACTACGAGAAACAACAATAGTAAGTACCAAACAAACCAAAGTTGGTTTAATAATAAGACTAAATGTTTCTGAGTAATTAACACCCTCATGCTGAGTGAACCCTCTAGCAATCAGACACGCTTTGTAGTGCTCAACACTACCATCAGTTTAATTTTGTAAACCCAACAACTACCAACAATATTTATAAAGGGTGAGAGGGAACTAGAGATCACGTACCATTAGAATGAAGAGCATTAAGTTTCTCTTGTATGGCATGATGCCAAATAATATACCAATTTACTTTCTTAAAAGTGAGAGGCTCATGATTAGGAGGAGAAGCCAAACGAGAAGAAGAGGAGACAATAAGATGAGCAATTTTATGCTGTCATGGGTGAAGAATCATGGGATGTTAACATGGGATAGCAAAGTCCGAGGCTGGTAGAAGAGAAAATTTTAAAAGATCATCCACCAAGTTTAGTCCAGGCAATGACATACCAATAGCGAATATCGGAGATGAGGATGCTAAAACAAGCAGAGATTGTGGGGAACTCAACACATCAAAGGATTGCAGGGAGGTGTTTGATCCTGGCACAGACCAGGACACAAACCATGAGGTGTCCAGTGAAATAGGAGAGTCATGTGCACAAAAAAAATCAAACAGTACTTGCACACTCATCAACAGAAGAAATAACAGGTGGAGATATAGTAGTAGGACTATAACATACCAAATGAGGGTCATGAAGGGATGATAAAGGCATTTGTGATAAAACAGCAAGGGACATCGTAATATATTTTGGGGAATATAAATAGGGTAGAAAGATGATGAGAAATTATAGAGTCGATGATTGTATATATTCAAAATTTGCATGGGGAAAAATGTATTAATGAAATTTAAAATGTCTAGCAATATAAACCCGATTGGATGACAGAATAAGACAACGATAACCTAAGTGCGAAGAGCTATAACCAAAAAAGACACAAGAAGTAGATCAAAAATCTAATTTATAAGTATTGTAAGGGAAAAAAAAAGAAAAACATAAACAACCAAAAATACAAAGAAAATTGTAATTAGGAACAAACTAAAACAAGCATTCAAAAGGACATTTTTCATTCAAAATAGGAGTGGGCATGCAAATAATTAAATGGACAGAATTTGCATAGCCTAGTATTTTAATAGAGCATGACATTGACCAAAAAGTGTGAGACCAGGTTCAACAATGTGCCTATGACAACGCTCAATGGTGTCATTATGTTCATAAGTATCAGGATAAATTAAGCAATGATGAATGCCAATTTGTTTAAAATAAGTGTTTAACTTTTTATACTTTTCACTCTAATTACTTTGGACTAATTTAATTTTTATGGAGAACTGATGTTCAACATGAGCTTGAAATCATTGAAACATATTAAAGACATCAGATTTAGCAACAAGAGGAAAGAACCATATGTATTTTGTATGAGGATATACAAACATAATAAAGTAGTTAAAACCGTCATAAGAAAACATAAAGGGGTCCCCAAAAATCACTAAATAGCAATTCAAATGGAGTAGAGGTTTTGTGACATGTAGGTCCTAAAAAAGGGAAGATTTTTCCAAAGAACATGCCTGACAATTAAAATAAGAATTTTTTAAAGTACAAGACACCTTTTTATTTGACATTAACAAACTTAAGTATGTGGACTAAGATGTCCAAGACAACGATGCCAAACATCAGCAGAGGTAGACAGACTGATAGACAATAATGTTTAAGGTAAAGACATTGTAGAAGATTCAAAGATAACATGAAAACCGTCCTTACTCTGACCTGAAAAAAGCACTTTCTTGGTTAGCAGATCCTTGACATAATATACAAACAAGTGAAATTCAAAAAAGACATTATTTTCAAGATAAAATTTCTAAACAAATAATAAAGGCTTTTTAATATGGGGAACATGTAGAATATTTGATAAGGTTAAGGTATGTTTTGATATGCAAATGATAGAGTGAGCAACACTCGATATACTAAGTCATTTACCATCACCAACATGTAGTTGATTAGTGTCCATATACGGTTCTGAATCAGTCATATTCATAAGATCAAGCATGGCATATTGATTAGCACATATGTCAAGAAACCAAGTAATTAGAGTAATACTATGATGATTATGGAATGCTAAGTTAGCATTCGCTGGCACAAAATAATTCACCAATTATGGACACTAAGAAGTAGAATGTCCTAAACCATAACATAACTGACAATTGGTTTGGTGATTATTAGACCACTTATTATTGTAGGCAAAACAACTACCATGCTGCCCATTCTGACGAGAATTATTGTTGTAATTGTTGTGGTTGTGGTGTCTCTATCCACGCTGAAACCAACCTCTAGAACCACGGTAAGAGAGTTGTAAAAACCACCCATTGATTGGCCATGAAACTGATGGGATTGACATTGAGCAAGGAAGGAAGAAGAGCTGCTGGACGGGGTAAGTAGTAGAGGGGCTGGAATGTTGGTCACAAGAGAACGTTTTTGAAGATATTCTTTAGTAAGTAAATGGTTATGCAACTCAGTATACATAGGTGGCCCAGTTTTCGTGGAGAGGCTAGTAACCAAGTCTTTGAATCCTCCATGAAAACCCCTAAAATATAGAGATTGAAGTTTGCCAAAGTAATGGGTTATCTAGCGGCAACAAGCTCGTCAAAGGGAGATTTAGCCTTTTATAAATAGACACTGACCGTGTCTCACCTTGTAATAGGTCTTGGAAAGACCCATGAAGATGCATAATATAAGAATTTGATGGTGAGGCAAGAGATTGCTTAAGAGTCTGCCATATGGAGGACAAGGTGTGTCCATCAATAACCAAGTGTAAGAGTTTAGTAGATAGAGAGGAAAAGAGACCACTTATAATCATATGATCTTATTGTTTCCATGACATAAATGTTGGATTGTGGACAAGAATAGCCATGGATGATGGTAGAAGATGAGAGGAAGAACATGGTAGAGATCCATCAACAAAAAAGTAAATACCCTAGCCTAGGAGATAAGGTTTCATCTGCATCCTCCAATACAAGTAATTGTTATGAGATAGTTTTAAGGGAATAACCTACTTTGTGTGGACTAAGAGAACCACAAAATAAAGATGAGAGCTAAGAGCAGAATCTGCAACAAGAGGGGCAGTTGGTAAGAGTTCAACAAACTGAGGAGAAGAAAACACTAATGTAGATAATGGCAACTGATGAAGCACAAAACTAGATATCATAATGAAAGAAGAATAAAGCGTTGGTGTAGAGGCTTGCAATTGTGGTATGATTGATGAAGAAAGAGCTGTTGGTAGAACAACTGAGCAAAATGACATTGCAAATTTACCAACAGCAGAATCAAGTGCAGTGTTGGTGTTTTGATTAGGACTCTTGAAGAATAGGTTTGAATAGATCTCTGGTACTAGATTAAGATATAATAAGTGTTTAGAAGGCTTAAACAATTGTATCAGTCATCCTTTTTTTTTTATATACAATTAGAATTGTATACAATATTAACAATGCCACCCTAAGGAAGCATGTTTTGCTATATAATTGTTTTTCCTATAATAGTATCATATCCAATTAATAGAGCAATTAAATGGCAATTAACACTTTGTCTCAATTGAGTCGATTTTACAAGACAAGACACAAAGTGTTATGGAGCTAATCATTAATAAAACTTGAGTGATTTTGAATGATTGAATTAACACCATGATAAAATGATAGATAAAGCTTAATTTGCTCATCATTCCTCCTGTCAAAAAGAAAATTTGTATTTTCACTAATATATTTTTAAAGGGAAAGATTTGATGGAAATTGACCAATTTAAGATTTATACGGGGAATTCAATTTTTTTTATATTATATTTTAAAGAAAGTGAAAATATTTTTTCGTGTGAATAGTGTCTAGTACGGGTAAGTGGGGTATATTGAAAAATACAAACGTGCATTTTTTTTTTTAATTCTTAATTATGTTCTTCACAAGATTCGTGCTAGAGTAACAAGTCTTTTTTTACGCTAAACAAAAACAATGATATTTGGTTTGTTGTCCATTATACTGTGGATTTTACTTTAAGGAATGCATTAATTCTAGTTTAAATTGATGTAATTATTTGAAATATATAATTCCAAAAAAGAATAAAACAATAACCAAATTCTATATGAGGACAGACATCCACTTGTAAATTAAATTTCTCAAAATAAAATGCTAATTTATAAACATCATTCATTGGCTTCGCACTTGAACTTTATTGCTTGATAATTTGAGGTGACCCACAAACAAAATCATGACACTGTTGACCCGTAATGCACCTTGAAAAGTTTTCCAGCAATTAGGATAATGCAGACGAGAAACTTAACGTAGAAAATAAGTGTAACTACAACTTTTATGCACCTGCTGAGGCCACTGGGTTTGGAAGCTGGATGTTATAGTCATCTTTTCAGAACAGACTTGTATGTATGGAGAAGATT
>Ga0307517_10014719_pt1 | contig 10475 bp, 3 predicted proteins | sample 23_EM_MG_FD_194515 | JGI IMG/M metagenome (GOLD analysis project Ga0307517, IMG submission 194515) | Populus trichocarpa ectomycorrhiza microbial communities from riparian zone in the Pacific Northwest, United States - 23_EM | ecosystem: Host-associated > Plants > Roots > Unclassified | place...
TTGCGGTTCTCCTAGAGATGAATAAAATAGGTTGAAGTTACTAGACATCAACGAATTGTAGAATATTATTTGTATTTTGTAAGCCCAAATAAGAGAAATGTGTAAATCAAATAAAAAAAGACTTGCAACTTTTGTGCAGTTCATCAGCTTAATATATTTTATTGATCAAGAAGGATGGATTGAATGGACAAAATTATTGATTTAACTCATGATGAAAGTGACTACAGATGAACAGAAAGTTCATAGCTTCATCTCTACAGATGAATAAAAGATGTCTACAACCTCTCAGAAGTCAGATTATCCATGATCTGTTAGGAACAAAATCTTCTTACACCGGCGTGATTTTCTGGTGTAGATTAATCTTTCTTTCTTTCTTCCTTTCTTTCTTTCTTACTAAAATCACCTCCACCAAATTTGGCAACAGTGTGACTCTCTTGCTGCTTTTTTCGACGAGATGAGCCATCTCTCCTAATAAACCCAACGTGTTCTGAAGTTTTAAGAAGACAATATTCTTAGTTCTTGCATCATCAAGCAATAAGTCGCGAGGCTCATGCATGTGGATCACATCTCCCATTGCAGGCCTCTGCTTTATATCACGATCGACACACAGCGAAGAGCGAGCAAAAGCATTCGTTTTAGTTCCTTGGAAGGTGGCATATCTGGCAATTTAGGATCCACCACAAGCGCAATTTGTTTATTTGCAATCATGGAAGTTAACCAGTCAACCAAAAAAACCTGCAATGAATGACTAATTTCTATGATCAACGAAACATTTTTTTTATATACGGAGAGTAAAGTAAAACTAGCATCTTGAAGATAAGATATCTATACTTGAGGCCGATTGTGATCTACAGGAACTCGAGCACATATGATCTCCATGACAAGTATTCCAAAGCTGTAAACATCGCTCTTTTCACTCAGAACTCCAGCAGATTTGTTTGCTTGAGCTAGATAACTGCAAACACATCCTCCTTGACATAGTCAGAGCAAATTATCAAGTTCACTTACAGTAACCAGGGCAAGATTCCTATGTGGTAAGCAAGCTGATTCGAAGAAACTCACCCAGATGTTTCCATTGAGTGAATTGTTAGTGATCCCAAAATAATTTATCTTAGGATTGCACTGGCGATCAAGCATTATGTTGCTAGATTTTAGGTTCTGATGAATAATCTTTGGCTCGATATCTTCGGGAAGGTAGGCTAATCTTCAGAAGCAAAAGTACATATTATGAGCATGAACTAATAGAAGAGTATAAACATCTGAAGATCACAGAACTTACCCTTTAGCTATTCCTCGGATGATGCTCATCCGTATAGCCCATGTTAGAGGGCTGACTTGTTCAGAAAATCCATAAAGCCATTGATGCAGATTACCATTATCAACATAGTCGCTCACAAGAATTCTAATAGAAGGGAGAAACAAGCAGAAGATTGAGATAAATAACAATTTAGTATAGATTCTGAAAAGGAACTTATCAGGCATTCGGAAAAAAAGAAACGAAAAGTTCATCTCGTGCGACCCTTGCTGTGAAGTCCTCAGCTTGGCAACTGATGATTAATCATTAGTTCATCAACAAACTACTCAAAATTCTGAAATGCACAATTTCTTTGTTTTCAGTAATCTAACATGCATGATTTGATGTAATCAATAAATCATATATCTTCTAACAGAGATTCAAAATTAAGCACCACTCTGGTAGCATCCAACATCACGCCGCGATACACAACACCACAATTTCCACTTCCAATCAGATTCTTATCAGCAAAACCATCCGCAACAACCTCAATCTCCTTCAAAGCAATCCGGTCTCCCCTCCATGTATCAGGAACCACAGAAGAGTGACTAGAACTCCAAATAAGCTACATTACCACTCCATTGAGTTGTGATCGCAGCACTACTCATATTAGACCATTGTTCAGATCACATCACCAGTTGACGGTCTAACTTCGCATTCTTCATTTCAACCTCCGAGATTCGATGCGACAAAAACCTTTTATCCATGGAAGGAGTAGTGCAAGAATTTTTAAAGTCTTTCGTCGAAAGGGGGTTCGATAAGCGAAAATGGGGCTTGAAAGGTTTCGATTTTCGGCGACAGAGATAGATGATCCAAGCAACGATGATGACCAAAAGAGAACAGTAAGGACAACAATCAAAGCAAGTATGAGGTGTGCTTTGATATCTTGTTGTTAAATAGATGATGTGTTGCATGCCATGATTAGAGATAGAGAGTGAAGCTAAAGAGTGAAGTCCATGCAAATAGAAAAGAAGCTGTTCTTGTTTTTGATATTTTTAGGACCAAAAATTAAGATTAAAATTAAAAAAGAACAAAAAAACAAAGATAATGTAGGAGTTTGAGATTAGCTACATGAAATTGTATTTCAAATCTTTGAAATATATTTGATCAACTAATCAAAAAAAAATTGAATAGCTGACTTTCAAATTAAACTTGCCACTTCAAAGAAAATCTTCATTTTTCATTTAATGCCAGGATAATATTAAACAAGTCATCTATACTATAATAATTAATTTGAGAGATCATTTGGTGAATAGAGTTGAAAATATTAAAATTAAATGAAGGAATTGAAGCATGGTAATGATTTATTTATTTTATCATGGCATTTTTTATGGTGCTTATATGAATATTCATATGAATGAATGGTGAAGGTTTTTTTTTTTATCACCGCTTTTGACTTGTATTAAATCAAGAAATTGGTTTGATTGTATATTTTTTTATATAATATAAATAAATAATTTTTCATTAATAGAAATACTCCAACACTCCACCTCCATATATTTCATATATTATATTTATATTTGTCAATTTAACTGGATAATTTTTTTATGTTAATTTTTATTTTTTTAATTTTATCCTTAAATTTTTTTATCAAATAATTAAATTATTTTTAGATCAATCAAGTAAAATAAATCACTACAAAGCAATTATTTTTATATAATTTAATTTTAAACTCAGGTTCCATGAAAAGTTCAATAAAAAAATTTCATGAGTCACATATTTTAAACCGGGATTAATAACAATATTAAAAAATTATTTATCCAACATTTTTTTTATTATTATTTTATATCTTACTCGCAACTAATAACTCATCGTGTCGGACTCAAACCCAACAATTTAAAGGTGTTGTGGCAATCCAACCTCCAAGGACCATGGTGAGCACTAATTTTCCACATCCAGTAATATCACATCCCAATCTGCCTCCTAATATTCCCTCATTTGGAAATTAATGGCTTCAAGTAAAGTTATAGACTTATATGCACCATACCGTGTAGCTCCTAAGGTAACTCAAATGATATAATTCAAAACAATTTCATAAAAAATCCCAGGAAGCAGAAGTGTTATTCTCCAATTTGTGTGTATTTCCTGTGTGTCAGCCAAACTTTATTTCGAACCCAAAGTTCCTTTTCCTTTCAATAATCATACCAAATGTTTAAAAATATGCTTTATGAGCACATCCAATTCAGTATTATTGTCTGAAATGTTATGATCTTGGTGGGATGCAAAGCTGCACAATCACTCCAGTATCAAAATGTTTCTTTACTGGATGCAACTTGATTTCGTAGAGCTTTGGCCATAATTTTCCAGTAACTGCAAAGAAGTTTTGAACATGGAAAATAAAAGTTATATAATAAAACAAGAAATCTGCTACAATGACTTCTTGAGGAAAACATGATTCAACATAATGAAGGTAATATATGACATGCAGAAAAAAGTCATAAAATTGCATTTGGAAATGCAGACACTTCAGCAGTTAACTCCACCAGTTAGCTACAGCATTTATGTGTTCAAAATAGGGACCGCATAAAACATGTTGATGGGATTTCAAGTGAAACAGGAGAAAAAACATCTGCAGCAGCTTACCAAAAAGGCGGTTGTCATTGTCATCCCAAGCTATGCCATTTAAAACATCAATGCCCTATAATTCAGTGAAAAATCCAATACATGATTAGGAAATGAAAAGACTTCTGCAAACCCACAATCTATACAAGAAAAAGGAAGAGAAAATAATTGGAAATGCAGTTCCTTTTAAGTATTTCTTCCTTTCCATTTACTAAGGAAACAAACAGAGAGTGCTTTATATCACAAACTGATTTTAGAAATTGTTTGACTATTGCTTACATTGTGTCCAGCTGCTATCAAGCCTTTCCTGTAAAACAGAAAAGAAAATGAATGATTCTGAAACCGTTGAGCAACATCACAGGGTATTAATTATCTCATGACCGATTAGAACAAATATCAGAAACTAATAAACTATACTAAGGAAAGCAAATTGAAAAAGAACCTTAAATTTGGAAGGAGAATCCATCCAAGCACTGCACCATCTTTCAGTGAGATTCTTGCAATGCAATCGGTCTGCACATAGAGAATAGAAGGTTTAGGCAACATTTGGAAGGAGAGTCTTCGCTAGCTTGCTTGGTAAAGTCTTTGCCATTTGTTTAAGATAGAAATGCCTGCATTTGAAAAGTTCTTTGCTTTCCTGTAGCTCAATCACTAAACTTAAGCCCAAAAACAGGGGGGTTGGGATAGAAGATATCCAAGGCAAAAAAAGAACCATTTAAATCTTAAATCACTTATGTTTAGTAAAGCAATAAATCCCTCCATAGGGGAACTACAATATCAATGCCCTCACTGAAATGCCAGAAAGTAACTATTAATGGAAAATTATCCAATCAGTAACCAAATGAGCACAATGAAGATCCAAGAACACACCTGCCAAACATTAGCCCAAATTTCATCATTCACGAACTCTAGTTCATTGAGATAGTGTACTTCGTGCCCATTATATCTGACAATTTGTTTGCTAATGACTGCAATAGAAAAGCCGAAAAAAATCAGTGATAAATAATGTGAAATTTAAAAGGAACTTAAAAATCAAGTTCATACATCAGAATTGGAGTTAGCACAAAGCATACCAAGGAAAAATGGCACAGCTAAGATAGGAAAAGAAACAGGACACTATTATGAGCAACTACAACAATTGAGGTTTATATGAACATTGATAATCTTGGGGGAAAACACCGTTGAAAATTGTTCAAAAGAAGAAGGAAAAAAGAAATGGAACAACAAATATCCATATAATTTTCAGAAACTGACACACTCTTTTATGCAAGAACCTTTCAATGTTTGAGGGTCAAGCTGATATAATGCTGAAGTCCCATCACTGCCGAACAAAACTTTTCCATTGGTAGCCAGTCCCCAACCATCTTCCATCCCATGAGTGAATTTCCCAATCTGCACTAAATAAAAATTAAATTACGAAATATCCAAAACTACAACCTTCAAGTCACCCCAAAAAAGGATGCACGTGAGCAGGAAAGTAAATTATAAGCAAAAATAATGCACAAGCAATCAAGTATGGAAAATGCAGCATGATCGTTTTACTACAAGGTAAAGTTTGGTCTGCAGAGCAGTTTTACATGCAGTAGCTAATCACAATTGTAAAAGCAACAACCCAAGATTGTAGGCATTTTGACAAGCAAATAATTTTAAGAATCAAAATTTAGAGCAGGAGATTTCTACAGCATATTACCATAAAAATGTGGTTTGGTGATACCCAAATGAAAAACTAGAGAAAAATCTCAAAGATTCCAATACTTAAATGTGTAAAAGTACCTATCAACCTTAATAAATAAATTTGTATATATCAAAAGTAAACGGTGAAGCACAAACTTTGCTTAAATTATTTGGGTCATAAATGAAACCGGTTTTCGTCAACCAAGTTACTTGGAACAGCCTACAAAAGAAAATAAAAATAAGTGTATTAGCAATTTAGCATAATATTTTTTATTTTGACTACATAGAACTGAATATGCAAATAAATTAAATTGGAGGCTAAGCATGTATCGTCATTATGAATGCAAGTGAAAAAGCCAACCTTTGGCATATTTTAATTCAAATATATATTTGCTGAATCAACAAGAAAAAAATTGCAGCTGAATCACAAACCTTTGCTCAAAATAGGTTAAACCTTCCCCAAAATAAGAATCATCCATCTTCTGGAGAGCCTCAACCTGTACACAAAAAAAAAGCTTAAGGCCTAAATTAAAATATATGCCTTGTTATATAATTTAGGTATTGCTTATTTGTTGAATTAAATGTCACTGCTACCTCTGCCAACTATTCATATAAAGAATAAAAACTCACTAGTATTTTTTCTCTTGTTAAATACAATTTATCAGTCCACTAGCAGCACTAATAGCTAACTTCAAATAATTAACTCTCTTCTAACGCAGGCATATATGTTCAGCAGTTTCAGTTCAAAATGAAAAGCCATGGAAAATGATTGTGAAAACATCTGACAATAAATGAGAAACCAAATATTAGAGCTCGTACCTTTCCAGTATGAAGAGCTACTCTGCGTACAGATGACTGAAATGATGAAGTTAAATAGACTGATCAGTAGTGAATTGCATCTAACATAAGTGTAATTGACAAGAAAAGAAAAGACACCGTGCAAAGTATGCAGCAAATTTACCTTCCCATAAAGGCCAGTTGATTCATATAGTGTATCATTTCCAGCATAAAGAAGACCCTGAAACCAGGATTGATGCAGTCAATAACCTGGTAATAAAGCACAGGCAATTCATACTCAAAGAAGAAAAGTCTCAATAATTTGGAATGGCTTTCTGAAATGTGTGCTTAGGGATCTCAATCGAATTGTTAAGGGAACAAAAAAATAAAAATGAAATGAAACGCATGAACAAGACTTTGCTACATGAATGGCATCAACTCTTTCATGCCAAGTACATAAAAATGACAGCCCATTCACAGAAAGTCCCACAAGTTAACAGTCAACAAAAACTTCTGGTAGTGCCATCACCACCTGGAATCCCAACATGTGTTGGATCCTGCAATCCACCTAATTCCGGTCTAACAATGACAAAAACAAATCCTTAATACCTCACTCAAAAATGAATGACTGGTCTCCAATTTTGCTTGATGTAGCTCCGGCATAAATTTAAATTAACTATAACAAGACGAAAAACATATTTCAAATTATGATAATGATTGTGTTTTAAAATATTTTTTATTTAAAAATATATTAAAATAATTTTTTTTTTAATTTTTTAAAATCAATACATTAAAATAATTTAAAAACATAAAAAAATTAATTTTAAATAAAAAAAATTCAAAATTTTCCGCCATCCCCACTTGTATCGCAATACCAAACGGGGCGAGAAGATAAAACATTTCAAACGAAGATCGAGATGATCAAATCAGGGACTCCGTTGCTCTTTTATGTAACAAAGAGACGGCCCAAGAAAGAGTCACCTCAGTGAAAGCTTTTGGATCATGAGGGAACTCATTGAGTACTTGAATTGAATAGATTTTTGGAGAGTGATCAACACATGCAAAACTGATCAATATGTTCAAGGAAATCCCCAGGATAAAAATAACAGTTATACACATGACTGCCTGAACAGACAGACTTTTGGTGATAAAAGGAAAAGTTTGATCTAAGAAGAGACGATGGAAATATTGAGTAGGTTGTTAGCTCCCTTCTCATTCCAAAAATATTGATGGCAAAAATAAATGAAATCTTTGATTTCTTTAAGCCATAAAAGTACTTACCTGAGTGAAGGCACTGGGATCATGAGGGAACTCATTGATAACCTGAACCGAGTATAATTTAGGAACAGAAGCAACGCCACTCAAAATGTTCGATGAAATGCCCAACAGAAAAATAACACCAAAAATCATGACTAATGAAACAAAGACTGAAACTTTCTTGTAAATAAAAGTAGAAGACGGAGAGGGCATGGAAATATTGTTGGGCTTTTTATATGGTTTCTTTCTACGAGGTTTTGAAGCCATGGAAAGGTGAATTCATGGGGACCGACCAAGAGGACTTTTACGCTAGAAAAATGCGTTTGGTTTGGTTATAGAGTTGGTGAGTCTTCGCTTTGACGGTAACAATTTTGAAGTTTCTTAGTTAGGCCAAGTAGCTGACTGTTCCTCAGATGGCAGATTCTTTCTTTTCGTGTGTTGATTTGTATGATTGATAAAGTACATTTTGGTGCTTATAGTTTATCAAATGTTTTCATTTTCAATTCATTTACTTATAAATTCTATTTTCCTTGGCTTATTATATCTTTCTGGATAGCTGTTTTGTTAAATTTATACGAGTGCTCTTCATGGAAGCTAGGAGGGTGGCTGATAAAGCCTACTTGAGCCATTGGTGTGCTCAAGCTTGATTCGAAAGCTCTTTTACTTATGGTTTGGGTGGTATCTGATTATTATTTTTTAATTTTTAAAATTTATTTATAATCAAATTATAAATCATTACAGTTTAATTTTTAACTAATTTTTTTTTATATGTGTGATCTATTATGTTCTTTAATAAGTTGATCCAAATATAAATCACAATCTTAAATAAAATAAGATTAAATAAATTAAACAAATTAATTTGTTATCAACTTAACAATTGATTAATTTATATTTGAAGATAAAGTATACTATCTAGCAACTTTTCATGATCCCCAAATATTAGAAAAGTCATAAGTGATTTGACTTAACCTTTCAGTGACCAGTTTTTTGGTGTAATTATTATTCCTTCATAAAAAATATTTTGATTTAAACATTATAGCATTGAATGTGTCTACTCTATCAAATCATATGTGTTCTCAATATCATAATCATTAATTATTTGAATAAGATTTGAAACTTTTTTCAAATCTCATTCCACTTATGCAAGGATTTATAATTAATACTATTTGATAGTAAATAAAATATTTTTTTTCTAATTCACCTAGGTGACGAATCCTCTCTTAATTACTTAAATATTTTCATATAGTTTATGTTATACTCAATATCTGTTTGTTTCTTACCATTGATTAGGACAACATTTAGTAGAATCAAAGCATAACATTCTATACAAGATAATTTAGTGGTCTCAAGTCTAAGGATCACTTACACAACTATCACGTGAGCATTTCTATGTACACATTTTATCTCTCCATGTGAGATTCTCATATGAGTCAGTTCAGTGCGCATGTCTTCTGATAAGCACCTAGTATTAGTTTTAGGTAACATTTATATCTCATCTTATAAGAACAAACACTTCATTTCATAAAAAAAAAAAAAACATAATATATATTAGTCTTCACAACTCTAATTAAAGTCCTCTAGTAACAGAGTATTGACCAAAAACATTTAAGGACAATGCTTTGATGTAATACAAATCTCATAATTATAACAACTTTATAATTTTCTTTGCAAAATATTTTTGTCTTGAAATTTTTATCTTTATTCTAAATTAATTAACAAATAAATTTTTATTAATAAATTAAATATATTTATATAAATAAAATTAATATTACATGTAAACAACCCGATTAGTTATACAAAATATACACTAATAAAAGAATGTCTACTTAAACAAGACAGGTAATCACCTGCAGAATTACATATGTGATTTGACTGGACAGAATAAGAGCATGGGCTCAATTTGATCAAGTTTTCTAATGGACGTAGTAAACAATAAAAACTCTTGTTAGTTTGACATCAGTTGGCACTGAAATGGTATATTTACAAAGTCTCAGGGCATATTTGAAAGTTCAAATATTTTTTATTTGAAAATGTATTATATAATAGTTTTTTATTTTTTAAAATTTATTTTTAATTTCAATACATTAAAATTATCTTAAAATATAAAAAAAATAATTTTAATTTTTTTTAAATAAAACTATAATTTAACAGCAATGCTAAACACACCCTTAATCTGCAAGGTTGTAGAATTTGAAGGAGCACATAAAGAAATATCAAGAGCAATGTGCTTAGAATTTTTATTGAATGTTCTAGTTTCAAGTTTCAACCAGGTTTATAGAATCTAGTGTCGGTTCAAACTAACAATTGAATACTTCTGGAACAAAATTATTATCTTGTTTTTCTTTTTTTCGGTTAATTTTTTTTTAAAAATGAAATCCGCAATTTATTGAAATTTTAGACATTCTAGAACTAAAAAGAAGCCATCTCAAAACATTGAGTACCAAAAATACCTAAGTAAAAGAATAGGTTCACGTTCCACAGTCCAGGCTCACGTTCCACAGTCCATGTTTCTTCAATTATTTTTATTAAAATTGTTTTTCTTATTATTTTTTAGAATTAATTTAATTATGTTTAGCTGGGTTAATTCAGTAAAAATAAAATTAATTTAATTAAATTAATTTTTTTAATTTAAAATTCAATTTAGATACCTGCTATTGGAATTGTATTGCAAAGTGTTTTTTTAAAATAATTTTTCATTTAAAAATATATTAAAATAAATTTTTTTCATATGTTTTATATTTTTAATAAGGACATTAAAATTATTAAACAACACTAGAAAAAAATATTAATTTAATATTTTTTTAAATCAAAGAAACTTTTGAAAAAAACCTAAAAGTAAAAACAAAAGTTGTGTCACATCTGAGAGCCTATTTGATATTGTGATAATAATTGTTTTTTAATGTGTTTTTTA
>Ga0307517_10014723_pt1 | contig 10474 bp, 4 predicted proteins | sample 23_EM_MG_FD_194515 | JGI IMG/M metagenome (GOLD analysis project Ga0307517, IMG submission 194515) | Populus trichocarpa ectomycorrhiza microbial communities from riparian zone in the Pacific Northwest, United States - 23_EM | ecosystem: Host-associated > Plants > Roots > Unclassified | place...
TAAACCCAGGTATTATCTCAACTTTGAAATCATGAAGGTGCATGTGATTTGTTCTTCTAAATTCGCTTTACCATATAGCATGGAAACTCAAACAAATGGGATGATCATGGCCATGCTCAGTGTATGCGTGCATGGAGGTGTGTGCCATTATTTTCATGGCGTGATAAGATGATAGAAGTATGTGTTCATCCAGAAGCTCACCTTTGCTGATTTGAAAAGTTCGTCAATAACTTCTGATAGTGTTGGGTGTGCATGAACTGCAAATTTTATGTCCTGCATTGTGCCAAATATAATTATTAAAGACGAGGGGTTAGAATCAATGCATGTACATAAATGAGCTCTGAAGAAGCATTTTCAAGACACAAAGTTGATGGACAAAATAGAGTTGCGAGTTTATTAAGGAATAGAAGTTGCACCCTGATAATAATCATCCGACTTAATGAATAAGTTCATTCTAAAGGGCATTGTACACCATAAATAGAGATGCACAAGCATACCTGAATACGCGTGCCCAAAGCTATAGCATTGGATGCTTCATGGATGAGATCTGCGGCATGCAACCCAAAAATATGCACGCCAAGTATCTCTCCATTGTCGGGTCTATATATCAACTGCAAGAAAGTAAAAGAGTACCAGTCATGGAAGTTAGTGAGAATAGATTGATCAACAGGGTCATATAAAAGCTGAAAGACCTCACATGTAAGCATATGAAAATATAGCAATAACATTTCAATACAAATTTATTGGATTCAGAACAGCAGTTGCAGGCTCCGAACCCATGTTATAGTATCCAATCCAAAAATTAAGCTGTTGGTGGGGCAGCCGACACAATAATTGAGTACACATGAAAATTCATAATCCTGAGTGTGATCAATATCAGTTACTCAATAGGGGACTACTAGAAGCATATGTTTGTGCTTCAACTGATCGCAAGCATCATATTGCCAAGTAGATGCAACAACAAAACAACCAAAAGGCCAGAAAAGATTCTTGAGCAGTTCCTAAAATAAATTTTTCTTCATGGTGATACATAATAACAGCTAGAGAAGAAGAAGATCAAGCAACCGATTAGAGGAAATAAACAACCAAGGTCCACAGAAATTGCAGTTGTTAGTGAGTTATATTATTTAATGTTGCCACATTACAATGAGACACTACTGATGATCTTAACTATTTTGTACATTTGATAATAGATCTATGATTAATTAATCTCGGGGAGGCCAAATTTTATTGCAAAATCTGCATTTTGTCTCCATCCACATGGCGCAACTCTTGATTTAGACCACTATTGATAAGTGTGAATTTAGCAGTCCTTAAACAACAAACAAATATGTTAACAGCAGCAAAGAATTACTACAATTACTGTTCCAGCAACAGCTAAGAAACTTCATGATGCTCATAACCTATGGAAGAGATCATATTAGATCCAACATGCAAAACAAACTAGTCAATAGTTTAGGTCTCGTAAGAGTAGTTTTGGAACGAATCCATAGATATCCAATGAGACAGGATAACATCAGGTAGTGAATCTTTTTTATAATTCAAATTATGTTTGCAAAGGAAAATTGAGGAAGAAGAGTTGGGGAATCTAACCTTAGCTAGCCCCTCTCCTTCATTTTCTGCCAAGGCCTTTGTGTTGGCCTTGAAACTTGTCTTGGCAACACTTACTTCAAAACCCTCCTTTTCAGCTTTCTCCCTTGCTTGAGGCTGTGAATTTAAGTGTTCAGTCAAAATCTCATGTGTAAAGCAAAATATGAATCTTGTTTGAGAGTCAGAAAGGATGTAAAGAATGATTGTTCGTATAGAAGTTGTTTTCAGCTAACTTGATCATAAATCCTGGAGTGAATAAAGCATGATATTACATTCATAGAACGCAATGCAACTGCAAGATTTTAGCATTTACCTCTGTCAATCCAACCATACTGATTTCAGGGTGAGTGAAACAAGCTGCCGGAATGCTCAAATGATTTAGCACGTGATCCCTTCCAGTGATTTGTTCAATCACTGTGTCAAGAATTAATGCAAAAGATGAAACAACTGTAGAAGTAAGCATCGGATTTGAGGTCACAAAAAATGATCCACTTGCAACTAACCTGAAATTCCTTGTGCACTGGCCGCATGAGCAAGCATCATTTTACCATTAGCATCACCAATGCAATACAAGTGAGGAACCTAAGCATTGATATTATCAAATCAGATATTAATAATTATTTGCAACAGCCATATATTAACATGTGTTTATGAACAAATAATTGAACGAACCGGATCCCCCTTAAAATCTAGGACACGCATCCTCTCATCAACAGGAACAAAACCACGTTTCCTTTCTACATGGACCTGTGGGAGAGATAGAGAGAGAGACAATCAAAACCAAATTCCTTCTTCCTGGAGACGAATCTATTTAATTAAAGCAGCACTATCATCAAAGGATGCATACACTGTCCAAGCCAAGACCATCTGTGAAAGGAGCCCTTCCAGTTGCAATTAATGCTGCATCTACCTATAACAAAAGCAAAATCAGAGTTACCATGGATGCCATGAGATGAGATTTTAGATCATAAGACAAACAAAGACATCCTTTGAAAACTGGAAATTCACATGCAGTGAAATGATACTGAATACTAATGTTTAAATTAGGCGAGTGTATGCAAATGATCATGCCGGAATTGCAAATTTTACAACTTGTAATCGTTTGGGCTTAAACATAAAAGAGGTCCATCTGTAAATTAGCCACCTTATGTTCTGTGAATGGGACAGGGATGCTCATCGATTGCATCTCATTCAATAAAATCTCATTCAATAAGTTCATGATTTAGTTGGTTGTTTCGTGGAGGTACATGACTGGAGATTAAAAAAAAATGCTCAAAGAGATTTACAGGCAGGCGTTTTCTCCTTGAACAACATATAGAAATGAAGTTTTTTAGCAATCTACTTTGCTCTGCAAGGCACTAATAGTGATGGATACAAGCATCCAACATCCAGACTTAATTTAATTGAAACAATTCGCATACCTCTAGAGTATCTTTGGGTTCCTTGGTCTTGGCGTCAATGAGCTCAATGGTAACTGGTTTCCCATTCTTAGCTGGAGTGATCTGTGAATAACAAAAAATAAGATGACAGCAATTTATGGAACGAAAGAAGAAAGGAAGTTGAGATCATCACTAAAAGGAACAAACAGCTGCATGAATATGAAATTCTGATTACCTTGGTTGCAAATACTCCAGTATGATAGTCGATTTTGCGTGGATTAATTAGGACCCTTTGAGCCAACTTTCCAATCTCAGGATCAAATCCAGGCATGAGCTGATCAAGGGCTTCAATAAAGGTGACCTGCAAATAAACCCAATCAATGACATCAATTATCTGCAAAGAGAAGTTCAGACCATCTAAATTTCTATGTCAAGTAATCTTAGCAATGATGATGCCAAATAAAAAAATTGATCAATAAATACAAGCTACTACTTGGCACTGCTCACTTCTTAAAAAAAAAAAAAAGGAAAAGAATCTAAGGCAGAGCCTTAATGGATATTCATGTCTTAATGAAAAAGGGAATTCCTGAATTCAAGTTCCATGCACTGAAGTGTTAGGCATGAGACTGATGCATCCAGCTACTGAATCTCATATATGTATCGTTTAACAAAATTTAAATGCGTGAGAATATAAACCGCAAACTAATAAAATGCCAGGAATCTGCGAAGGTGGAAACTGAGATAGCTTATCGCCTAGAAATATATACAATTAATTACATTAGAAAGCTCAAATCATGTTGAGCTTTTTAGATAGATGCACATAAGCACTGCAAAAGTTGGGAAGGATCTTCCCATGCAAAGCTGGGTTCCAACGGGTAGCAAAGTCATGTATAAAGAAACTTGAAGTGAGAAAGGGCATGAAAGGGAGAAAAAAGGAGTTGTTAGTTTATCAAGTTGATCTTTCCCAGCAGAATGCTTGGCAACAGTATTTTCTAAATGGACCTCAGGAAAAAGAAAAAAAAAACATAGAAGAAAAAAAGGCAATACCTCACTTCCAAGGGCAGTATACACATCACTGAATTCTAGACCAATATAACCACTTCCTACAATTGCTATCCAATCGGGAACAGACTCCAGTTTGAGTGCATGGTCACTTGTGATTACAGTCTTCCCTGCAGTACGTTACACAGAAATTAGAAGATTCCATATCATAGTATTGCCACAGATGCCCCTTTATCCACAAAAGGCATGCTAAGCTCCTGTAATGCTGAGGAGGATGAGGCTGCAAACATGCTTTCCACAAGTTGCAGCATAGATGTGAAAAAAAAAAAAAGGATTGAACAAGAGCAGCATGCATCTTTCAAGGGGTTTTGCATCTTATTATGTGAACTGCTTTGGATCAAACTTTTAATGAAAATGGTTGATCATTGTGTAATAATGAAAAAGGACAGAATATTTACCATCAACTTCGATGCCCTTGGGTACAAAAGGGACAGAACCAGTAGCAATGATTATATCTTTAGCAGTCACTATGTCGCCTGGAGAATCAAGTTTCCCATATCGCACCTTGTGTGGGCCCTGGATGAATCAATAATAAAAAGCATTGGGACGCATCAAAATCCCAAATCACATCACCATAGCACATCTCTAAAAAAAATCTATTTTGTAGACCAAGTAAGAGAATTTTGTTTATGGTTCTGGCGCTCCCGAGTGACAGAAAGTTAACTCACCATAATTGAGCCAACACCAGTCAATATATCCACACCCAAGGCCTTCATCGAGTTCGTTAAATTATTACGAATTTTTGTAGCAAGATTATTGGCATGATCTGCCACTCCTTGTCTATCATATCCAGCAGCTGCAACCTATTCACAAATTCCAGGAACGAAATAAAATAACATTATTTGCCCGCATTGAACCAAATAGGAAAAAAAAAAGAACAAGAAAAACAAAACAGAACAATGAAAATCCTCTATTACCTGCAAACCCAAAGCTTTCATGTGATGCTCGTTCTGTAGTTCACGCATCCGGCCACTTACAGCTAAAAGAGCCTTTGAAGGAACACAGCCTCTGTTCACACATGTCCCCCCTATCACATCTCCTTCAATAATAGCAGTTTTCAAACCCTGTAATTATAAATTTTTCAAGATTCACACCCATTCTACTCGGTTCAAATAGCAAATAATAGCAAATAAGTAACACTAAAGCTCAGCTATAAAGAATAAATAAAATTAAAAGAAAAACAATTATGTTATTGTATAAAGCACAGTTAATCTACGCTTGTACAGTTATCGTAGGCACAAGTAATCTAAGATTGTAAACTTAATCAACAAAAATTAAAGCTCAAAATCACTATGATTCAAATAAAAAGGTGAGGATCACAAACATTCAAACAAAATAAGTAAAAAAAACAGTCACACTAAAGCACAGATGGTCTGAGCTTCACTACATAACGAGACAGCAAAAATAAATCAACAGATGAAGATCAATGTGATTTAAATAATAAAAAAAAAGTTAAAAAGTAGAAATCAATTAAATACTTAATCTAAGCTTCTAATATTAACAATTAAAAAGCGAGAAGAAAACAGTTAAGAAGTTAACTACCTTCTCAACAGCGTGAAGAGCGGCACCATGGCCGCCAACACCAGCACCGATAATGACCAAATCATAATCAAATGACTTTGGCGCGCCTCCATTATCAGATAAAGAAGCTGAGATTGCACTGTTAATTTTATTAGAATGGATTTTACTTTGGGGGGGTTGAGAGCGAGAGAGAGAAGAGAAGCCTGAAAATGCTTCTCTTCTAAGACCGCAGAAACGGAGATTTATGGGCTTAGAAGGGGAGAAAGGGAGGGAGTGATTAACCGTGTAGTTTGATTTGGGAATGGTTGAGGCTGCTGCGGGCTGAGAGAGCGAGAGAGTTGCCGAGGAATGCATCTTGCAAGAAAGAAGTAGAGCAAATGCGAGAGAGTTGTGGAAGAGGGAGATTATATAAATGGAAGGTCTTTTTAAAAAAGTTCTGAGGTTTTCAGAGAGGGAGAGGGCTTTGAGAAGTCCGTTCAAAGGGGCGGAGATATCAAAGTGCGGCTGATGAGCTACTTTTGCTATCTTCCTTTATTTTTTCTTCTTTGTTGCTGTACGCATGTAGCATGGCGCGTACCGTTTTGCTTGTTGAAAAATGATTCCCCTCCCCCCTATTTTCACAAATTACACATAGGTCCTTGATCTATTTTTTTATTTAGATCCTTATTCTTTTGATTTTCAGAGAGCTTTACATTTTCTCGGTGATAAAAGAAAAGAGGGACACATACAAATTGCCTAATAATATTCATTATAATTCCACTTCCGGCATCAGAGAATATAAATGAGGAGGGTTTTTCTTCTTCCAAGCTCTAAGATTGAAATATAGACTAAGGTATAGTAAAAACACGCCATAGACCAGATTCTCAGATATTAGAATCATGCCCTCTGCATCAGCATACAATTTGCTGGGGGTGGTTTCAATGATAATGTGGAAAGCGTCCCTCCTTGATTTGTGCACACATTGGCACCCATTGCAACAGAAATAAATAAAATTAGCTAATGTTTCAATATTTACTTGAGAAAAAGCCTGGTGTGTTGAATGTTTGTGCTCACAAAAAGCTGTGCTACACACTGTCGTCACTTCGTCTTCTTTCCTGCAATTAACAGCTTACATGAAATCTGAACTGTGTGTGCAATAAATACCGAAGTGCTAGGTGTCTTCGTTATTTTTTTTTAACGAAGACACTGTCAAACACCCAAAAAAAAATTACAGTGTCAGAAGACAAGCCAGGAATTATAAAAGCCAAATATCAGAACGCATCAGTGGTGGAAACTTGAGACGCTCAAACTAGCTCGGACATCTTGCAAGGAAAAAAAGTAGATTTCATGTAACATTCCTGATCAACCTGAATCCAGGAAGTGGAAGACACAACTCAAAACTCTAATAAAATAATTCTCATGATCAGATCAGGATAACTAAGTTGTCCAATAATATACGAGGTTAGCTCGGACAGTGAATCTTACCAGTATGAGTTTAGGACAGATCTCACATGACAAGAAAGATTGACCACGAAGACAAACTTCTGCAGAATCATGCACTCGTTTATCAGCAAACAGTAACCAGTTAGGAATGCTGCTATCTGATGACAAGCCTACATTGACGCTATCGATATCTAATTGCACATATGGCACTAGCAGCAATATCTAATTGATGGGATTAAGTCCTTAACCGAGGTTAGAGGTGAATATTGCTGCTTTGGAAGTCCCTGAATCAGAACAGGTGAAAGAGGAGACTTGAATCACATACAATCCATGATCTGAAGTATGACTTCACAAACCTAGAAAATAAGGTGATCATCTCTACAAATATCGAATTCAAACACCATTAAGTTAGTAGAGAGTATTTGGAAGTGTAGTAATAAATGTTTTTAAAAATATTTGTTATTTTAAAATATATTAAAATAATATATTTTTTATTTTTAAAAAATTATTTTTAATAACAATATGAAAATATAAAAAAATTAATTTTAAATAAAAAAAATAAAATTTATCAAACATCATTCGGAATGTAATGTCAAATAGGAGCTAAATGTGCCACTTGTTGCTGCAAAATCTACGACGTCAGCAGACTCAAAGTACTTATCAGCGGATTTATCTTGCCCGGTGCAAATGTATCTTTGGAAAAATGTTGCGAGTATCCTCCGGTCATCTCATTTACACTCCCATGCAGTGCTGGTATAAGGAATCTTTCATCCTCCGACCTGAAGTTCATCTCTTCTGAGAATGCTGGCTATCGAGTGATGGACTATCAAAACTACTAGTATAGTTTCACGATGAAAATCTGAATTTTGTTGGAAGGACAGAAGAGCGGCCCTGTGTCAGCACAGATTCTCTTTCGGATTGACATTGACAGAGGGACTGGCACAAAAGTAACAAAACAAATGAGATGGGAATAAAATTCAACAATAAGAAGCTACAGTTGTAAAACTAGATTCTTGTGATACGCGATGTGTTTGATTTTTTTTTTTCAAACCTTAAAAAAATTGACGTTTAGAAAATAAATATTTTAATTTAAAATATTGAAATGATTATATATTAAATAAATATTTATTTTTAAAAAATATTGTAATAGTGTTAATCAACCAAATATTGAAGGGCAAAATTAGAAAAAAAATCAATTAAAAATATCCAAACAAAATAACTCAAGTAAACCTAGATTTAGTGGCCTATGCTACATCGCAGGGCAGGCCAAATTGTTTCTAACATAAAAATTGATGCTCAGATGATGATAGTATTTTTAAATAAAAAATCCAAGACTTGAGTTATTGGCTTGATTGGATCTAATAAGCCCAATTAATTTAATAATGTGATAAAAAAAGCAATGATAATAAATAAATCAAACAAAAAAAATTGTCAATTATCAACTATAAAAAATAAATTACAAATATCATACTCCAAAACAAAAAGAAAAACCCATCAAAGATTAATTGTTGTTGCATCATGGACATCAATCCACTACTAAAAAGAGTTCACCAAAATAACACGATTGCAAAAGATTACATAACCACAACACGATTGCAAAAGATTACATAACCACAACGAAAGAGGTCACATGCACCACTTGAACAATAACCCCAAAAACAAACCAAACAAAAGGGTACATGACCACTTTTTTTAGTATGAAAATATTTCCAAACCAGCTTTTTTATACTACAATTCTACTTTTCTTTTCCTAATCTTTACATACTTTGTTTTTTTTTCTCAAAAAAACAAATATATAAGAGTTTGTTGTAAATTATGATTTTTTAAAAAAGAAAAGGATTTGTTTTTATAATTAAAATCCATTTGATTGCTACAATGCAATGATATTTTTGTCATTTGTAGTGAAAGCCAAGACAATGTAAATTGAAGAGCAAAAAGTTTTCACGAGATTTATTTGGTATTGCCAAATTGATCATAAGTAAATTTATCTTTTATTTGGTCATTTAGCTTTCAATTTACATTTTTTTTTTAAAAAAAATGCAATTAGGTACTAACTTAAACTCAAAATGTCTTGATTATGATAATAAAAAAGTTTGATAATTAAATTGAAATTTTTTTAAAAAATAATTGCTCCAATCCACAATGTTTTTTTTCATAAGACTTAGTTTCGTTATATATATAAGATTTTTTTACCTAATATATAATATAAATTTTATATTTTTATTTGAATGGAATAAAATTAATATTATATAATTAGATTATCATATATGTAAGATATTGAGATAACTATTATAAATTATAGTTTTATTTTTTTATGAAAAATTGTTGTGATCTTGATATATTTTTTTTATTTTTTATAGAAAAAAATATTTTTATTTTCAACAATTAAACATATTTTTTATTGAGAAAAGAAAAGGAAACTAAAAATAAAAAAGATTTTTTTATATATACTTTAAGACGTCATGAGGTAGCATTTAGTTATTGTCCCAAGACAGAAGAGACGAAAATAATAAAGACAAAATATAAATAGAATTGTGTTTGGTTATGAAATATAAAACAAAGTGACTGTCTCTACATTTTGTTTCATTACAATGGACAACATAAGATAAAACAATATATAAAAGTATATTTTTTGCTCTTTGCATGTGTTGTTATCAAATTTATATATTAAAAAAATAATTAGATAATTTTTACTTTAGTTTAGTTTACATTAAGTGTTGAAATTAATAATACTATAATAACTCTAATTATCAAAACTATGACTAACTTGACGGGCTGACCTAGACCTGGACGGTCCAAGTTTAGGAAAGAATAGAGGAATGACTGACTCAACTCAATCCAATGAAAAACTCAGGTTAACCCGGGACAAAATATGGGTCAAAAACCTGTTAACTTTTTTGAAAAAAAAAACTTGATCAAAACAAGATTGCTTTGATTTTTTTTTAACGGGTTAGCCGAGTTGACTCTCCTGGACAGTGACCTTAAACCTTACCTTGTGTTGACTCTGGGTCAACTTGTATTTATCCACCTAACATGTGACTCATGCCTTACCCCGGATCGACCATTGAGATAGGTTTAAAAATTATGATAATAACTATTTATATCCTCATGTTGATCCAGATTAACAATCAACCCCACTTATGACCCGAGTCTTGTTATGGATGACCCCCGAGTCAGGTTTTAAAATTATAATAATAACCACTTTTATTTTTATGCTAAATCCGGTGAACCTGACCTGTGATCAAAGACTCGACTAGTGGCCTGAGTTTTACCCTAGATCGATAATCGAGTCGGGTTTTAAAATTATGATAATAATCATTTTTATATTTATGTCTTAGTTGGATTCTTCTAAAATTAAAAGTTTTTTTATAATAATATTTTAGTAATAAAAAATAACAAGTATTGTTTTTAAGACATGTTTTCTTTGTACCTCATGTTTCTCTTGTTTTTAAATTACAAAAATTTATTTATTTTTATTTTTATACTTTTGTGTTTAAAAA
>Ga0307517_10014724_pt1 | contig 10472 bp, 9 predicted proteins | sample 23_EM_MG_FD_194515 | JGI IMG/M metagenome (GOLD analysis project Ga0307517, IMG submission 194515) | Populus trichocarpa ectomycorrhiza microbial communities from riparian zone in the Pacific Northwest, United States - 23_EM | ecosystem: Host-associated > Plants > Roots > Unclassified | place...
GGCGCCAGGTTGCGTCAGGACGCAAGGAACGTTGCCAGGTAGCATCTGGAAGCGTGGGATGTGGCAGGGCGTTGCAACGCAAGTCAGGACGCACAGGACGCATGGGACGCAGGAGATGCGTCGCTTGTGTCAGGACGCAACGCCGACGGATCAGACGCAAGGTCCGTTTTTGCTGATGGTACAGATGGTTTGAAAAATGTAGACAGGTGTGGAGTGTAGGATTTCCTATATTTAGTTGAATTTATAGTTGGATTATTTGATTTGATTTCAGCTCCACTACTGCCTCAGGATTATATAGACAAGTCTAAAATATCTTTAGTTATAGTAAGTGTAGTGTGCTTTGCTGGAAGTTTATATTTAGAATTCCGGATATGGAATGTTCATATATTAACACTAATAGAGGCTGAGTAGCAATGACTCTTCGTTCTTCCAGGATAACAGGATTGCAGTCGCGCATAGCTCGAAGTTATGAGTGAGATAGCAATAATTGTCATTACAGCAAATTTGAAGCTAGTGCTCAGGAACTTTGTGTTTAAACCAGTTATCTGGTAAGCAGGAGACTGCAGACTTTCACAGATACTCATTTTGGCAATATACTTGGTTGAACACTGATCTTTTTAGCTTCACCTGTATCTTAACCTCAATCGCTTTACTAGAGTACTAGCTGAAGCCTCTCTTGATATAAGTACTAGCAGATCTATTGCCAGTTTTATTGTACTTTCATTCAACAGAAATAAACCTGTTACAGCTACCAAGCACATCATATCCAGCTGTTTAATATCAGATATTTCTTGCTGGTAGAGCCTTAACGGCCACAAACTGTAAAGGCACCGATATAGTTAAGACAGCAATTTCCTTGTCAGTCACGGTACTCTAATTACCCTAAATCGCCTGACTCATATAGAGGAAGATAACACTAGTAGGTAAGAGGAAGTGCTAGTCATGATAGATGTGCTTTATTATTAATTATCACAGATATTTTCTGAAATTATAGTTTAGAGTACTTTCAGGCTATTTGAAAAACTAGCTGAAAATATTTGAGTTGTTAGGAAGTATAGTGGTAATCTTTTGAAATAGTCAGTGTACCATTTTGTTGAAAGCAGATGTAGTGGTAATTGGTAGAGGTAGTATGGTTAATAGATTTTATTTTCAGGATTAGTGTAGTTTTAGGATACAGCCTTGGGCTAGCAGGCTTGGATTTTAAGGAGTATTATTTTTGATACCTAGTTTGTTTTATGTTTGGTTTCAAGATACAAGATTGTGCCTTTCTCTGAATATGGTTTAAAAGTATTATTTGATACTACTAGTGCTTAAAGTTTTGTTTTAAAGGATCATTGGATATTTTGATTATTTTATGTATTGTTTTATGGTATAATTTAATACCCAAGATATTTTAAGATATGAGCTGTACCTCTAGGAGTAAGGCTTATGAAAAGCCAGCAAGTATATTTAAAGACAGTATCTTTCAGCTTTCGAAAGAGCAGACTTTGACAGACAGAGTTTTCTATATACTTTGTTAGATAGTTACCTTTTTAGAGCTATCACAATAGTGCAAAGCTGCCAAACATCTTAATACCTTAGTGATATAGTAAAAGGTTTTATTTCAACAAACTTTCAAAGCCTATGCTTGATCAAAGTTCTCAGGCCACTCTTTGGCTATGATTTCAAGTATAGAAGCTAGGATAGTTTCATACAGGTTTCAGCATTATGATACCGAAATTAATAAAAAAATACCCTTGTATTCAGCCTATCAGAATGTGAATGATATTAAAATAAATAGCAGTGAGGGGTAATAATATGATCATAATAGCTTGTTCAATTAATAGACTCACTCTACTGTCTTCGATCTCAGATTACTATTGGCCTCTTTATCCTAGTCCACATACTTCCAGATATTATTAGTATATCAAGATTATAAAATGTATGCAAAATGTCATCTTCCTAATACTTTACTTTTGTAGTTCTGGTTACCCAGGTATTGTCTCAAAAGAGTCTAATAATAATAGCATACAGGTTTGTTTAGATAACTTTTCCTCAATCTTTTACACTGCTGTCAATTACTCTGTTTTCAAATTATAGCTGTGCGATATTTTGTTTTAATGTTAAGCAAGACTTTGTTTTACAATATAGTCATAACCATAACTATGAAAGAATTAGTAGAGAGTACACTTGTGGATGTGAATATTTAGCTTCTCTGTAAAAGTTGAAACTGCTTTATAAAGGTTTTCTGCGAAGAGGGTAGTATGTGTAAGCAGGTGATGCTGAGTTTCTTGAAGCAAAATAAAAGATCTACTGATTTGTCCTAGTGAAGTTTGTAAATTCTTATTGCTATTATATGTAATTAAGCCTACAGCGGCCTGGAAGTTAAAGGTATGAGAAGTACTATCAGTGTGAGAACAGATTGAAAATATAGTACTAATAGGAACTTGAAAGCTGGTAGCCATACACTGCAAAGGCTAAAGAGAAATTGTATATAAGGATTCAGTTTTAGATCTTCAAGTTAAAGAGAGAGTAATGTGAGTTTTTAATAATTTTTCTAATTTTTTCCCTATTGGTATGTGTTGGTATGCTAAAACCTGTAAGAAACAGTCCTGTATTATGTACATGAAATCCTAGCTAAAGAGTGGTCTAGGTCGATTGATCAAGCGGATACTTTAAAAGGTTGTTGAGATAAAGCCTTTTACTATATTACCAAGATTTTGCAGTGTTTGACTGCATCTCACTATCATGGTAACCTGCAAAGATAACCATCCAATCAAGTATATTGAAAACTCTGTCTGTTAAAGTCTCCCTCTTCCAAGTCTAAAAGATGTAGCATTTAAGTATACTGGCCAGCTTTTCTAAAGTCTTGCTTCTATAAGTACAGCTTCTATCTTAAAACAACTATTGTATCAAATCAATATTATAGGACCATACCTAAAACAATCAAGCTATTAAAATTATCTTTTAAGACAATACTTCAAACACTGAAAGTATTAAATCATACTTCCAAAACATAATAAAGGAGAGACATAATCATGCATCTTAAAACCAAACATAAAACAAACTAGCTATCAAACGATATCTTCTGAAACCTAAGGTAACTAGCTTACACTTGTATTCTGAAACCAAACTAATCCTAGAGGAGAATCTACCAGTAACCATTGTATCCGTACTGGGTACACTATTGGTATCAATGCTTTACAGTTTCCAGGTGTTAAAGCCAGCATTTTCAGGTATGATACTCGTTGGCTTTTTGCTACGTTAGCAAAGTTCTGCTTTGCATTAAATTCTTCTACTTTAATACACATTTTTATTTACCTTACAAAGTAAACATACTGAGAATTTAGAACAGTTGTTTCCTTAAACTGGAGTGTTTCTATCAGCTCCCCTTCTGAAGCTAATCTTCAGATTGCGTGACATTCTCCACATGCTGCCCTTGCATTGGCTACTGCATACCTTTGTTCACTCTTTTTGTCTGCTTTCACTTTCACATCTTCCCCTATTCTCCGCCTGTTCGATCGCTAAATTCCTGCCCCCAGTACAAAACCACAAATGAAAATGGAAAACTGCCTTTTTTTCTCAGTTTGCGGTTTTCCCTGTTTTTGCCCTTTCAGCATTTTCAATACTCCACAAAACCGACTAAAACGATGGGAACCTGTTAGCGTGAGTCCCCCTAATGGACCTCGTTAGGAATTTCTTGAATTTTCTTCCAGAACCTCGCTCTAACGCATGAAAAATCCTGAACTCCTGGCGTTTGTTATAGCGAGGTGCGACTGGATCCATTTCCAGCTCCATCGACACCCCTGCACAATTCCAGAATCAAGCCATACCCAATGCATCCCAAGACTCTTGGCAAAGAGTGCGCCGCATGACACACGTGACACCCCACATTGCGTGATCAAATTCAGTACCGTATGGGTGCCTGAAGGAGGGGTCTTGGATCCCTGAAGAGTGGGGAATTGTTTCACGCTTTCCACCACCGTACCCCCCAGTACCTCCAATTGAGGTCCCCAAAATTCAATGCCATCTCTATCAAACACTACTGTACAATTCAGAAGGTCTAGAAAACCCCAGTAATAACTCAACAATCGAGCTCAATCATCCGCCTGTTCCAGAACGCTCTTGTGCCGTAACGATCTTGACAATCTGACTGATGCACCGCTGATATCTCACCTGCACTTTCTCCCCCACTCTCCTGGTTCCCCGCCAAACAAAAGCAAAATGATACCCTCGTTCAGGTTCAGCTCTCCTCCCCACCCCCATACCAACCCCTCTCGCCTTGTGTTACCGCAGCGCGGGGCTTCCCTTTCATCTGTTTGATGCGTAGGGCTACCTTACTAAAATAAGTGCTAGTGTTTTGGGTGTAGTGCCAGGGCACGTGAATTGACGTGATCGGGGCGGGAACGAAATAGTGAGGAGAAACAATTTGTGGGCTAGGGCGTATTTTTTTCTTCCCCTTTTGTTTTTTCTTATTCACCGAGTAAGGAAGGGGGGTTCTTCATAAAGGCTCAGTCCGCCCTCTGGGGATTTATCGGAACTGAGTTGATTCGATTGCGACGATACCAATATTGGATAACTACGGCGCGGTGGGAAAAACAGAAAGAAAAAGTTATTGGGTATTATGGCTGGTTCTACTATTGCTAGGTATGTATAGTACTTTACCATGCATTGCTCTGCTGCGATGTTTTCCACCTGCATAATATACACCGCTCCTAGATTGCCTAAATTATAGCGCTTTACCGTACAGAACAACGGAAGCGCAAGCTGACATTATTTGGCAGTTTCCTGACGGCCCCGACAATCCGGCTTATTCTCCCCACCAGCGACTCCGGAGAGGAGGACCTCACATACTCTGTTCACCGCCCGCTCCTAGCGAAATATACTTCTCTCCTACAATCGCGTAAGCCCCGCGACTCGTATGTCCTCCTCGACCCATCGGGCGTGAGCGTTCCCACTCTCGACCATGCGCTAGAATTTTTGTATACGGGAGATTATGTGCTCCCCGCTGAGCCGGGAGAGGAGGATGAAGTGGATGATCGGCCGTTACTGCATTCCACTCGGCCAGCGGCGCATCTCCCCCGCTCCCCGCTCATGTACGCCGCGATGGCGGGCGCGATTGGCGTGTGGGGTAAGCCTGCACCGGTTTTTGAAAAGGCGGACAACACATCGACCTACACGTCAGAATATTTCCCCGAGCAGAAGAATCCGGAAAAAAAGACCGTCAAGATAGATGGTCATAATCATAGCAGCGAGGGTAGTGGTAATGGTAAACACAAGTTGCCACACGGACTGCTGCCTTCTCCGCCACTAACGCCTTCGGCGACCACTTTCCCATCTTACTCCCCAGTGCTCTCACCAAAGACCTCCCGCTCATCAAGCCTCTCCTCCCAGCTTCCCCCGAAAACCCCCGCAACGCCCGAGGAACCCCACCACCTCCACCTCCTCCACATAAACCTCGCGGTCTACCGCTTCTCCAGCCTCCCGGCCGTGCAAATCCCAACCCTGTCAACCCTCGCGCTACACAAACTCCGCACACAATTCGCCCAGACACCGCTCGAAAAACTCCCATCCCTCGTCATAGAGTTCGCCCGCGAAGTGTTCATCGCACGCAATGACGAAAAGGAACTGAGAGAAGCCCTGGTGGAATTAGTCGCCGGCCGGGCGCGCGAGCTCAGCTCCAGGGAGGAATTTAACGAGTTTGTCAAAGGGGGCGGTGAGTTTGTCGTATTGCTCTTCGCCAGGCTGGCGTTGTGCGAGTGTTGATTGTTGATTCGGAATTTGGCGGGGGTGTTGCGGGCGAGTAGGTGTTGGGAGCTTGGTTGGTGTTTGGAGAATGAGGGAGGGAATCTTTGACGAGGTCGATGAGAAGATTTTGAGGAGGGCCTGGGGGTGTTAGTGGTTCTGTAGGATAGGCTTGGGATGGGCAGATGGTTGGATGGGGTGTTAGCTTGTATGGGGTTTCTTTTTTGCTCAATTGGCTCGATTAGGATTGGGTTAGTGGGTGCTGGGGGCGGACGGGCGGGCTCATGTTCAAGATATCTTTGTGATTTCGTAATTTTTGATTTTGAGAATTTCCTCGAATGATTATGTGAATGGTTGGGAAGAATCTTGAGGGTGAGGCTGTAATTGTAGGATAATATAGTAGGAAGAAAGTGATTTGTATCTGCTACAATTGGGTACTCGTACAGTACCAGTATGATGCTTTTGGTTGACGTTTTGTGCTACTTGGTGGAGAGCGGGGGGACGATGTGTTGAGTGATACTGATTGACGTGGGGCTGGGGGGGGTTCAAGTCATTCAAGGGTCTTAGGGGGTCATTTCTTATTGGATATCTATCGTTGCTAAGCGATAGCCTGTGCTAAGTTACCACGGGGGAGTCGGGGGCTCTATCCTAATCCTGGTGAGGCTGTTGCTCCTGGGAATGTGGCATCGCAACCCCAACACGCTGATCCCACCAGACCGAGCACCGCCACCCTTTCTTGATGCCCGAAATGCGCATCTGGGAGGAGTGGAGTTGACACAAGCCCATAAGCCCCACCTCTCCTTCAGCCCCTGACGATGAGGCTCTGTCAATGAGCAGGGATATCCCGAACCCCCAAAACGTCCAGTAAACACTAGAATTAAAAACATTAAAATTTAATTAGTTAATTGCCGCTACCACGTCATGGGCATGATAGAATAGTACTGCAAAAAAGCTCAAGTCAATTTGTGGAAGAAATGCATTGATCTCATCAAGTAATTCATGAACGAGTGACCGTAAGATACCCCCATCCGCCCCCGGGAGAGAGTGGTGCCTAGCTAATTCTGTGTCACCTACCTGTGCCCTTTCCAACAGAGCCCGGGATGTTGTTCATAGGGCCTGATTCCTTCTTTTCCCCTTCTGTGTCGTCCTGCACAAATAGTTGGGAAGGGGCCCAGATACCAGGCTAATTGGCTTACGATTTGACTCGAATGTCCGGTTTTGGGGGGCTAGGACATGGTGAAAAAAAGGCTTCATGGAAGAAACATTCGGAGCGGAGGGCCAGGGTACTTTTACAGTATAGGATGCGAGATGGATCCCAAATGGGGAAATCGGGGGGATCGATGCCACCATCTCACATCCTTGGGCCATGATGGAGTTACTGGAATGCTATAGTAGTATTACCGGTACTGTTTGTATGTGCTGAATACCGGTAAGGGAAAGGTATCTAAACTATTTTGTTTAGAGGATATAATTAGATCAAGGTCAAAAATTAATGATTTCAATAACAATAATAGAACAAGGAATTCTGACGTATCTCGCCTCCCTGGAACTCATGATTTTACTACAACCGGGCTGTCCCATATCTTCCCTCGCTGCACACTGCTTCTACCTGTGGCAGCAAAACAAACACGCTTTTTCCCACCAGGATTAACGGTTTTTGTCTCTCAGATACTGTCCTCGATGAATCAGATGCGCTTCTGGATCATCTAACACCGTTGCTTCCCGAGCTAGCAGCTCAACATTGTGGCTCATTTCTTGCTTTCTGGAAGAGGACCACTCCGCCCGGAGGTGTTTCAACTTTTGAAAGCTGGCAGAACGCTAGAAAGGAAGGAAAGGAAATCTGCATGGAAGGCGGTTGAGGTGGGGGGGTTGCCCGTCTCCTCATTATGTACCCTGACTCCCAGTCGTCCTCACGGCCTTCGGGGCTCCAATTACCTCAGCCCAACCGTTCACACCCCCGATTTCAATTGGGAAACGGAAGTGTCTAGCGTTAGTCGCAGGCGCATCATAGCAAGCTACAAGCAGCAATGCTTCGGGGAAAAGTGAAAAATAGTGTAAAAAGATTGGATGGAGTTTTTTAGGATACAACAATTCTCTCATGCACACCACTCTCACCAAAACATCTTTACGCCCTGCCCGGGACGGATTATCCATCAACACTACCCCCAAAGGAAATAGTTTATGAACTGTACTGCTTGCCTAGGTGCGATCTAATCATCTGATGACCCATCCGATCAGATCTCTTTCCTCCCTTTGTTCTTACCCCTGCGTCGAACAATATCAATAGGTCCCTCCCTAACATGCGGGGCGGGGTAGGGGGAAGAGAAAAAAAAGGAATCAACGGATACCTCAGAATTGATCAAAAATACAAAAGGAAGCGCTTTCGGGATTTCCACATCGCCGGGAGTCTTGTGCCATTGGGCTAACAATCTCAGAGAAATTAGAAAGGGCCAAATCGCTTCCGACACTCTCGAGGTCTTGAGGGGATTATGCCAGTGTACCTTGTACCACCAATCGAGTGATCCTGTGTGCGAGACTGCCGGGGGGGGTCTGCTGGGGAAGTTGAATGTGGGCCCATGGAGAAAGTTCTATAAGTCGGAGCGCGATTTGTGATAGTTTAACCTGGAAGGTCGGCGTTGCGCCGGGGGGTTGATAGTCCTAGCGTTTCATGAGAGCCGTTACTCACCTGGTAGTTCCCCAGCTCTTGAGTATGAGACGTTCCATGCACACGGGCGGTTCTCCGGGGTGCCCGGGAGATAATTGGGTTTCTTCGAATAGGCATATGAGAATTTGTTGAATCGTGGGGGAGAGGGTAATGCACTTCTTAGTAAAATGCGTTGTTGGGATGGTTCTAGTTTGCATTTTTTTCCTTCCTAGATGGCAGGAGTCGCCGCATCATAGTAGCCACTTGAAGAGGTTGCATAGGAAATCACTCGGTGCTCGAGTTCATTTCTGGGTTGTGGGGTAATGATTGGGAATCCGGAACTAAATTTACTCAGAGCTTGTAGGCGATAATCCTTAAAGGGTGGTCACGTGCGTGGTATCATTTAGAGCTATGATATTGGTAGGTACAAGTAATTCTTTTCTAGGAGGATTTCACGAAGTGAATTCTTCGGAATCTAGGGTTTACTTCTCTACTACAATCACAGGCGGGGTGGGGAAGTCCGTGAATCTGGAAATTGTCGTTTAATAGTGAGGATGATCTATTCAAACCCCCCCCCCCCCGGACAAATAACAATCGACTTATAAGTGTACTAGCCCATGGGCTCCAATACTAATAGAAACGCTAAAACATGCAAAGTGGAAAAAAAAACACAAACAGAAAAATCGCGAGCGTGCCTCGTACATCCCCCACCAACCCTGAATCCAAAGGGCGACTGTCCGAACCCTCATCTCGGAGGCCCCCGGCTCAATGCGTAAGCTCTCCAGATCGGCAATGATAGCGGGTTGCCCCATCTGGTCTGTCTCCTCCTGATGATAGCTCTCTCGTCATCTCCGGAAATGGTTGATGGGGGATCGATTTGGGCACGATTATGGGCGATGATATGCAGTGTTCGCAAGGGGCTGGGGGACCTGGCGGGGGACTGTTAAGAGCTTCGGGTGGGACTGGACGGCCTCTAGCAGTCCGTCCATGGTAGCGAAATCCTAGGACGGCCGTTTTTGACTCGGACGACGGGCCTAATAGAGCGAGAGAGAGTCTTTCGGGGGTGAGGATCTCGGAGTTTGGATTTGTGGGTTTGTCTTCTGCTTCGGGCTTCGACTGGAAGGTTATTTAGTCCAAGCGGGGCACAGTAACAAGTATGCTGCGAGAGAGCAGCATCATCTTGCTCCCGGCACTCCCAGAAGGAGCGAGGGAATCGCTATCGCGCTATCGTGGATATGCTCATGGCTGGCGATGTGGCGTGCGATCTTCATGATGCGATAGCGGAATGAAGAAAATGTTTTTTTGGGGAGAGACTAGAAGAAATAGTTCGATTTGGATAGGTGTAAGGTTTTCGAGGATGAAAGGATGGCTTTTGCTCTGCGCGCGCGTCGGGGTTGGTGAGGGAGGGCACGAAGCGAGAGGACCGGGTAGACGGTGGGCGTTTATAAGTATGATAATATTATTATGATACAGGTTTCCGGGGAGTCAAATTGGAAGTGTTATTATAGCACGAGGTGCTTTCGGGTGGGGTGTCAAGTTATTATAACTATCCAAAAGATCTGATCTGATAAGCAAAGAATGCAAGCCAGGCCCGTTGCCCATCTTCAGCCTCACTTGCTGCATGTTCACTGGCAGCTGGCGCTAGCATAAGTGAAGCGAGGCTGCTAAGGTCGAGAGAGTACTGTACTCGTATGCGATTGCAGACGGAGCAGTGTTGAATGAAATCCCGAGTGATTCTCGAGTGCTGTATGGTATGGACAGCTCCCCCTATCGTGTTGTGGGAAATGTAAACCGGAGTGTTGCTGGTGTAGGTTTATTGCCATACTGAAAAAACATCGGGAGGGTTTGGGTGGGACATAATATCAGTATTTGTCTCGCTTATCATTCTATCTAATACTCATTGCATCGAAGCAGGGAGGATCCACCATTACTAGTATTGAACGACGCTTGTGGGTGCGGCTGCCGTTTCAATTACGAGTACTAAGGGTATTCAAAGTTAAAAACAAGAATTTTGAGTGAAATTTAGCGCAGGATCTTGCATTAGGGTACTTTGCAGAATTAGCCAATAGTGTTGAGAGAAACTGAGTAACATATTTGAGAGGCT
>Ga0307517_10014725_pt1 | contig 10472 bp, 5 predicted proteins | sample 23_EM_MG_FD_194515 | JGI IMG/M metagenome (GOLD analysis project Ga0307517, IMG submission 194515) | Populus trichocarpa ectomycorrhiza microbial communities from riparian zone in the Pacific Northwest, United States - 23_EM | ecosystem: Host-associated > Plants > Roots > Unclassified | place...
AGATGGGACCCACATGGATTAACAATATAGTTACTGTTGAGTATGTAAGAGAAATCTTATCTTGTAGCCTCTCAAGGATTATCAATAGCAAAAACATAAAAAAAAAAAAAAAAAAATACAAAGTGATAACCATTTAAATGGTGACTCAATGGTAAAAGTTTGGGATCAAAAGGTTTGTTTTCTCTGTGATCTCAGGTTCGAACCCTGTGGTTGCTCATATGATAGCCACTGGAGGTTTACATGGTCGTTAACTTCAGGGCCCGTGGGATTAGTCGAGGTGCGCGTAAGCTGGCCAGGACACCTACGTTAAACTAAAAAAAAAGAAATACAAAGAGATAAATTTATAAATTTAATTAAATAAAATCTATCTTCTAGAATAGAATATACAAAGAGAAATTAATTTTTAATGAAAAAATTAAATGTCGATATTGCACCATATAGCAATGGTAAATAATTAATCTTTTATTATTGGATCCAATTGTCATTAGCTTATTTATGAGGAGGCATATTAACTTATATCGGTTCATTTATATTTTTTGAATGGTGAACTATATATATTTACCTAATTAAAACAAACATAATTTAATTAACTTATAAAAAGTATGAAGAAAATATAATTTTGTATTTTTGACTTTTAAGTTTGAATTATATTTTCAACAGTATTCTTTTTATTATTTAACAATTGGGGTGGGATTGATAAACAGGAGAGGAGAGTGAAATAACAATATCCAAAAAAAAAAAAAAAAATAGGTCGGCAATATATTTAATATATATAAATCCTTTGTTGAAACCCTAAACTTATATATTGGCATCAATATCTTTCTCCTTTCAACCCTACCTACTTTGCTCCTCCTCTCCATTAGTTGAAACCCTAAGCCTACTACTCTTCCTGTAAATTCATCAAGGAATCCATCCCCATGAGCGGAGGAAATAAGGTTGATGGCTCTGTTTCCATCCTCCCCGAAGAGATTATCACCGAAATTCTTACGAGACTACCTGTCAAATCCCTACTCCGTTTCAAATTAGTGTCAAAAGACTGGTATTCTCTCATCACAAACCCTGAGTTTATCGCCGCCCACCTCCACAAATATTCCACCCAAAAATCCTCTATCTTATTACGAGGATTCCGTTGGCCGGAACATTCCAGTACCCTATCATTTCTCCACCGCAAAGATACCACAACTTTCCATTCTCTACACATACCACAATCCCTGATGTATAATCATACCTTCATGAGAAATTATTTCTTAAACCCACAAATATCTCCTAACCTTTCTTTTATTCTGATAGGTTCTAGTGGTGGTTTGCTCTGCATCAAGCTTTGTGACTACCATGGAATAGACTATGTTTTGTGGAACCCTGCTACCAGAAAGTTCAAATACGTGAAACATCCTCAGCAGGATTTCCAACTTTTAATGGATGGGTTCGGGCATAATGGTAAGATGAACGATTACATGTTGGTGAAAATTGGACGGCTCTTTCACTCACCGAATTTCGATGCTGTTGATGATGATCAACTGTATGAGAAGGAAGAACGCGATTTTGTTCTTCGAGCTTTGGTGTACTCTTGGAGAACAGATTCTTGGAGACTAGTATATGATTGTAGGATCCTAGCTGATGATTTTTGTTCACGTGGTCAAGCAGTGTCTCTGAAGGGTGAGTTCTATTGGCACCTGGATGGTTTACGGGACATTATCCTTGCATTTGATACGGCTAAGTATGTGTTTAGATGGATTAATTTTCCCCCTTGGAACCAGTCGACTCTGGTAGAGGTGAGGCTGGTTTCAGGTGGGATTAAGGACTCGCTTGCTTGCTGTGTGTTTCCCTACGATGGCTCCACGTCCATAACAATGGATATTTGGGTAGTAGATGAGAGTGGATCAGGCGTTGGCAATGAAGAGAGCTGGACAAAATTCTTAAGCATACCATTTTTAGGAACTCTACATCAAGTATTTACGTGGGGAGATAAGGTGATCGTCAACGGAAAAAGGGATGGCCACATCTTGATTTATGATCCGATTACTCATGAGATAATTTATGATTTTCTTAATCCCTATTTCAGTTCCTATCATCTGGATGGTTATGTGGAAAGTTTAGTCTCAGTTGATGGAACAAACAATCTTGAAGCAGAGCATGCTCCTGTTTGAAGCGAAGACAAGACATATCTAGAATGAAAAAGCTCAGCTCTCATTCGTTGGAATGTTTACAAGAGCTCCGGAGAAAATTATATATAAGAATTCTTCTATTCTGTTTCTCTCTTAGTAATATCATAAATAAAAAAGTTTCATTTGATTTTCTCCAAAGAATTAAAATCATTGTATTTAATGATATAACTATGCTCTTGTTTCGTGTAGTGTTGCAAAATGATTAATTGCATGATGTTAATTTTTTAAACTCGTGACCCGAGTTATTAGACTGAAAATACTATATTTGAAAAATTCAACCAATCAAATATTGAAGTATGAAATTGAAAAAAAAAATCAATTATACAAAATGATTAAAAAAAATATATCAATTAAAAAAATGAGAATAAAAAATAAATTAGAGGAGACCTACTATAGTTGCTTATTTTTTAATTGATAAGGATGAAATTAAAAAGAAAAATTAATTTAACAAAAGAAAAAGAAAATAACAAAAAAAAAAGTAAGATCAAATTGGAAAATAATAAATCACAAATTAGGATGAAGACTGAAATTGAAAATAAATAATAATTCTACAAAAAGACAAAGAAAAAAATAAAAATTAAAAGAATAATAATTAAATTTGAAAAAAGTAATATATAAAAAAATAGAAATGAATGATGAAATTAAAAACAAATAAATAATTTTTACAAAAGGGTCAAGAACAAAAATTAAAAATAAAAAGAATTAAGACATAAGTTGAAATATCAATAACTAAGAGGATAATTTTGTATTTTTGAATGGTCAACGTGAATTTCAAGAAAAGAAGAGAGAAAAGAAGAGGGGGACGTCAACGATGAAAAATCATGCCACCTCCGCCTATATGTGCTTCCCTAATAAGAAGAGAATGTCGTGAAGATTCTAACAACATAGTGGAAGAGAGTTTTTTTTGCCGCCGCATGAGCAGCTAGAAGGGCATGAACGTCTCCTACACGCCAAACTTCTCCTTTAAAATATTATTTTATATTTATTAAAAGACTATTTTCTCTTAATCAAGTTTATAATAACAAAAAAAAAACCATAATTAAAAGATGAAAAACCCCTGGACACAAGCTTTAAAAATTTTAACTTTAAGGATAATTGAGTTATTTTGCTCTGCATAAAAAAATATAATGACTAAAAAGCTCCAAAATGATAATTCTAAAAATTTTGCTCATTCCATTATGCTTTAAAATTTTAAAAAGATAATTCTATTTTTGATCAATCCAGTAATAATCAATGACCTTATGAAATATCAAAATATCCCCAACATCAAGATCATTGATTTTTTTTAAGGGAAAAATAATAATTACACTATCATAATAAATAGGAATTCAGTTTATATGCACAATGATTTTCTTAGTTTTTTTTTATGTTCTAGTTCTAGAAACATTTATAGAGAAATTAATATAGATGGATACTTGTTTTGAATAACCAGTAAATTGGGATGCTTTTTGTAATTTTCAGCTCTTGGGAGCACTTTTTTGTTTTAATTCAAATAAAAATTGTTCTAAACTAATTTTATTAAACTCGACCAGCTCATCAAGTTAATCTATAATCTACCAATTTTGAATTTAACTTGGGTTGAGTTTAAAATTAAATCAAGTGAAAGTTGACCCAGTAAGCCAGACGAGTCAATCCTCAACCCGATCAACTAGGTCAATACTCAATCTAATTTAAAAAAAAAGATTTCAAATATCATCATTTTGAATATCATCATTTTGAATTAACTTAGGTCAAATCAAATTAACTCGCTCAACCCATAATGCAAGGCTTAAATCGGGTCACGAGTGATATCAAGTTTAATAACTTTGTTGGGGACAAGTATGTTAAAAAGCAAAAATAATTAAGTGTTTTGAATATAATTCTTTTTTTTTCCTAATTTTAAGTTGTTTGTTTAACTTCTCCATGTAATATTTATAAGGAAACTAAAACAAATAAAAATATCAATAAAAAAATATTTACAAGGAGACTTAATAATTAAGAATTTAGTTGGAGATCCAAATCCAACGGATTCAATTTTTAGGAGTGCAAATTACTTCACATATCAAATCTCATTTTTTATTGATTAATGTGCAAAATTATCTAGATTTTCATGAGTTCAACATCACTTCTATGTATAATATAATAGATTTTATTTTCTTTTCAATCAACATAAATATAAAAAATTTCCCACAATATCAACAAAAAAAACTCTTTATTAATTTTCTTATAAACCCATTTCATCGATGAGATATTTGTCAAGTAAGTTCTTGAATAAAATCACTTCTTTCATATATTTTGCAGATAATAGAAATTAAAGTAACCAACAAGAACAAAAAAAATAGTTTTACTTGAAAACAATTAGGGTTATTTACTTAAAACAGTGTGGAATAATTTTGAAATTAAAAGTTTTTTAAAATAATATTTTAGGGCAAAACATAATATATATTATTTCTGCAGATATGCCTCTCTATTTCTTCTTCTTTTTTAAGTATTTAAATTCATTCTAAAATTATTATTTTTTGCTTCTATTTTTTCAACAAAACATGTAATATTCATTTTTTTTGGTCTTTGTTATCACATGAAAGTAACCAAATGTTATTTTAGAGCAGCACTACATGAGTAACTAACAATACTTGTTCAATAAGAAAGAGAAAATAAAAAATATATTTTTTAATCAAAATAAAAATATTTTTGTGAACATAAATATGATTTTTTCTTTCATCATTTTGAATCCATAGAGTGGGTATTAGTAGTTAATCAATTACTTGGAGGACAAATCAGATAATCAAATTAAAATTTAAAAAAAAAAACACTAAGAATTTCCTTTTTGCAAGTATCAATTAATTACATTAAATTTAAGACGTTAACTCCGTTAATCGCCTCACCTTCCGTCAGAAGCTATCGTCTCCATCACTATAAATAGCCCACAGCTTAGAACACTGTTCATCTCTCTAGAAACATTTTAAAAGAACTAAAGTACAGAGAGAAAGTAAAAGAAAAAAGAGAGAATTTAATTTTCAAAATCGAAAAAATGACGAGAAAAAAATTCAAAAAAAATTAAATCTCTCTTCCTTTTCTTTTGTTCATCTTCATTTCACCTTCGATTTCAGCTTCTTCAGGTGATGAATTTTTTATTTATTTTTTATTTTTTTTGGATTTTTTTTTTATCAATTTTGGTTTGATGTTTGTTTGTTTATTAGTTTTATTTTTTGTTAAGTGAGAAGATGCGAAGGAAATTGACGGATTAGAGATAGAAGAAGAGTTTTTATTTGATTTCTTATGTTACGATCGTGTTTTGAGTAATCTGTTCGGTTACTAAGAAAATCCGAGAAAAATTGAAGATATTCGATAAGATTTTGAGAAATTTAATTTAATTTGAATGTTTTAGGTTGTTAGCTTGATTTCTGATTCAAAAATAGGAAATTGAGAAAATAAAGATTCAATTACTTGTGGTTTTATTTTGTAATTTATTGTCTTGCTGAGGTTATGAGTTTGATTTATGGTTCAAAATGTAGGAAATTGAGAAAATAAATATTCAATTTTTGATGGTTTTTTCTTTAATTTCTTTCTTTTTTCATTTAATTAAATAATACTCAAATGGAACTAAATAGTTAGGCCTTTTTGGTTTTGATGAGGATATAAAATTTTATTGTTTCTAATTGAAGATATTGTTTTTTCTTGCAGGGATTATATTGAAGTGATTGACGAAAGTATTGATCTTTCACAAGAAGAGAATCCGGTGATAGGTCCACACTTTGGAACCTTTAGCTTGAATAGTTTGATGAAAGTATTGTTTCTTGTGTTTCTTTGGGTTTTGACATGTGTCTACCCGGGTTTTTGTGGAAAATGGGGATTTTTATTCTTGGATCTTGCTCTTGGTTAGGAGGTTTGGAATGAATTGGGGGTTTATTGTAAAATTTAGGATTTTGGAGTTTTATATTAGTGTAAGAAGCTAGGATTTAGATTGACCGGACTAACAATGTCGGTGGCTAGTGTAGCTCTTAGTCCTGTGTGTGGAGAGTCTTTAGATTCTCGTTGCAATTTCCCTTGGCTGTGTGGTCTGCGCTCTAGTGACTCTATTGTAATATTTCTTTCTGTTGGGGGATCAGTTATTCCAATGCGAGTTATGGAGTCGGATTCAATTGCTTCGGTGAAGCTGAGGATTCAAGCTTCCGAAGGATTTTTTGTGAAGAAGCAAAAATTGGTTTTTGAAGGGAGGGAACTAGCACGGAACAATTCGCAAGTAAGAGATTATGGTGTTGCGGATGGAAAAGTTCTGCATTTGGTGCTCAGGCTTTATGATCTCCAAACTATAACTGTCAGGACTGTTTGTGGCAAAGTGTGTGACTTTCATGTTGATAGGGGTAGAAGTGTAGGCTATGTTAAGAAGCAGATAGCTAGGAAAGGGAAATGTTTTGAACTTGTTGAACAAGAACTGATATGTGATGGTGAGGAGCTCGAAGACCAGAGGCTCATTACTGATATTTGCAAAAGTAATGATTCTGTGATTCATTTGCTCATTCGGAAATCTGCCAAAGTGAGGGTAAAACCTGTTGAGAAAGATTTTGAATTGTCTGTTGAGGCATTAGATTTGAATGATAAGGAAGCTGGCAGTGTAGGAGAGCACAAACAGGGTGCTTTATCTATGGGATATAGGGGTATAGAGAGGAAACCACTATTACAACAGTTCTTACTGGAACCACTAATTGTTAATTCCAAAATTCAACTGCCATTGGTTATCAGAGAGCTAATCAAGTCAACTTTAAATGGGCTGGAGAGGGGCAATGAACCAATTCGATCTTCTGAGGGATCTGGAGGAGCTTATTTCATGCAAGATTCATCTGGTCTGAAATATGTTTCTGTCTTTAAGCCAATTGATGAGGAGCCAATGGCTGTAAATAATCCTCAGGGGCTACCCTTGTCAGTTGATGGTGAAGGATTGAAGAAAGGCACTAGAGTAGGACAGGGTGCATTGCGGGAAGTTGCAGCTTACATTCTGGATCATCCAAAGAGTGGACCACGCTCATTTTCTGGTGAGGAGAGAGGCTTTGCTGGGGTTCCACCCACAGCAATGGTCAAGTGCCTCCACAGAGGATTCAATCATCCTGATGGTTATGAATTTGATTCCAAGAATATCAAAATTGGTTCATTGCAGATGTTCATAGAGAATAATGGAAATTGTGAAGATATGGGTCCTTGTGCTTTCCCTGTAGCTGAGGTGCACAAAATCTCAGTGTTGGATATTAGATTGGCAAATGCAGATAGGCATGCTGGGAACATATTGGTCAGTAAAGATGGTGAGCGTGGCAAGATTGTGCTTATTCCAATTGATCATGGTTACTGCTTGCCTACAAATGTAAGTTCTACCTTCTGTTTGTCTTCTTGTTGTTTTTAACTGTCTCATTCTGTTCTTCCACTTTGTATTATTCCAATTGATCATGGTTAATGCTGCTATCTCAATTTCTTATGTTAGTGTCTTCTCTATCCATTCCTTTTGAGCAGCATCCCTTGAGTAAATGTACATGTGCTGGATATGTCCTTGTAAAACTTAATACTATTTCCCCTTATATTTCGCAAAGCATGCAACTCATCTTTTTGAGCATGCTCCACAATTAGGTGAGGAATAAAATTTATCCAAAACCAGGAAAAATATAATTGTGTATAGCTATGGAGAGAAGATTTCAAGTATGGTGTGCTGATTGTCCTCATTCTGTACCATTCAGTATTTGTTTAGAAATGAGTGAGTATGTTGGATATTTCCTCATGACTGGCCTTCAGCTATCTTTGATTCTTATGAAGCATATGATTGTCACATGTTTTTCTCATAAATTGTCATCCTAAGTAAATTCCAGGAGTTTCCATAACAATTTACTTGCACTTCTACCATTTTTATCATGAAAGCATGTCTTTTTTTGGTGCTTCTGACTGCTAAGGAATGAGTTCCAAACTACATTAATTTATCTGAATTTTTCGTCTCAGGGTTGCTTTATATTTTTGAGCATCGGTATCAGTTGGATGAAAGCTTATCTGTACTGTCTAACATGCTTTCCTGTTTCAACCTATGTTTAGTGCTTTCAAATTCATGCCTATTTCTTCTCATATTTGCTCCATTTCCCTGCAGTTTGAGGATTGCACCTTTGACTGGCTTTACTGGCCTCAAGCTCAACAGCCTTACTCCCCTGACACTGTTGAGTACATCAAAGCTCTGGATGCTGAGCAGGACATCGCACTTCTGAAGTTTCATGGGTGGGATATACCACCTGAGTGTGCTCGCACCCTTCGCATTTCCACTATGCTTCTGAAGAAAGGAGTAGAGAGAGGTCTTACTCCCTTCGCCATTGGAAGCCTCATGTGCAGGGAAACAGTGAAGAAGGAATCCGTGATTGAGCAGATTGTTCAAGAAGCTCATGATGCTGTTCTCCCAGGAAGCAGTGAGGCTGCCTTTCTTGAAGCTGTATCACTAATCATGGATCGTCGTCTCGATAAGCTGTCCTTGTGAGTCCAGGATAAACTTGTAGATATGTTACTTGTTTGCATTAGCTATTATGCGCATGCATGGAGAATGAATGATGGAACTTTATCCATGCTTTAATGGCGTTTGGTTCTGTGTAATCTGGATTGGTTGCTGGAACTTATTGCCCCATCACTTGCTTCATGTTGTTCATACATCTGACCTTGTGCAGCAAGCCTCAGTCTCTTGTGCTTGTCCTTTGTCCCTGTGTTGAATGAAAATGGCTTTTGACAATTTACCTGAAATAATATGTTTTTGTTGATTTCATTTTCTAAACATTGTACTGTTTGAATATTTTCTTGCACTTTGCTGCTGTTCATGGGAAAAAATTTACTGTGGCTTAAAGCTTCAAAGAGATAAAAGCTACTGTATTTGTAAATACTTGTTGTATTGGGTTATTATTATCTTATTATATTACTTTGGGCATGGACTCTCATGGCATGAGGTAATACGACACAGCCAAACCTAAGTTAATCAGTATTTAATGAACAAGGAAAAATAATTTCCCAAAAGGGAAAAGGGTTTCAATGAAAAGAGCTTTAATAGTATCTTTATTATTGAATAATTTTCTCTATAATTGTTTGCCTCACAAAATGGGATTACATTTCTTTAAATAAGCTTTAGATGGATCTTTACAAGGAAAAATTAGATAGTAGAAAGAATATGAAATTTAAAATTAAGTTAAATATTCAAAATTAACCAGAAAAATAATCTTCTAAATTTAATTTGAAGGCCTTCTTAATTTAAGAAGGTGTTTGTGAGCGTAATAACGGTTGTTTTTCAAGTGATTTTCACTTGAAAATATATCAAAATAATTTATTTATTTATTTAAAATATTTTTCAAATTAACTCATGAACCAAACATATTAAAAAAATAGAATTTAATTTTTGGGAAATGTCATTTTAAAAGTGTTTCCAAATAGCTCCTAAATCTACAAAGTTAATAGATGAATTTATTTTTAGTACATGAATTTATTTTTTGGTGTTTTTCGATCATTTTAATATACTGATGTTAAAAATAATTTTTTTTAAAAAAAATATTATTTTGATGTTTTTCTGAGTCAAAAACATTTTAAAAAGAAACTGCAACCACACTTCCAAACACACTCTAAGTGCTATAAGTGTATTTAAAAAAAAATTAACAGCTCCACATTGTAGAAAGAGAATGGAAAAAATATCAATTGTCAATCTTCATGAATCCAAATGAAGATAGATAAAATTAAAAAAAAATCAATGAAAAAAAAAGTAAAAGAAAAAATCAGCAAATCCAGGTAATGAAATTAAAAAAAATCAAGATTACAGATCCAATAATGAAATCAAAAATAAATTAAATTTTATAAAGGTACCAAAAATAGAAATTTAAAACCAAAATATTGAGGGACAAATATTGAACTAAAGGGCAAAATTGAAAATTCCTAAGCCCATGAACTCACAAAAGAATTCAAAACAAAAATAAAAATCAAGTAAGTGAGGATCAAATTTAAAAATAAAATGATAAAATTTAAAAATCAAAATACATCATTTGATGCTCAAAATACTCAACCTAATGGGTTGACTCGTGACCCAGGAGACTCGAGGCTTAGGCTGGCCTGTATTTCAAAAGTAATTAGAATAAAGCATGTAAAATATTTGATACTTATATTTAATTCAAAAGAAAAAATACTTATAAAAACAATTACATTGAACAAAGCCAAAAAAAAAAAAAAAAACTCCTGGTAACACGTTTTGTTTTCTAAACAAATGGAAAGTCCCATAGGAATTGGAAATAAAAGAGTAAGAAAAAGTCTGAGAATAAAACCGAAAAAAATAATCTAAAA
>Ga0307517_10014726_pt1 | contig 10472 bp, 8 predicted proteins | sample 23_EM_MG_FD_194515 | JGI IMG/M metagenome (GOLD analysis project Ga0307517, IMG submission 194515) | Populus trichocarpa ectomycorrhiza microbial communities from riparian zone in the Pacific Northwest, United States - 23_EM | ecosystem: Host-associated > Plants > Roots > Unclassified | place...
GCAAATAAAAAAAATATAAACTAGAACTGGTTAAAAAATTGAAAAAACATCACATTTTTGTTAGTTGAGTTATTGGAAATAAGAATAGCACAACTAAGATGCACTGATGGGAGTAATGCAAACTAATTGAATTAAGTTCTGAAAAAAAAAAAAATTAAAGGGTGGCGTTGCTTCTAGGAACGCAATCCTTAAAAATAACAATAAAATTCTCAAAGGCTGCGATACCAAAAATAGTATATAGCATAGTAAATATATTTTTTAATTAAATGGACAAGTTCAAGTTCAAAAAAGAAAAGATTTGATTGCTTCAAATAATAAATTAGATAAAAACAAATATAATTTTTAATATAATTATTAAATCAGACTTAAATTTCTTGAAGAAATTCTACAAACTTAATTTTATAATAAATAATCTCGCTATAACTTGTTGAGACTTGTAAGGTTTTCAAATTAGGCTAAAGAATTACAATTTTTAACAATATTACTATCTTTGTATTTAATTTCAGATTTTTATCTTAATTTAGAACTCATTGTTTCCACAATTATGCACTAAAAACAATATTTACAGGTTGTGTTATTTTTATTTTTAAGGATATATTGTGCCATTTTTAATAGCATGATTATTTATTTATTTATTTATTTTTAATTTATTGCACTAACGAGAGTAGCACAACAATTGAATTGCAGTACTACTCCTGCTAACATCGTCTCGGTTGTAATTTTTTTTCCTGATTGTGGCATTTTGAAAAGAAAAAAAACTGTAGATCATTTAAGAAAATATAATTTGTCTCAGTCCAGGAAACAGTATACAATAAATGACTCGCGGAAACAGAATATTCGAGGAATAATTAGCGATAACTAAACACAAAACGTCTATATAAATACATTGGATCTAGACATGTAATTACATAACCAAATCCCCCGAAAACTAATCAAGTTGCTAGCGAGATGGTGCCCATGGCAAATGGAGTATGTAAACTACTACCACTTCATAGACGACCTGGGGGGTTAGAGTTGGTTCACAAGAACAAAAATACTTCCCTAAACCATCCTAGACTCTCAAGTATGCTTTAAGGAGTACTTTTGCTGGCCATTGTCCGTGGATGCTAAAGAAAAAGGAAGCTTGATTAATTATTTGGGGACTTCATGAGCTGACCTTGTAGTGGTTTTATAATATGTGCAATTAGATATCCAATTTGTTGCACCGATTTAAATATGGCATATCACTAAATGTAGGGTGCTAGAACTATTTCTCCCACTGATGTTTGATTTTTGGATGAGAGTATATTTTAGAAGCATGCTATTGATGTACGCGTGCTCACTCTCACACACGCCAAGAATGGAAAAGGTAATAGATATTCATGCAAGCACGGTATATTGAAGCATGTTAAGCTTATATATCAATTCAAGGCAGGTAATGTGTACCCGTTCTCAACCTGATCATCGCATTCCAGGAGGCACAATGTCCCCAAGCAGTCCATCTGTTGCAAGTTGGGGAGTTGGTGTTGACGACACTGTACTGCATTCTCTTGCTTCAACCGGTAATGGCCGTGACTGCACCACAGTACTCGGAGGATTTTCTCGGGGTAATTGCATTCCAGGGTAAATAAATTGCGACATTGGAGGAGTCATGTGACTAGAAAATGTAGCTTGATGACAAATGATTCCTCCTCGAGGAAAACCAACAGTATGGTGACAGTGCTGGCCTTCATATGTGGTAATCACAATGGTGGGATCTTCAGACGACCGTTCAACCCTTTTCTTCACAGTGCATTTGCTATTTGTGCAGCGATAGTAGCTCCTGGGGCATATTGATGGGTGAGATGGAGCAAAGCAAGAGATTAAGCTTTTAATAGAGAACATCAATTATGCATCAGAAGTACCAAAAAAAAAAACTTTAAAACATAAAGATAACTGTATTTGGAAATGGACAGTAAATTAATAAGAAAGGAATAGTTACAGACCTAGGAAATGGACTATTTTTAACTGCCTTCTGTCCATATTTCCGCCATCTGTATCCATCTTCAAGATGATCAACTTCGCTTTTGGTCATAAATGCAAAACGTGGCTGCCGGATCCTTTTCTGACCCTTCTTTTTAACCGTACTCCTACAAAATATTTCACCTACAATTATCAAAATAAACACAAAATCCTGAATTTTTTTTTAAAAAAGATGAAGTAAATGCATGTCTTAATTCATGATGGACAGCAAACATATTAATCAGACACTTTAAATTATCTTTCAGTTATATTAGTTTTTCTCTCTGGAAATTAATAGCCCACTGATTAGCCACAATAAGATCAATTCAGTCTAAATACTTGTAAAAATCAATAGCGCTACACAGAAAATTAACTTGAAAAAGAAAATCTCAAGCCCTCTAGCATAAGTGATATAAGATTTCATATGAAATATATGTTGTTTATTTATAATATGCAGCAATATTGTAATTTCAGTTTTTTCAGCACATTAATGACTGACCAATATTACTAGCTGGAGAATGATAGAAGAGCTAGGTGTGCAGCATAATCGATCGTATATGGTTTAGGATCATGCATGACGAATACAATTATGATAAATTAAGAAAAAAAATTCAAGTCATGAACTCCATCCACTATATGCATTATAGTATCAGTAAAGAATGAGAAACGTCAACATAGTAGCCTGAAAATAACAAAGCAAAAACGAAGCATCAATATATACTAATTCATCAGGAGAGCAAATGCGTAATGCAACTTGGCAGACACGTTTCGCATTCGAAATGATTATAATCTACACCTCCACTATCTTAAGGGGGATGAATATAGAGCATAAAACAAGCAGCAGATCGACGATTTCTGTTTTGGAAAAAGTAGAATAAAATAAATTTAGAGAATCTCTATCTAACTTGTTTCAAACAAAAAGTAATGACCAAGTAAATCAACAGAAGCAACCTTTTCCCTATATTCTCTATCTCTTTGATAGTGTTTTACGTTAACAAGAAAGATAATCCCTATATATAAATGCTGAAAAAATTATTCTTCAAATGTACGTGCAGTGTTAAAAGTTAGAGAGCACGGCATTCCCGCCGCAATAACGGCGGTGTTCATGGCTTCTCTCACTTGTGCTTCTCATTTGAACTTTATTCCATTTAATTACCTCATCTAACCCCACACTTCTCTCAAATTACGAAACTGCCTCATAACAACTCGCATGAACTAAATCACATCTCCTTTTTTATTTTGACAGTTTCTATACCGTACGAACGCGCAAATCTCGCACACGCACTCTTGCAAGCAAAAAAATAAAGTTTGCAACTAGGAGGACAATTCGATTCTTTTTCTGATTTTATCCCTCACTATTTTAGGTGCAAAATCTATCTATCGTTTCTCCCCTTGAAATTCGAGTTATTTACACTATTAACCAAGATTTTCATGGCTATTAGATATCCAAACAATTGAACTCACGGTATCTCAGGCGGTTTCCCGCCGGAGTCCGTAGACTTCTCGGGTGGATCCTCGCTGGAGCTCGATGATACTGATGGATAGTTCGTAGTCGAAACGTCACGACTGCCTCTACCACTAGACCTTGCCGGACCAGCTGCTGATGATCGCTGAATCTCTAGGTTTCCTGCCGAATCGGACCTCTCTTCTGCTTCTATCCGATCGAGGTCCTTAATCCGGGATGGTTCGTCCGATTGAAGATTCCATCCGAATTCGCTGAGTATGGAGTTCTCTCGATCGTTGGAGAAGAAATAATTGACACTATCTGAGTCATGACCGAGTGTCCAGCTTGACTCGCTGGTGAACTCGGTCCCTGGATCAAGATTATCTCTATCGTCCATTGAATGATCTGCAGAGATCTATTGAAAAAAGAAATGAATTCTGGAAGAGAATTGAAGAGTTGATTCAAGTGATAAAAAGGAGAGAGTGAAAAGGCTAAAAAGATAGGAGGAAAAGGAGGGAGAGCGAGTGAGGTTTTTAGAGAGGGAGAGAGAATTAGGGTTTTGGGGGGAAGTGTGATAAGAAAGGAAGTTCGTTGTGTTGGGAAAGACGCGTAGTTTTTGAACTCTCTTTTAAGGGTTCGAAGAAAGAAAACTTTCTGTCCCGTCAAAATATATAAATCTTTTTTTTTTCACCGAAAAGATTCAAAGAGGGAGAAAGAAAGAGATAAGATAAAGAGATGGGAAAATTAGGAGGGGCGTCAGCAGCGAAAATACTACGGGAGGGCGCTATTAGGGGAGGTGGGTCCCTCACGCGCATGAATAAATAGTACTGGTACTCCATCGTAGTAGCAGTACAGGATTGATCAGTTACTTTCCGACAAGAGCGTAGCGCCCTGTTTTTTTCCTTTCTTCTCTTCGTGACATGGGTGCTGGTTCATTGCGTTGGTATCTCTTTCACTCCCTCCTTGTCTCCTAATTCGATGAAGCTTTAACAACATTTGTATTTTGTTGTTTTAAGATCTGCCTAAATATCCCACAGCATCTATATGCACATGGAATGGAACAGCTTGCCTATTTGCTAGCTAGTTTTTTTAACTTGTTTAATTAATTAATTTCACCTTTTTTCTCCTTTCCCTAATTTGTCTCAGGGTAATTTGACTGTGAGAGGGAAAGAAAGAGGGGGCTCCCTTGACGATCGAGTTTGGTACGCTGTGGTGGGTTCTGATCTCTAACGCTGACTAACTGAACAGACAAAGAAATTAGTGGTAGCTAGGTTCTAAAAGATGATATTATTGCGCTGAGATAACTTGTTCGGTTTATAGGAATCGCACTGGCCTTCGTAGTTTTATTTAAAGGAATCTAAAGCCTTGAGAAGGAAGAAAAGTGGAAAACAACGCCTATTTGACCGACTCCACTTTGAAACTTGGCCAAAAAATAAAAATAAAATTCAAAGATAATGTTTCCGGGCTGGACCAGCTTGTTTCATAAGAACCACATCATTTTATTCGAGTTAGGAAATTAGGAACCAGCCATAAATACTAAATTTCATAAATCATTGACATAAATATACATATACTAGGAGTGATACTTTTCATGATTCGTGAGAGTTGTTCAGACAAGAGCTTTATCCATGAAAAAAGTGGTCTAGGAAGTTCTGTATGCTACACCTTACCTTACGCTGCGTGATTTTCCATTAACATAATCTGATCATGAAACTCTCTACTCATGTCTCTCTTTTACAAGGAACTTTGAATATTTGAGGTCTTCCTAACGATATATATATATATATCTCCAGACAAGCTAAGTTTGATCTTAACCGTCAATTTAATCAGGTTCAATGCTTAAAAAAAAGGTTAGGACGTTTTGAGAGGAGAGTTTCGACCAAACCTAAATAGGAAAGAAGACGAAAGAAACTAAGATAACAATCTACATAGTTCAAGCAAGGGAATGGCCATGGAACAACGATGCTTAATTGTGCTACATTATATATCAATGTCATTGATTATCTGTTTTTTTTTTTTTTTTTCAAAAAAAGATCCTCTAGTGTGAAAAAAAAAGTCGGACATGTCAATAATTTGATTTTTAGGCCTTGGCCCACCAATACAACGATTGATGTTGATAACAAAACTAAGTTTTGGGATTCATTAATTTGAGCTTATTAAATAATGCGCAATATCTTTTAAATACATAAAACGAAAAATAGTTGCTCGGATTTTATCAGATAATGATCAGTTATGATGACAATGATCATTTCACGTTTGGTTGTGAGCTTGAAATGGATAGCCCTATCTTAGCCTTCTTGAAAGCATTTGACAATGGGATTATTCCTTTCAAATTAAAGGTTGCGTCCCAATAATGAATATTGTCGATTGTAAGTACCATAGTTGCCTAAACCTTAGGAAAAATATTTGCCATGTTACCTTACTGGGGTGAGCCTGTTTACTTGTTTGATTGGTCGAATACTAATAGCTTTTGTGAGCAAAATCAAGTGACAATTTGCTAACTAAGCCTCTTTTAGTTGCATTAGTTGGACTCCCTTCGAGTTAAAATGCTATATTCTTTTAATTTTAGCTTTTTAAATTAATATTTTAATTACAAAATTCCCCCTTAAGTATTTGACAGAAACCTCATAGATATAACAAAACTTTCCTTCTAAATCCAAAATGCCTTGATATTTAAAAAACGTTAAGGGAATTTCGAATACAATGGGGGAATTTGTAATATTTTTAAACTTTTGGGATCGTTATTATAATTTCATGGTATCTCATAAGGGTTATTATAATATATTCTAAATTTAATTGAGGGCTAAGAATTTATTAGTAATTTTATTGGTTGCATGGATTGTGGTCCCCTTAATTATTCGTAAAATTGAAACACATGGGAGATTTCGAGGGTTTTTCATCCTGTTCTTGTAAAAAAAAAAAAAAACCCCATGAGTTACGATTGAGTATTCAGGACTTCGGAGAGGATAATGTACGTTGTTATCAAATAAAAAATTCAATATATGGAGCTCTTAGAGTCGGATGTTAATTTGCGATGAGAGAAGGATAGAAGGAAGGTCTTCTGAATTATGGTATTGGAAGGAAGGTTATCTTTATCATGTGATTTATGCCTGGTTTGTTTTTGAATTTGAAAAATATTTTTATTTTTTTTTAATTTTAAATTTATATTTTTTATGTACTTTTAAATTATTTTAATTCTTTAATATTAAAAATATTTTTTAAAAAATATTTTAAAATTTAATCACAACAACACTTCAAAACAGAGCATATGTATGGTGGAATTTTAAAAGGTTTATATTAAATCCTTCAACCAAACCGAGCAATCATACTGAGGAATATTTAATAGCATCACTTCTTCCAAGGCAAATAAATCAATATTCTATAAATCTCTATCATTTATTATATTGTCAAATTAATCTCCAGTAGGACTTCCTAATTATTAAGCAAACTATCTTCTCTGAAGGCGCTTTCACATGACGATAACATGAATTGACTCTTTGTTGTATATGTTCAGTAAATGTAATACTTCGCATGCCCGACTTGTCTTCACTATAGAAGCAAGTTAATAATTATATTAATTTATTTCCAAGAAAAGTGACAGTACACCTTGCTCTTAAATATCGTGAATTAATTGATTATTTGCAACGAATAATAAATTTTGTTAATTTAAGTAACTACTTTCAAGAGAAAAGGACCACGAACTCTCCAGTGAATAGATATATAATATATATAACATGTTAATTAAAAGCGCGGTTGAAATTATAATAATAGTTAATTTTTATATATTTTACTTGAAAATATATATAATATATTTTTTAATTTTTTTAATTTTTTTTAATATCATCACATCAAAACAATTTAAAAACACAAATAAAATAATTTAAACAAAAATTCAAACTCTTTAAAAACAGTGATAACAAACACCAGTTAAGACAAACCCTAAAACTTTGTTACACGGACATTTGGAGAGGAGGGATCGAGTTTCCGGCATATTTAGCTCGGCAAGCCGATTAGAAAAGAGAGAGAAGGAAAAATGCAGCGTAGGCCAGATGTAGATATTAAGGTAATGTACGTGGGAGAAGTTGTTTTATCTGGTTGTGATGCATAATTGGCCTTCTCTTTAGGTTAAAAGAAACGCCAAACTATTTTTAAGAGAGTCGACAGCGAGTAGCTAGGGGTGGGGGCGGATATGGGAATCTGTTTTGTTAATAAGCTAACTTGATCTTTAAGCAATCCCCGTCACTTTCACCGAACTTCATGAAAGATCGATCTCTTTCATTTCTAATTACTTAATTAGTTGCGAATGCGCGATACATCCTTGGCATTTTACACGATAGCAAAATCGCTCCACCGATCACCAGCTGATCAATCATGCATCTAAAGCTGTAGAATCTCCACGCTGATCATGCCCCCCAGATGTGGGGCCTGTTAGTGTGTATAAACGTGTAAGAATCATGAAAAGGCCAGCATATATGGTCATTTCATGGGATCTTCTAACCTTAATGCCCTGCCAGTCTACCGGAAAAATATTCAGCCTCCTTTTTGGTTGGACATGCATATCTGTCTATCTATACACTTAGCAGGTATTTATATGCACGCTCGCATGGCCTAGCTATTTTTGATATCTTAGCTAATTAGATTAATAATCCGGAGGCATTAATTGGAGGGGTTAATTAGATGGCCCTCCTGTATTACACACAGACTGTAAAAAAAAAAAAAAAAGTTTTGATTATTCCAATAACGAAGCTTTTGTGTTAGGAATTTAGCAACAAGGCCAATAACCTGAGTCGAGTTGCGTCGATCTTGAATAATATAACAATTTTTAAATTTATATATAGTTTTGATTTATTTTGCCACCGTCAGCTTAATTTGTAAACTAATAAAGCACTTTCTGTGTGTGTCTGTGTGTGGGAAAGTAATAGAGCATTAACAACAAATCAACGGTACTAATTGAAATTTAGAACACCCGCATGAATCTTGAAAGGTCGTTTCAATTCGTTCCGGTTTCGTCTTCAGCATACAGTCTGGACCCTCAGCGAGCGCCACATGTTTTGGTTCCACCGATTCTATTATTATTTTTTTATTACACACACACACACACACGCTATACTATATGATATTAAAAACATGACGTTGTCACAATCATATCTCATCAATCATTTAATAATTGAAAACAACATACCCAACACTGTATATATAATTTTTGGTTCCGAATACGGGTAGCCACCCCCCACCTCAATTACCATTAAGGAAGCGGCTTAAGCTAATTGCAGCTTCCTCGGTGTGTCCCAATCAAGGAATTTGAATATCATTATTAATTTTGTACTCAAATTATTATTTTATATCAATCTATCAGAATATTTAATACAAAACATTAAATAACGTCATTCTTTAAAGAAAAATAGTATAATTTGGATAAAAATAGGGATGAAGAACATAGATAAGGACGTCCTTCATTAAGAATTCTCGAAATTTTAATAGTTGGATGGTATTTTTATGGTAAAAAAACATAGATAAGATACCCCACACTCTCTCGTAAAGAATATTGTGCCCATATCACACTACCATTTATCTGGAAAGACACTAAGGCCAAAGTTTGAATCTTTTCAAGAATAGCTACGATCATATGTATACGGGAACCTAGATATGTCACCAACTATAGGTTATAATAAGTGAAATAAACATTTGAATGCTCTGTTATTGGTCGTTTAGATACATTACACACATGTGCTTGAGATCTGGATTGGCCTCATAATCATAAGCATTCACGACTCATTTACATGCTACATGCGACATATTCTTGCCTTTTTTTCTTCCATGCTGGTATTCTGAGATTTTATAATTTGTTGCTGTGTTAAAGACTTGTAAAATAAAACAAATCATGTGGGCCGAACAGATTTCTTTGTGCAACATGCCTGAGGTTAAATTCTTCCGGATGATGCCGGATTGTAAATTGAACAGCGATGCCATTAATTATACATGTGCTTTGTCAATTGCATGACGGTGTTTGGATTTCATTCGACTAAAAATCCCATGAGGACAAAATTAAGCCCGGTTTTACGAAGCTCAAACTCTGGGGAAAGAATCCAAACTTTTTTTATTCGTAGAAAAGTCCACAAAACTTAAGTTATATAGTGCATGTTTATAAAAATTATTTTTAATTAAAAATATATTAAAATAATATTTTTATTTTTTTTAATTTTTAACATTGGTATACAAATATAAAAAAACACTTAAAAATATTAATTTGATGTTTTTTTTTAATAAATAAACAATTTGAAAAATAGATTGAACTATGAAAACAATTTCTCTGTAATGGGTAGTAAAGTCTTTTCCTTAATTTCTTAAACACTTCCATTCTAAATATGAATGGGATTTGATTCCATGGACAGGTTACATGGTACTAACCACGTGAAGATTTATGATATATAATACATTATTTACTACTACTTGTTTCATGCATTATTTAATAAAAACCGACCATGCAGTACTTTTTTCCTTTGCCTGATCTCTTGTAACTATGCAAAATCTATTTAATTTTACATCACATACAAGACAAACACAAACTCTTTAATATTTTTTTAAATAATTAGAAGGACACGAATCTAAAGTGTGTATGGAGCGACAAACATGTATACAAAGAAGCATGTACGGTAAACTATGACACCACTGCTAAATGAACGAAAATGAAGAGAAAGAAAGTGACAATTTATTATTATTATTATTATTATTATTATTTTTTATAACCCGGTATGTCCGGGCTAGCTTACGCGCACCACGACTAATCTCCGGACCCTCTGAACACTCTGCAAGTCCAGTAGACAGGTAAAACACCGCGGGGGTAACATGTATGCATATAAAGAGTCGAATCTGTGTACTAAGAAAGGAAATAAGTCTCTGTCATAACCGCTAGACCCCGAACTCAACTGCAATAATTTATTGATCATATTGATGCATGTTCTCTTCGTAGCTAGAGATATTTTTGAGTCCACTGCGTTCCTAAATACTCCTACTTATTTAATTACATGCTTTCTGCTAATATATATAC
>Ga0307517_10014727_pt1 | contig 10472 bp, 14 predicted proteins | sample 23_EM_MG_FD_194515 | JGI IMG/M metagenome (GOLD analysis project Ga0307517, IMG submission 194515) | Populus trichocarpa ectomycorrhiza microbial communities from riparian zone in the Pacific Northwest, United States - 23_EM | ecosystem: Host-associated > Plants > Roots > Unclassified | place...
GACCCTTTCTTCAATTACTTGCCAAATATGATGATGCGAGACAGCTTGGTGCAGCTTGCTGACGAGGGTTTCATGGACGACGAGTCGAACACCGCTGGCTTGCAGAGAACAATCAAGGTTAACGACCTCGTCTCAGGAATAGGGTCTGTACATGATACAGAGGGTGAGTGTGGCGTTTTGTGGCTTCGAGCACCGTTCATGAAATATCTCTCTGTAGAGTTAGCATACAGGCTTCTGGCTTCTCTTCCCAGGTCGAGGCTCGCAACGATCCAGAGGCGAATAGCCCCTCTGCTGCAGTTCGATGTCGTTGGGGTGTGTATTCCTTACTCCTGTGCATTCAACAAGTACTAACCTCGATATATGCGCGTTTAGTCTCTTCCAATGGAGGTCTCGCTGCAGATATTCTCCTATCTGCCTTTTCAAACGCTCTTGGTTTGCGGCCTCGTCAGTCAGCGATGGCAGGCCCTGTCGAACGACCAGTCCCTCTGGAAGACACTTTGCCAAACACGAGGATGGACGTGGAGGCACACGCCTCGATCACACCCTTTCAACTCCCCTGTACCACCACGCCACCCTGAGTGGGACGACTCAGACGACGAAGGGATGGGAGATTCGGACGAAGAGAATGGGGATGGTGGTAGCAGCACAGATGGTGTCGAAGCAGCCAAAGCAGAGTTGACCTTGATGCATGCCGAGCTGGACTCTGGCTTTGCGTCAATGTCGATGTCCTCTTCTGCCTTCAACCAAAACTTCCCTTCACTGGCCAATGCGAAAGAAACGACGGCGACGCGATTTGGGTCTCGCAGTCGATATCATTCTGCACCTTCAGTCCTGAAGTCGTTCCAGGACTCCTCGACCCTCAAGCCGAATTACAAGCTTTTACACCAAACACACATCAAGCTGAGGAACCGCTTTTTATCATCCTCTTATCGGTTATCGGCCTTACAGACGCGCGGCGCGCCGACGAACGCCCATACAAACACCATCTATTGTCTTCAGTTGTATACATACCCGGAGACCGGGAAACAGGTTCTCTTCACTGGCTCGCGGGACAAGACTGTTCGCGAATGGAACCTCGGCACAGGCATGGTCGAGCGCGTCATCGCGGATGTGCATACCAGCTCCATCCTCAGTATATGTGTTCATAATGGCTACCTCGCGAGTGCAGGAAGCGACAGGCAGGTTGCGGTGTGGCATCTAGAAACGAACAAGTTGGTGAACGTCCTTTGTGACCATGAAGACAGTGTCTTGTGCGTACGGTTTGATGACAAGAGGCTGGTGTCCTGCTCGAAGGGTGAGTGGGTTTTTTTTTCAATTCAGATTTCTTACGCCTAATTTCATTCTTCTCGTTAGATCGTACAGTACGGACGTATTCATTCCCAGACCTTGAGTTCCAGTTTGTGTTGGGGGCCCACAGAGCTGCTGTTAACGCCGTTTCGATATCGGAGTCGTTCATCGTCTCAGCTTCAGGAGATCGGTCTGTCAGACTCTGGGATGCCGACACTGGTAAACTGCTACGAACATTCGAAAATCACCATACAAGAGGGTATGTCTCCTTCCTTTGTACTCCATTTATACAAATATCCTTAGCCATTTTCGTTTTGTTCTATAGCATTGCCTCGATCGACTTCTGTCCTCCCGTTGTGTTATCCGGTTCTTCTGACAAACACATCCGTCTTTTTGATATGACCACGGTGCAAGGCTGGTCGACCTCGCCGGAATACGATGGGGTCGTGCCACAAAACAATGCGCTTCTTTCTTTCCCACTTTTATCTGGAGCCGGAAGCAGCAGCAACGATACCACTGGTTTGGTGTGTCAGTCGTGTGGAAGCAGCAGCATCGGGTCGCCGACCTCTGTATCAAGAGCGACTACAGCTGGTGTACGGTGTGTTCATAACGATTTGGTGCGGACTGTCGCTCTCGGAGAAGATTTCGCGTTGAGTGGAAGTTATGACCTCAGCATTAAGGTTCGTTGGCATTCGGAACATTTTTTTATTTTGCTATTGTACTTTGTTATTGACTTGGGGCTTTTTGAAGGTTTGGGACCGAAAGACGGGCGCGTTGGTTGCGGATCTTACTGGGGGACATACTGGGCGAATATTTTGTATTGGGTTTGATTCGAAGAAGGTACGAAGTAACGTACACGGCTCTCGCGAAATTATCTCATCTCTTTTTGTCTTTAGATTGTATCATGTGGCGAAGATCAGGTAAGTTGTACATCTCTGAATACAGAGGCACTGATGTTGACTTGTTCTTGTTCTTGCAGAGAATATGCATATGGGATTTCTCGCATGGGATCGATACAAGTTTCCTACCTTGAGTGCTAGATTTGATTTGGTCACCACAACGTTCCTTGCCTTCATTGTACTTGGGAATCATATTTTGTTCATGACATGATTTCATCGGGATCCTTGCTTTATATTCGAGGCAGTTTGCCCAGCGGCATCTTCATGGCCATCTGACAGTGGAACCTCAGCACCGAAACCTCCGAAAGTCGGTTCTTTACGCTTGCAGTAATGTTGCAGATCTTCTAGGCTATCGGGTCCACACAATCGTGACGGAGTGGTTATCAGGCGAACCCACAAAATAGCTGAATTATTCCATGGGTCAAGGTTAACCATCAGAGCATCCAACAACGGGAAGTCCGGCGCCTCTGGTATGCAGTACATGATATGCCGGCACTGAATCTCGCAAGGAGATGAAGGGTCTTCCTCGGACCACGCTGAACTGCGGTGGATCACAAAGATAAAAATAGCAAACCAGGAGCCGTCCATAAGGGTCTCCACAACATAAATGTTGCGGAACACGTCGAAAGAAGTTGATTTTGTGCTGAATCGCAGGCGCTCCTATGGGATGTCTAATCTCTCGATTATGTTTTCATCGACCCAGTCCGACTTAAAAGTCTACTGTCCAATTAACTAACTGCAAGCCCGATATGTTGTCCATACATTTGGTAAACATAGGAAATGACATGACATATACCACGAAAAGGGATGAAAAAGGTGAAACCACAAAATGCCCCACGACAGGTCGACTGTCATCAAATTATTGCACACTAGACGCATCTTTTTTTGTTTTGTTTTTTTTTTTTTTTTGATACAGCTAGCGCCATCTCGTGTATGCATCAACCTTCACCCATCAAGCCTAGGATTGGAAGACCTTTGCAGGCCGCCTAATCTTTGATCAATGAATGGGCGGTGTTCCGATGGTTGGATGAGGAAGGGTTGGAAGAACTCGCTGGGAGTTTGGGAAGGATCGAATAAGGCGCTGAGGGAGTATTCGTCGCGTTCGTAAGGATTACTCCCGTGTATTATATGCAAGAAGTCTGCCTGAAAAGTCGAAGGTTATTTGAAAAGTCCATTTACGCTGTACGATAAAATGTCCAAATATCAAGAAAATGTTCAAGGAAAGGGTCCAAGGTGAGCAGAGGCTGCTGCGGCAGAGACTTGGCGTCAGGTAGCAATTACTCCTCCGACTCCGGCTCGCCAATCGTGAAAACTGGGCTGTAATTTCCAGAATTTCCAAACACTAACAAAGTTGAACCTTTAGAAATGAATTCGGGGGTCGGTTGTCAGTGACTTACAGGTAATGAAGTGCGGGCCAGGTTCGACGTCATCAGGTACATGGACAGTCACATGTCCTGAGCGCAAGTCGACTTTCTCGGGAAGTCTTGTATCTGAAATTTGGAAAACAAAAAAAAGAGATTAAAAAACCCGACTACGCAGAGCGATCAACAGGTTGGAGGGCTCCCACTTACGCCCATCACGCCCAGACAATTCAATATACGCTCCATTGGAAATGTTTTCCGGGGCGTCCGACGCATCCCTTGGTAGAATTAACGACCGTGAGACGTTGGAAGAAGTAGAAAGGCATACCAAGTTACCTCTCCCGTCTGCCCAGCGGTCCAAAATGTGTCAGAGTTGGGGGTGATAATTTTGGGGACGTAAACATCGAGTGCAGCTCTTGCGATTAGTCCAATTGGAGAAGCGTTGACGACGAGGACCAAGAAAAAGAGGGTGGTAAAGAAAGAGAGGAATGACATGGTCATGACTATAAGCGTTGAGACGTTGAAGTACTGAGGGTGAGGGAAGTCGGAATGGAATACTGGTTTCAGTAAACTTTTCCTTAAATACCTCCCGAATAGAAGATTCAGGTTCATGCTGTCACACGGATAATCATGTCCATGACAGAAGGCGCTAGAAGCACAGATATGAGACGACCGGCGAAGCCCACCGCAATAATTGATTTCCACTCCACACGCGCGGGGTACTTGGCCCGAACAAGGAAAATTAACAGATGCAGATTCTAGGCCTCGTCAAGTCGAAGGTTCAAGGCAAACAGATAAAGGAGCAAACAAAAAAAGTTGATATACTACACACCTCTAGGAGAAGTACGGGCGATAACCTAAAAACTTTACAAATTTACAAGAGTAAGTGCTTGAAGTCCACAAGAAGGCAAAAGAGGGTAGCAGAGAAATAAGGTTATGGATCCGCGAAACGTATGCTGCGGCCTTTCATCTTTTTTTGCGCGGGTCCTTCGAAGGCAGAATTTGGGATAGGGTCTTCCACACGAACATGTTTCAAACTCGAGGTGGGTGTTCTTGCGATAGGCGGGATTTTCAACATGATTGGGTTAGTACGCGGATGTGAAAATTCCGGAGGGAGGTCTATCAGTGGGAAGGTTGTAAATGTCGATACTGTGGGCGGTTGCGTTAAGAACTTCGGATTCTAAAAGATAGATGTTAGCGCCACTTTCATCGAAGAACAGAGCCGCCGGACCCGAGAGGGATAAACTTACAGCAATGTAGTGCCTCATGCCAGCTTCTTCGATCACTTTGGGAAGTTTCTCTTGACTATTCTTCAAGATTGTCCGTCTGGCCACCATGTTTTCTTCTGCTGTTCCTCGAATGGCAAGAGTTTTGACTACACACAAGGAACTCTTAGACCGCAGTTCGGTATTTGTTTAGAGCTATAATTACCTGTAATGGACCGGGTTTGACCAATTCGGTGTGCTCGCTGTGAAGGATATTATTAGTATATTACTTTCAGAGATCGGCGAGCAAAAAAAAAAGACCTTGATGGCCTGACTTTCTACATCAGCTTGCCAAACGGGTTCACAAAAGATAACCCGCGATGCGGATATAAGGTTCCTGGAGAATATTGGGCATAAGAACAAATTACTGCGGACTGAGTTCCCTTCACGCACAAACCGCGCGCTCCGTGCTTCAGTTCCATCAGAAAGACTCGATATGTCTCCGACGTTTCAAAGGTCAGCACCAACTGCTCTCGAAATTGCGAGGTAACCTGAGTGGTAAATCGCAAAAACTTGACATGAATGAGTTCGAGGGCCTCAGCAACATGAGATAGCGACAGAGGCGACTCCGAAAAGATGAGAAACTTTTCTGTGGATGAATACTTTTGAACCTAGAGGCATGTTCGGTGCTTGATTAGCCGTTGGGAATAATACATGCGTAAGTTGAAACGTACCTCGTTAATAATATAATTCAGCTTCGTTGATGTCGACGAAGCGATTCGCACTTTTGCTAACGGTGATGATGCGACAAGGTTAGAAGGACGTTTGGTAGGTGATCCAACTTTAGAATTGTTCGCCGACGTCCCATCATCATCGTCGTCGTTTTGCAACCTCGCAAGAGTCGCATCCAGCTCCTTCTGCATTTCTCTCAGAGTATCCGCCGCAGAAGCCTTCTTCGCAAAGCTATCCGCCATTTGGCTGGAAGACGTGGGATCATCTGCGTGTTTTGCTTTCCTTCGTCCCTTGCCCTTTTTGCGTAGGGAAGCTTCGTAGGCCTGCCGGAAAACTTTGTCGCGGGCAGCGACTGTTTGACCCAAGTTGACCATATCATCTATCTTGATCAAGGGCTTTTGGACGACCATGTCGTAAAGCTTCAACAGCCTGTCGGCATGAACTAACCCGGTCTGATCTGGGCTGGCCAAAGGTTCGGACCCAGGAGTTCGAGTCCATGCATCGAATACACGTTGATCGAGGTCCAGCACCCGGAATGGGATCTCTTCGTGGGTTTGGATTTGCCTCCAAAGCTCGTCGCCCATGGCAATTTGGCTGCAAACACAGGGGTCAGAGGAATGTATATTAAGGTACTTTCAATGGAGCGCACAGATGCCTGAATGCTTCATCGAGAGCGAGCATATCTTCGCGGGGCACGTTTCGCTCTTGAGCGGTACGTATATGACTTTCAGCGTTCTCCAAAAGTTGCCTTGCATTGTAAAGTTCTTCATCGACGTGCCAAAAGAGAATTCTAGCACAGAATGTCAATTTCGAGTACAAAAATATAATAACATAATAAAACTAACTGCGACATATTCCGAACGGTCGCTTGAAGAAAATCCGCATTCTGTGAGATATCAATAGTTAGCTTAACGAAGAAGGGCCTTTACCATGTTACTGACTCGAGGGTGAAACATATAATCCTGGTCAGTCCGTTGGGAGTCAATGGCATTTATAGTGATGATGGCCTGCAGTGCGTTGAACGACTTGATAACAACAGGATCTAAATCCAATAGGACCGATTCTTGAGAAACTGGTGGAAGAACGACTTCCTTTTCCACCTCCTCGATTCTTAATTTCAACTAAGGATGAGAAATTTTTGATACAGAAACAAAACACTTGCCTATGTCGAATCATCACCGTTTCCATCAGCTGGTTTAATACTTGTACCGCACCAGGCTGAGGACCCGTCGGGGCCAACAGCGGGTCCACCACCGAATTCGACATCAATTTCGAGTCCGCAATGAATTGTGGCAGAGCAATAAAATGGGCGATCATGTTGCCGAGCTTGTTAAGGTCTTCGCGGTCATATTTGTTCCATATTCGTGGTTTCTTTGGAAGAGTGTCAGGAATGGAGGGCGTAGTCCGCAAGGAAGATGAAGCTTCAGAAGAAGGCTGGTCTGCGTCTGCAGTACCGTTCAGTTGTGAAATAGGGGGCTCTCCAGAGAACGCATTGTAAGCCTTGAGAAGGGCCTGTCGTAGCCCAGAAGTATGGTCAACTTTTTGTCTTTTGGTAGCCTGGCCTTCATGTTCTCTGTTGCCCGACGCAATGGGTTGCAGTTCACTTCCATCGTCGCTTGATCTATTACCCAGAGAAAGCCCTAACAAGTTTGTTGTAGGTGTGCCGGTGACGATCCATCTCCGTTCGACACTCAAGAGTTTGGCGAAAGGGACTAGAATCGATGATAGTGAAGATGAGACGTGGCCTTCATCAATGACCAAACGTTTCCACCTAATCTGCAAAAAAGGAGAGATGTTTGGGACTTGGCACTTGCAATTGGGAATTCGAAATTCAGGATACTCAGGACACATGCAAGGACGGTCGGAATGCAGCTTCGTTATGTCTGAATTGTTGAATTCGGCACTGAATCCTGTTGAGAGGAGTTTAGAACGATCATGAATGGCTGGGCAAAAAATGTCACGGACGGGTATAGCTCATCAAGATAATCTGTTGAACAACATTAGTGATTGTATCTGTGAGAACGATACTCAGCATTTACATCGTAATTTGTTGCAAGTTTTCTAGCACTGGGGATGACGGTCTTCGTTCGCAGAATCAACACCCTTAAAGGCAGCTCGCAATGCTTTATGATTTCTCTGTCCCACTGACTGAGCAGGTTAGGTGGTACCACGACGAGTGTTGCTGAAGTCAGGTAGATGACTTTCGGCCTCTGATCAAGCTTGTTGCGCTGAGCCCGCTCACGATTGCTAGGTTCTCCGAGGTAGTGGTGATAGAAAGGAACATTTTGCCGAAGCATTTTTCCCAGTGGTAGTGTATTGACTTTCTCCTCCTTTTCCAGATTGTGATGATAGCGGTCATTAGAAATGACTTGATCTATCTCACAATAGGGGTTTGTCCTGGCGCGATGTAGCATTAATTCGACGAGAGACGGGACACGAGGTCCTTCTGTGGTATGTTTTCTCCCAGCGAACATACGTTTTCGGGCCAAGGCATATTCAGAGCTTGGGAAATGGCGGAATGCTAGTGGGGTCATGACTGGTCGATCATCAACAATGGATGGTTCGGGAGAAGATATTTGCTTTCTTGTGGCAACGATAAGGCTGAGCATCATCACCGTTTTCCCCGTGCCTTTTCAAATAAATAAATAAATCGAGAGAGGATGGAAATCTTTAGCACACACGCACCTAATTCCTCACAAAGAATTCCACCGCGACAAGGCATTGTCATTGGGCGTTCCTTCAGAATTTCCATTGTACCCGGTTGCATGTAGAAAAGCCTGTTGTCCACGCCCATCACCGGAATGAACAGTGGGTCTGGCACATCCCGAGTGTCCAACTCCTTCTGTAGCATTGACGCAACAGAGCGCCGCTGGTATCTGTATAAGGTGCTGCGCATCCCTAGGCCATCTAGAGAGTCCTCGAAATCAAGCAAGCGACTTGCAATATTGCCGAGATCTGGTATTGCAACTGGAGAAGGACAAGCTAAATCACTATAAATGTCTGCAAGGGTACGCGTATCCTAGGAAGGAGAGTAAGCTTTGCTCAGAAGATGTAAAGAGAAACGCACTATAGTCTCATTTATAAACCGCCTATCTTCTTGGCTAGGCACTATTTGTCGACCCAACCATTTGTCAGGACTTTGCGATAACTTGGGGAACAGTGTGCGCATGTATCGTCTCGCTGCTGAGAGCGTGTTCTCCTTACGAACCCGCAATCTTCCTTGGACATTGCTAAGATCGAATTGGACAAGATAGATTCGTATTACGAGCTTCCCATCTTGGTCCCCTCGGCAAGTCGCACGAACGAAGTTGTGGTGGATGAGGAAGGCGAGGCCCTGAATCAGCGCCAACTCCTCAGAATTCTTAAGGCATTCGATGAGCCAGTCTGACCGAAAGACGTGCCAGCCATCCTCCTCATGTCCGTGAAGGCAATTCTTCTGGTGTATCACACCGATGCGAGGTTTGTCGAGGGTTAGGGTTCCGCCGAAAAGTAGATTACGGAGAGAGAATGGTGAATCTGAGGTAGGGGCGAGCAGATGAAGGGTAAAGCATCGTGAACAGCACGATGGGCACCATGTACAGTCCGACATCATGAAGCAAAGAAGGGCATGTCTTCAGGCCCTGAGATCATCTTTGCACTGCAAAACCAGTTACATATGTACCCGGAGTCATTTCAATTTTGACAACAAATTTACCACGTGACCTATTCCTTCACCGTGTCGAGCGACTATCTCTGTTGAGACTCGCCATCAACCCCTCTGCCAATGGATTCCTGTATAGCTAGAGGAATCAGAATCTCTTCGAGAAACACCGCTCGTGTGGTGAGGAAGACACCTTTTGTCTTTTCAAGAGGCAACTCATCTGCGACAAAAGCCAAATCCACGCCAGCACCTTCAAAGGCCAAACCCGAGGCGGCAGTGGCAGAGCTTACATGGCCCAAATACCTAGCAATCAAGCGGAGTAAAAGGACGTGGCAAACAGTGAGTCAATGGCCAACTAAAGTTATTTTGAATCGTGTTAATTCTTGCGACAACTTAAAGGCCGTCGCCATTCCCTCTTCATTGGCTGGGTTAGCTGGAGGTGCTTTATATTTCGGGAATTTGGACACGGACCCTACGAAGCTCATTCTGGTTTGGACGTATTTTTTTCTTGACCGACCTTCGCTAAGTGCCTCTTGCAGGGGATTGATCCCTTCTTTTTCTATGGTTTTTGTACCGTTGGAACCCTCGGTGCGTTGTTGGGAAGTTTAAGTTGGCTGCGAAAAAGCTGTTCAACGAATTTGAATGTCGTAGGCCTCGGTGCTCTCATTGGACCAAGCATAGGAACTGCACTTTGGCGTTCCACCCACCGGCGCCTGTTGCCTCAAATCGACGCCAAAGATCGTGAATTTTTCCGCCGGGTGGCTAAAAACCGTGTAGACGCGTCTCTCCAAAGCCCGGCTCAACCAGTTCCAGACTACTATGGTATGCAATTTCACTTGCAGACCTCCTTGGTACTAACAAAAATCTAGGAGAGAAAATCGGGTCGCTACATCAGTATAGACAGGTGCGTCAAAACTATTTCCGTCGTTTTCACCTACTGATTCCATCTCATGTGTATAGTGGCTTCGAGATCAAGCAAAGTATAAACGTAAAGCTCTGCTTCCGGAAGAATAGATATGACATAGTTTTACGGTCTTTATTCGCGAATATCCCCAATTCTCATGTCTTGTCCTGCAAACCACACAGCTCTTAATATCAACTCCAAAAGTATCTTCATCAGCAACTCGTGGGCAAGCACATAAATTAACGAGCAAGATGATGGAGAAAAGCAACACGCCAGGTATTGTACGTAGGGAAAAGGTGCAGTCCCCGGACTTCGCAGTCGGAGCCAAGCCGACGAATTTTCAAGATACTAGAAGGAAATATTCGAAAACGAAGAGATGCTATGATCTCCCGAAAACACAAATTAAGCGATAAACATGATTCCAAAACGCATTAACGAGAGTGA
>Ga0307517_10014728_pt1 | contig 10472 bp, 8 predicted proteins | sample 23_EM_MG_FD_194515 | JGI IMG/M metagenome (GOLD analysis project Ga0307517, IMG submission 194515) | Populus trichocarpa ectomycorrhiza microbial communities from riparian zone in the Pacific Northwest, United States - 23_EM | ecosystem: Host-associated > Plants > Roots > Unclassified | place...
ATGTAGTTTTTGTGATTCATTTTGTTATATTTATTGTCATATTATTTGTGTCATTGTAGGAAGAGGATTTTATGATGTATATGCGTACATAATATTAACATATTAATGTTCTAGCAACTCTCTCCCCCCCCCCCCAGGTGCACATGTTATATGTGTCTCTGTGGAAGTGAATATTGTTTAATTTGTCCTCTAGACCCTGTCTTTTTGATCCCGTGACTGAAATAGCTGTAGATAAATGGCATGGGGTATAGCATGAAATCATGATTGTGGGAGTCTGCTGCTCAAAGATGATAATGGAAAGTGAATATGTTTTTTTTTTCCCTTCTGAAACTGATACGATTTCAAAGCCTTCATTTTCTCATGGTAAAATGTCAGGATTCTTACACCCATAAGAGCAGGGTTTTGATTATAGTGAAACTTCCTTTTCACTTTGAACCTTTTTTTTTCCCTGCTAATATAGAAGTCTTAACAACTATAAAGAGACATGAACATCAATATGCCCAGGACGAGTAGAAATTTTCTTTAGGCAGGCTTGCTTTTACAATTCATGCAAACTCACAGTTGAAGCTTTCAGGGTTTTTGAACAGGAAATATATTTTGCTATCAATTATATGTTTGCTGATCCTTGACCTATGTTTTAGGCGGTATGATGTCACTTCTGGTGAAGTCCAAAACAGAGGATTCAGTGAAATGTGAAGTTGTTGATGGAGGAGAGCTTAAATCCAGGCGTCATCTAAATGTTCGAGGAAAAAGCGCGACATTGCCTTCCATCACTGGTTTGACCTTAAATCACCATTTACATTATTTACTATCCAATATCTCCTTTTTATTTCCCTATTATTTTATTTTGTTTTCATTTGTGTGGGTGTTGATTTCACAAATGGACATGGTTGCTTACATGGTCCTTGCTGCAGACAAGGATTGGGATGATATAAAATTCGGAGTGGAGAACAAAGTTGACTTCTATGCTGTTTCCTTTGTTAAAGATGCACAAGTGGTTCATGAATTGAAGAATTATCTACAAAGTAATATTTGTATTAATATGTTCATCATTTTTTTTAACATTGTATGATAATCTAGCTTAGTTAACTTGGATGATAATTTTTTCCATGTTCTGGCAGGCTGTGGTGCAGATATACATGTGATTGTAAAAATTGAAAGTGCAGATTCTATACCAAATTTGCATTCGATAATCACAGCATCTGATGGGGTAATCATCTGAATCATTATGTCCATCTTTGAGTTGCTGATAGTTTATGTAATATTAAGACGTAGTTGATTGGATTTGGTTATCCTTATTGCTTGTAAATTTTATCAAGTGGAGCATATTTTTTGAATATTGATCTTGAAATGAAAAAAATGATTTTTTTTTCTGCTATTGCCACTGAATGCTTTGTTTCCTTGTTGATTTGCTGCCTTTTTTTTCTTCCTTTTGTACTATAAATTGTTTGAGCTTTGATTTTTTAGTTTTATTTTTATGTATCAATTTATTTTTTAATTCGGATGAATCTGACATTCTCTAATCATAGTTGATTTCACAAGAAACATTTTCAGATCAATGCTGATACCTCTAGCCTGTATTGTGAATAATTTACGTTCTAATGGATTATATGCTTTTTTTTTTATCAGGCTATGGTTGCAAGAGGAGATCTTGGTGCAGAGCTCCCTATTGAGGAGGTTCCCCTGCTGCAGGTAGATTTGTCTCTGGGATAAGATTGATGACTAATGAGATATGAAATCATCATTGGTAGCAACTGCATCCAGTTTGGACATGAAGTTGATTAGTTTCTATTTTGAATTTGTAGGAAGAGATAATCAGGCTGTGCCGGAGCATGGGAAAAGCTGTTATTGTAGCAACGAATATGCTGGAAAGCATGATTGTTCATCCAACTCCTACCAGAGCAGAGGTATCAGACATTGCCATTGCTGTTCGTGAGGGTGCTGATGCAGTCATGCTTTCTGGAGAAACTGCACATGGAAAGTAAGTAGGTTTTAACAGTGTGAATGCTTGAAGTATAATTGTGCATTAAGATGTTCCAGTGAAGTGATTTTGTATCCTTGCAGATTCCCACTGAAAGCTGTTAAAGTTATGCACACAGTCTCCTTGCGAACTGAAGCAACCATAGCTGGTGGTGAAATGCCTTCTAATCTTGGTCAAGCATTCAAGGTGCCTAACACGAGTCTGTTTATCTTCTTTCATTGATGTTTCTCGTATTCAATTTAATTGCTGTGAGTACTAAGTGGGAATTTCTTATTTTCTGCAGAACCATACGAGTGAGATGTTTGCATACCATGCAACCATGATGTCAAACACTCTTGGAACCTCAATTGTTGTCTTCACAAGAACTGGCTTCATGTCTATATTACTGAGCCATTATCGACCTTCAGGCACTGTTTTTGCATTCACAAATGAGTAAGTTCTTCATGTTCCTAAAATTTACATCTGTTATCAGTCATTTGTTATGACTTTTGTCCTGGGTAATTTTACTGTTAGCTTTTAGTACTTACTGAATAAACGATACCACATGTAAGAATCCGAGGGAAGAGAGCAACTGTTTCAGGTGAAAAGTACATATATTTCTAATGGCAGCTCATGTAATGGTAGAAGATTGCCACTAAAAGGTATTTGAATTGAGAGTTTGACTAATTACAATACTTCAATGGCCATGCAGGAAGAGGATACAACAGAGACTGGCTTTGTATCAAGGAGTGTGTCCCATATACATGCAGTTTTCAGATGATGCTGAAGAAACCTTTGCAAATGCCTTGTCAGTGCTCAAGGTAAGCTCCTATATGATTAGTCTATTGTAAAATTGGATAGCAGTTTATCCATGTTTTATCGGTCCCTGTCCAATTTGGAGATAAACTAAAACGAGCTTTGAATGGCATGAAGGTATAGTTGGACTGGTTATAAATCTTGGGATATGCACTTTGAGTATTGAGTATTCAATTTGGATAATGGACGATTCTCATCATTATCAATTATCATATATAACATTTAGAACATGCTTAAAACAATTGTATCTGTGAGATAATAGTCTACCCAAGTCTGCTGCATGAGAGGATTTAATTCCTTGCATTAATATGATCCCAAAAATGTCTGTCTAGATAGTCACTTTAAAACATACAGTTAGGTCATTCCTTCTCGTTTCAAAACTATCTTTCATTGTACCTGGGTTGTTATGTACTTGCTGCATGCAAAAAGGTTGGAGGATGACTTGTTTCTGGTTCTATCATGCAGAATCAAGGGATGGTAAAGGAAGGAGAAGAGGTCGCACTTGTTCAAAGTGGAAGACAACCAATCTGGCGGTTCCAATCTACCCATAATATTCAGGTCCGCAAAGTATAAACACCAAGATAGATTGCAAAACTGATTGTTAGTCCCACATACGAGGACAATTCGTCTAGTTTGAGTTTTTTTGCATGTTATCTAGGCCTTTATTGCGTAATTCCATGTTCTTGACTGGATGTTCTCTGTACTCTTTTTCTTTAAGTTCCCAGCATGTCTTGTATGATGGTTCGAAACTAGTGTTTGTTGAATGAAAAGCTTTCTTTGGTATTGTAGTATATCATATATAGTATCAAGTCGGAAATTAAATTTACTCTTGAATGCAAATAATTTAGGAATTTTTCGTGCTATGAAACTTGACTCGAACATTGGTCGGCCAAAATCAAGAGCAATGTATTTGTTCATATGTGGCAGATGAGAAATGTGATTGAGGCCAGAATAGTTTTACCCATTAGTACTGGAAAGAGTTGCAAAGATAGTCAACATTAGTGGAGACATGTATTTGCTATCTTTAGACTATTCTAAGCAAAACAAACAGTAATTAATCATCTCATTTACTTTTCTTAATGGAATTGCGTCCACATTTGTTATTAGAGCTAGCAGAGTAGGACCAATTCAATGTTTCATACACTGCTCAGAATGGAGCGACTGTACCCGTTCCTATCATCCCAAAACTTTGACCAAAGCATAACACCACCATACTTTGGTGCCATCTTTATCACCGGAAGTATTTGAGAAGTCAACACATCCGGTGGAATGTACCCCCTTCTGGCTGCTGCAGGAGCTGCTGGCAACCCTAGAAATATTGTTCCTGCAACTAATGATGCAGCCCACTGATTCCAAGAGTTTATGAGGTTAGTAGTGTTGCCTGAACTATACTGGCAAGGACCGTTGCTATAGAATTGGACCCAAACATAGTCAAAAAGTCCAGTGTTAAGGGCAGTCCCCAAATTTCTATCCGGGAAGGGACACTGAGGAGCTGCTGCTAAATACACCTTTCTTCCTTGCTCGCCATATTTAGATAGGAAACGTGCCAGATCCTCCCAATACAGTGTTGAACCTTGCCCTATGCCAAAATCAATGCCATCCAACACCGCATCACCTAGAGGACGAGAAGATGATCGACCGCCCAAGAAATTGTTCCATAAATAATGTGCGACACCTCTGGCATCATCCTTAGAGGCCAGAGTATAATTTCCAATGCTACCACCAAGAGAAAGCAGCACCTTAATTCCTTGCTGTTGGCAACTTTTGATGCCACTGCTGACAATTTTACAGCCACCGTTTGCCGGGTTGCAATGACCGGCAAGGTTCATTTCTGGGGTTTGACCATTGCCAAATTTGTTGAGGAAGGCTATGTTAACATAAGCATATCTTCCTGTGGCACATGTTTGTGCTAGAGTCCCTTCATTTCCATTTTGACCCCAGTAGATTGAAATTCCACCAGCAGCATGAGAGGATTTATTTAGTAAAAGGACTAGCAGAGGGATAAGAAGAAATGTGGCTTGAGAAACTCTGGCCATAGTTGCAAGCATCCAAAAGTTAAGGATGGTTTCCCGTGCCTCTATAACGGGCAAGGGATTGACAATTATATAGCGTCTTGGATGGCCTCCACAACGAAAAATTTGACCCAAGGAAAGCAACAGTGGCTAGCTGTATACATAAAACTAGAGCGAGGTCTCCGAGCCGAGTTTGCTGACTTCATTGGAACTTCCAAGGAGATTGACCAAAAGCCACATATTGTCGCTTCAAATTATTAATGAATAAATAAATGCTTTTCATACTTGAGGAAATTTTATTAAATAATTATAAGCGGTGTATTTTAATTTATCAGACTCTAAATTTATTTTTTAAACTCTAAATCTATTATCTAAAGATTACTAGTTTAAAGCTCATAAATTTTAGAACCATTTAGAAATTTATGTGATTGTTAACTTTAAAACCTATAAAATTAATTAAGATATGTGTAAGTTAGCCGAAAACAACACTCATGTTAATCAAAATAAATAAAAAATAAAAAATTCTATTGGATTGAGCGTGGAGGCCATTGAATGTGCATGGGAGTCAAACCACCTTATTTATCTTCATACCAAATTAGTACGAGTTCATTTTGTATTAAAAAAAAAGTCTATTAATTAATTCCATTTGTTCAAAAAATCTCTCCTCTGCCTCTTTTCTTCATGTATTTACATAACTTCTGTTAGCTATTATTTTATGTGTCAGTCGAAAAGTATATATTTATTAATAAGTAAATCATCAAAGCCCGTCAAGAGATTAATTTATGATTTCTGAAATTAAACATAGTAATTTATTATATTCTTAAAAATATAATGACTAGCTTATAATTAACTTCTTTATTCTAGCTCCGCTGTGCAAGGAACTGATGTTACTCAGATAAAGAATGTCCATACTTCCATGGAGTTAACTCAACCAACATGAATGAAAACAAGATAACTCTCCGGATATTCTTTGAAATTTAGAGTGATTATGCATTGAAATATGTTATTTTTTAATATTAAAATTTTTAATAGTATTCCAAGATATTATTTATATTATTTTTTAATATTAAAAAATAATATAAATAATATCTTAGAATATTATTAAAAATTTAAGTTTTTGAATTAAGATAATTTTTTATATATAATATTAAAATATTATTAATCAAGCGATCATGAATTCGAATCTTACTATTTTTATTTTATTTGATAAAACTAAATACAAGACAACTTATATAAATTTCAAGTCTAAAAATTTTTTAATTAAAAAAATATATAAAAAAATAATATAAATTATATCTTATAATTTTAATTTTTTAGTTGTGATAAATAATTAACTTAGAAAATCTTATGTGATCAGTATAAAACTCCAGGACAAATAGGCAACCTAGCTGAGTCAAGGAGCATTTAGGGTTTAGTTGGATATGTTTGGGAGCACAAAGAAAGGGTTTAATTTGCTAGCTTCGTTGACCAATAAAATTCCAGTTGAGTGCTAAATCTTTAATAATTCTTACAGGGTTGGATTACTTTTTTCTCTAGTTATTGATAGAGCTGCAGAAACTTCTTATAATCCAGGCTTTTCACGGGCTAGACTAGAATGTTGGGCTGGTATTTGGGCTTAATAATGGGCTGAACTAGAGTATTCAGGCCCGATTCTTCTTCCCCAAAACAAATCTTCTGTATAGTTAAAGTACCCTTCAATATTTAAGTCAGTTAACAAATGACAGAAAAATAGAGAGGGTAAAAAAATGAATGGGTGAGTAATGGCTAAGAGTCATCCTCTGCTTGGTAGATGGTAGGGGGTATTTATACACCCTACCGCACGTGATCACATGATTTACCAAATAGCTTACCAATCTAGCATAGTAGCACGTCTGACTGCATGACCATTCATCTGCTTTCTTGGCCAATAAATAGCGTGTTTGAAATTCCACTCGGAGACGTGTTTTCAAAAGGCTTTAATTATTTTCATGTTAAATTTAATTGTTTTAGTGTGTTTTTTTATCATTTATCTTTATTATTTTAATTATTTTTTATCGAATTATCCTAGCATTATAAATGGGTTAGTAATAATCAACTTAAAAAATAAGTTTCTTCAAATCAATCTATAAAACAACTAAATTTATGTTGAAAAGATTATTAGAGATTGACTTTACAATAATTCATTGGTAGAGATTATATCCGATTCATTTCTATAGATGATACTCTTGTGTTTATTATTCTCATCAGACTATATAATTTTATTTAACTTAAGATCAATTCAAGTACAAGTACACAGTCACATGTTTTACTGTCAGCAAGCGAATGCTACACTGAGGATACATGAGATGATGACAAGATCAAGGCTGCGAAACTTAGACACTGCCCTTTATAGCTGCACTGTATCCATTGTGAAACAGCTTGTTCCAGAGCATGACACCTCCATATTTGGGTGAATTCTTTACAGATGGAAGAACCTGGGAAGTGAGCACATCAGCAGGGATGAATCCACCACTGTTTGCTGCCTCAGGAGCAGCCGGTAGTCCCAGGAATACTTGATTTGCTTGAACTGGTGTCCATTGGCTCCATGCTTTTAAGAGACCGTTAGCATCATCATTGGTGTATTGGCATTGAGGATTGTTATAGAATTGAACCCACACATAATCAAACAGCCCAGTTTTAATTGCAGTGTCTAGTTTAGCATCAGGGAAGAAACATTGTGGAGCTGCAGCTAAGTACACCTTCCTTTGTTGGCTAAATCCACTAAGTGCCCTAGCAAGGTCATCCCAGAACTGGCCTGAGCTAGTCTCAATATCAAAATCAACCCCATCTAAGGTGGCATCGCCTAGCGGACGTGAACTGGACTGACCACCAAGGAAGTTAATTATTCCAAATATAATTGGCAAGTTGCATCGCATCATCGGTGGATGAAAGAGAGAGTAGCTGCCTCTTTCACCTCCAATGGAAAGTAGAACCTTAATGTTTTGACCTTGACAAGCTCTAATGTCAGCACTTAATCCAGTGCAAAGTATTGGCTGCGGGGTCACAATGGCCTGCTAGGTTCAGCATTGCCAAAACTAGATAGGAAAGCTATGTCACAAATTGATAGTTTCCTGTGGCACAAGTATCAGCCAAGGTGCATGCCTTCGTTTCCATTTTGACCCCAATAGATGGCAACGCCTGCACCATACGAGGATTTGCACAAGGAGACAAATAACAAGAGGGATATAAGCAGGTTGAGAGCTTGTGGATGGCAAGGCATTTCAGATATCTTAGCTTTTTCCGTGTCTTAACAATGTAGAGATGGTACAGATATATAGCTTTGATGATCATGCCTGTCCTGAGGCATAAGGTAGAAAATCTTGATCACCGTGGTCTGTGGGTAAGAAATTGTTGCCATTCATATTACGTGTAGAAGAAATCTGCATAAAAATAATGCAGTCAGGTCATCATAACCTAAGCTCTCAATTGACAATTCCAAGTCTGCTCTTGTTGCTTTAAGGTGGTGGCCTTCATAACATGCCGTGGCAGAGGGGTTGGTTTCCGTCCCTCCTTGATCTCCTGATCTGTCCTTGACATTTTCGACTCCAGGGTCTTGTGGTCGCAACTTGAACCCAAGCTCTCAAGTGAGTAAAGGATTGCCTGAACCACAGGGCATTGATAAAAGGTATTATAGGCATGCAGTGATATGAACTTGAAAGCCCATATGAAGGAGAAAACATCATCCATTCAAGTGTGAATTCGATTTAACTAGAATTCAAATCCAGGTTAGATTTCGTGTCTCTGGTTTTATGGACTAACTTGCGAAGTCGACCTGGATTTAATAACTACAGCTAGAAAAGCTTGAGTATGGTGTTTGATCTGGGTTAGGCTTCACGTCTAGTGTTTAGCTGGAAAAGCTAAATTAGTACTTTGTTAAGAAGATTAGTACTGTTGTTGTTGTTGTTGTTATAAATCTCTCTGCTCAAAATCATTGCTGCATCTGGTATTCTGAATTTCAACGTAGTTTTGAAATTACGTTACAAACGATGTTTCATGAAAATTAAATTGCCTTCGGAACAACTTGAACCCAAGCTTTCAAGTGAGTAAAGGATTGCCTGAACCACAGGGCATTGATAAATGGTGTTATAGGCATGCAGTGACATGACCTGATAAGCCCATATGAAGGAGAAAATATCATCCATTCAAGTGTGAATAATAGAAGGGAGACTTCAATTAAGCAACGCTTGTTAATAGAAGTAAATTTACTAATAATACTGAAGGGAGAGAAGCTAAAATTGCAATTAATATGGAGTATTAGCGAGTCTCCACTCTCCACTCTAAGTTCAACATTTCACCTCTTACTGTTTGTTTTATTGTATTTTTTTGTTTTTTATCCTGCCCTTGATATATTTTATTTTTTAATTTCATCTCTTAGTATATTATTTTATTTTATTTTTTTATAAAATTATATCCTCATTCCTTTAATTGCTATTTTTTTTAGTTTTTTTTTTATCTTTTTCTTGATTTATTTTATTTTTCAATTTTGTCTCTCGTTATTTTATCTCATTGAATTTTATTATTAGATTTGATCATTATTCTTTTTATTACTATTTATTTTATTTTTTAATTTTGGATTATTGAGGATTTTACTTCGTGATTTTTAATGCTTTGCCTTTTGTTAGGTAACCCGATCTCATGATTTAGATCATGAGTTTTGAAAATTAACGTTATTTGACTTCAGCTTTTTTTTAGTTTTTTTTTATATATTTTTGTAATTTTATTATTCGACATTGAATTGTTAGGCTTCTAACTTCATGATTTTGCTTTCATTTATATGGAATTATCATAATCTCAGTTTCACCTTTCGTTATTTAGTTTGCTTGAGAGTTGACCTTTATTATTTTATTTATTTTTTAAAGAATTATCCTGGCCTCACAAGTGGGTTGCGAGTTTGGCCTTTCGCTTTTTTAAAGTCAGGATTTTTCATCCTTTTTAAATTGATTTTTTTTCAATTCGTCCTTCAGCGTTTTATTTGTCGGTAATTGAGCTTCAATTTTTTTTTCTTTATGAAATTATCTCATTCTCATTTAATTTTTACTTTGTTATCAAATAAAATCATTGAAACCTTTTAAGAATACATGGTATTTATTCATGATATGAGCAAGAGTTCTATTTTTATTATTATTAGTCATTGTTATGATTTTTTTTATAATTATGTTATTAAATTAACTAAATTTATTGAACATGTTCAAATCAGTGACATGTGTCCCAAATTCTTCTTACTTTTATAAAAGCACTATATATCATCTCGCTTTTTCAGTATTTTTTTTATGTTAAGAAAAATTTGACTTGGCCCGTTATATGATGTATATCACCTATCTAGTACTAAACTCGTAATAATCAACTTAAAAAATAAGTTTCTTCAAATCAATCTATAAAACAACTAAATTTATGTTGAAAAGACTATTAGAGATTAACTTTACAATACTTCATTGGTAGAGATCACTACAAGATTTCACAGTTTTACCGACGGAAAAATTCCGTCGGTATGTGATTAGAAGTTCGTCGGTGATTTTTTTACCGACGTCATCACCGACAGAATACGTCCGCCGGCTTTACCTTCGTCGGTGATTCCCCATTCCGTCGGTATATCAGTCGGAAAAACAAAAAAACCATTTACCGACGGTTTTACAGACGGAACGTGCGCGCCAAAAAAAAAAAGATTC
>Ga0307517_10014729_pt1 | contig 10472 bp, 8 predicted proteins | sample 23_EM_MG_FD_194515 | JGI IMG/M metagenome (GOLD analysis project Ga0307517, IMG submission 194515) | Populus trichocarpa ectomycorrhiza microbial communities from riparian zone in the Pacific Northwest, United States - 23_EM | ecosystem: Host-associated > Plants > Roots > Unclassified | place...
CGTTCCGCTCGCGCGCGCAACGTCGAGCTGGCGCGCCAGCTCCTGTTGAAAACTCGCGCGATTGGGCAAGCCTGTCAGCGAATCGTTCATCGCCATATGGTGCAGCCGCTCCATCGCGTCCGACCGCGTCCAGCGGTCGATCAGCGCCGCGAACACCCCGGCCGAGATCACGACCAGCCCGACCAGCGCTGTGGCGAGCCCGAGCGCGGACATCTGCCCGTCGCCGAGCGGCGTCGCGGAGAGCCGCAGCGGCGTGATATGCAACGCCGTCATCGCCACGAAATGCAGCGTGGCGATCGCGACGACGAGCAACGCGGTGCCGGCGGCGATGCGATATTTGCCCAGCCGCGGCGAGCCGAGCGCCGCCAGCGCCGCCGCCCCGAACACGATGGCGCACAGCACCGACGCGACGACATAGGGCGTCCGCCACGCGACGATGCCATCGACGCGATACGCCGCCATGCCGACGTAATGCATGGTCGAGATCGCGAGACCGACAATCCCGCCGCCGATCACCGTGAGAATCGGGCGCCGGGGCGAGACGGCAACGGCGAAACCGGCCCCGGTCCCGGCGATCGCCGCGATCAGCGAGACGATGGTGAGCACCGGATCGAGCACGACCGGCACCCCCGCGCGATAGGCGAGCATCGCGACGAAATGCGTGCACCAGATCGTGGCGCCAGCGCCGACCGAGGTCAGGAACAGCCAGGCGACGCGCTGGATACCCGCGGTGACTCGGGCGCGGCCGAACATCTGCAGCGTGGCGAAGGCGCCCGTGCAGCATACGAAAACGGCGAGCAGCACCAGCCACGGATCATGGTCCAGTCCGATGCACAAGGCGACGTCGAGCATAGCATGGTCCCGCAAACTGCCGGCCCCGGCACACCGGGACCGCACGATCGCCTGCTTGCTATGGGCTGGCGGTTAAGGACCGGTGAAGGGTGTGGCTCCCCAAGCGGCCGCCCGATCGATCTCGTCAGGCCGATCTCAGAGGCGAACTCGAGCGGGCAGATGGATCTATCGCACTCGTCTCGCGACCACGACGCGATACAATCCGGCATCACCCGGAATCTGTAAGCTGGAAGGCACCGGATACCGCACCCATGACCATGCTGATGCGCCACCTGTCTTATTTCGACACGCTCGCCAAGGAACGTCACTTCGCGGGCGCCGCCGAGGCTTGCCATGTCGCGCAGCCGACCCTGCCCTGTCGGCTGCGATTCGCAAGCTGGAGGAATATCTCGGGGCGACTCTGGTGGTGCGCGGTCATCGCTTCGTCGGCCTGACGCCCGAAGGCGAGAAACTGCTCGGGCGCCACCAGGATCGAGGTCGATTGCCTCGCAGCGAAGCGCCTGGATGCCGATGGCGTGCTGGTGACCATATTCGATAATGGCCAGGGCTTCGATACGGACCTCCCCTCACGCGGCCGAGGCCTCGCCAACATGAGGGCGCGGGCCGAGTCTCTCTGCGCCGATCTGTCGCTGGAAAGCACGCGAGGAACGGGCACGCTGTTGTCGGTCTGGTTTCCGCTGACTGCATCCTAAACGAGCAATTTTCCGAGGTGGAATTAGCTCACGATCGGACGCGACAGCAGGCCGCCATCGACGACGAGCCCGGCGCCGTTGATGTAACTTGCACGATCGCTCGCCAGAAACGCAATCGCATCAGCTATCTCCGTTGAATCGGCGAACCGCCCTGCGGGAATCTGCGCTACCCATTTTTCGCGATACGTGGATGGCATCGCGCTGGTCATTGCCGTGTCGGCCATCCCGGGCAGCACTGCGTTGCACCGAATGGGCAAATGATCGATCGCGCAGGCTGCTGCGACGCTCTTGGTCAGCTGCAATACCGCAGCTTTCGATGCGCCATAGGCGGCGAGCGCCGCGGTCGGCGCGAGTGCGGTGGTCGACGAGATATTGACGATCGCGCCGCCTCGCCGGCCCATGGCTCGCATCGCTGCCTGGCAGCCCAGGAACGTGCCTTCGACGTTCACCGCGAAGATGCGACGCCAGTCATCAAGCGCGGCGGCCGAGACCCCATGATCCTCATCGCTATTTCGACTGATACCGGCGGCGTTGACCAAGATGTCGAGCGCATCGGAGCGGTCCAGTATGGCGTTCATCATGTCACGCCAAGCGGCGTCATCCGTTACGTCGAGCGCAAGTGTCGCGCCCTTGAGATCTGCTGTCCAGACCGTCGCGCCAAATTGTTCAAGAAGCCGCGCGGTCGCCAAACCAATGCCCGATCCGCCCCCTGTCACGAGTGCTACTTTACCAACGAACCCCGTCATCTCAGGACGAGTCCCGGACGGTTGTGCTGCGGGGATCCGGCATTGCGAGCAGGATGGCGGCGCCCGCGGCTGTGCCGATCGTCGATACGATCAATGCAAGAGCATAGCCACCGCCCCACTCCGCGATCTTGGTGATCAGGAGCGGACTGACGCCTCCTGCAAGGATCAACCCGCCATAGGCGAACCCGTAAAGCCGCCCGAAATTGGCGAGGCCGAAATAGCGCGAGATGAAGTAGGCCATGATGTCGAGCTCGGCCCCGATCGTCAGGCCGATCGCCAGCGCCGCGATCGCCATCAACAGCGGAGTCGACAGCAACAAAAGGGCGCAGCCCAGCGCCGATATCGTGAAAGCAATCGCCGCCACCCATCTCGGTGAGAAACGGTCAAGCGCCGCGCCCGATCCCAGCCGTCCGCACAGCACTGCGACGCCGATCAGCGATTGAACTTGTGCGGCGCCGGCGGGCGAAAACCCGCGCTCCCGCAGGAGGGTGATCAGGTGGAGCAGATAGCCGCCGCCGAACAGGCTTGGCAGAAGGAACCCGGCGAGCAGCATCCAGAACAACGGCTGGGCCAAGGCATTGTGCGAGCCACGTGCCGGCGTTTCTGCGGATACGCTGGGCCGCGCTGTTTCGCGCCGATCTCCGCGGATCAGCAGCAGCCCCAGGCCGCCCAATATCAGCACGAGCCCCGCCATCACCGCGTAGCCGGTCCGCCAACCGGCATGGCTGATAACCCAGGTCGCCCAGATCGGGCCGCTAATTGCCATCAGGCCCAGGCCGCTGATCATGCAACCGAGCGCCAGTCCTCGCGCATGGTCGAACCGGGCGGTCACGATCCGCGCAAAACCCGGAGGCGTCGTTCCGACCCCGACCAAAGCGAGCAACACGATCAATGATGCATAGACTGGAAAGCGAGCCGGGGCGGCGCTCAGCAGGCCGAACATCGCCGCCTCGCCGAGCACCGCGACGGTGATCACGCGCACAGCGCTATAGCGGTCCATCAGCATGCCGGCGAACGGCGCGGACACCGCGACGACGGCCGACAGGATCAGCGTGGCGAGCGACAATTGCGACTTGGTATAGCCGGCGCTGGCGATCAGCGCGGGCATGAACGCTCCGCTCGTATAAGCGTGGAGACCGATCGTCCCGATGGACGCAGCGATCGTACAGCCCAGCAGCGCCCGCCAATGGTCGCGAAACTCGCGCGACGCTGCTCCCATCACTCCTCCGATCGACCGTCAGGTCAGAACTTGAACTCGGTCGATAGCCCGATCACGCGCGGTTTGTTGAGACCGACCTGCGGATAACTGAACGTGACCGCCGCGGTATTGATGATGCGCGCGTTGGTCAGATTGGTGCCGAACAGCGCGACTGACCAGCGATTGCTTGACGGGTGGAGGCTCAGCCGCGCGCCCAATTCGGCGCCCGGGCCGTCCTGCCACGGCTGCACGTTCTGGTCGGTGAAGAAGAAATAGATCGTGTCGCGCCAACGGTAGTTGACCTCGGCGGTGACCTTGAGCGCCGACCCCAGCGCGAAATCCTGCTCGGCGGCGGCGTAGAATTGCCATTTGGGCGTGCGCGGCAGAATGTTGCCCGTCGCGTCGACCGGCTGGTCGAGCGTGTTGCGCGCGGTCGGGAAGCTGGTGAAGCGAGCGTCTGTGTACGCAAGATTGCCCGTCAGACGCGTGCCCGGCGTCGGCCGCGCGGTCATTTCCAGCTCGACCCCCTTGATCAAGGCTTCTGCAGCGTTGGTGATGATCGCGCCGCCGGTCGGCACGCCCGCGCGCAACTGCAGGTTCGCATAATCGTTGCGATAGGCCGCGAGCGAGAAGGTCAGTGCGCCGTCGAGCAAGTCGCCCTTGGCGCCCGCTTCCCAGGACTTGTTGGTTTCGGGGGCGTAGGGAACCTGAACGGCGAAGGGATTGTATCCGCCGGCGCGGAAGCCTTTGCCGTACCCGAAGAAAAAGGTGAGGTCAGGGATCGGCTTGTACACGAGCTTGGCGCGGTACGACCAGTCGGTCCAGGTCGCGCGCGGCGGCGAGTAGGGCGTGGTGGTCGACACGTTGGTGTCGAGGTTGGTCGCGATGATGTTCGACAGTAGCCGCTTCTTGTCCTCGGTGTAGCGAACGCCCCCGATCACGGAGACCTGCGGCGTGATCTTGAACGTCGCATCGGCGAACGCGGCCCACGACCAGGTCGAAATCGTTCCCGTGTAGCGCGTGACCGTGTTGGTCGGCACCGACAGCTTCAGGTTGTAGATGTCGTCGGTATAGGCCTGTTCCTCGTTGAACAGATATGCTCCTAGAATCCACGAGAAGCGCCGGTCGCCCGACGATTGCAGTCGCAGTTCTTCGCTGAATTGCCTGCTATGGTCGTTGTTGAAATTGTACCCCATCTTGGCGACGTCGAGCCCGTCGGAGTCATTGCGCCCGCGCACCCAGGCTTTGCGCCAGCCGGTCACCGAGATCAGGTCGACGCCACCCAGATCGTAGGCCAACTTGCCTGACACACCACCACCGCTGACCTTTGTCGCAGTGCCGGGATTGAGCGAAATGCGATTGTGATTGAAAATCGCATCGCGCACGGCGGGGTCGAGCGGCGTATTGGGCGTCGCCGTTCCCGCCGGAACGAGCGCACCGTTGCCGGCCGTGAAGTTGGTCTTGGCGTAGCGGAAGATCGCGGGAAAGTTCTGGGTCCAGGCGTAATCGACCACTATTCGCGCCGAGAAGGGGCCGGACTCATTGGTCAGAACGCCCCGCGCCTGATAGCTTTCAGAGCCGCCAATATACTTGCTGTTGAACGGGTTGAACGCCCAGCCCTTCTCGGTGACGTAGCCGGCCGCGACGCGCGCCTCGAAACCACCGCCGAGCGGCCCCGAAATCGATCCCTGCGCGCGGAACTCCTCGGGTGCCGCGACACTTGCCTGGACCTTTGCCTGAAACGTGTCGGTCGGGTCGGCGCTCTTGAGCAGGATCGCGCCTGCGGTGGCATTGCGTCCTTGCAACGTTCCTTGGGGCCCGCGCACAATTTCGACAGCGCCGATGTCGAGCAGGTCGGACATGCCGATCGTGACGCCACGCGCCAGATAGACGTCGTCCATGTAAATCGCGACCGGCTCGTCGCCGGTGTTGAGCGCCAGGCCCGTTGCGCCGCGCAGCGTGATGTAGGTGCGACCGCCGCCGGAGTTACCCGCGAAATAGACGCCCGGCACGACGCCCTGAAGTTCGGCGAAATTGCGCGCGTTGGTGCTCGTAAGCAATTGCGGCGAGACGACGCTGATCGAGATAGGCACATCGCGGAGCCGCTCGTTGCGCTTTTGTGCGGTGACGATAATGTCGTTCGACTGATCGTCATTGGCGTCGGCCTGGGGAACAGCGGCAGGCGCTGGCGGCGTGGTCTGGGCGTTCGCGACGATCGGCAGCGCGCCAATCGCCAGCGCGCCCATCGCACAGCAGCCGTGCAGTGCCAGGCGCGCATCAAGGCGCTTGCCGAGTCGGTTCATCGTCCCCTCCACATCCGTTTTTATTGTTGGAGCGCTACTGCACAGCCCGGACCGCGCGAAAAATTGAAACTTGCGCGCGAACCAATTCCATCTGGTTATCGCAGATTGCCAAATCGCTCACCGCCCTTCATTTATCACTGCCCGATCCCGCGTTCAGGCGGTACGGCAAGGAGAGTGTCATGGACCTGCGCCTGATGCGCTATTTCGTTGCCTGCGTCGAAAACAAGACGATGCACGCCGCGGCCGACGCAGTGCACGTCTCGCAACCCGCGCTGAGCAAGGCGATCCATAACCTCGAAGCCCAGCTCGGCGTGACGTTGCTCGATCGCCGCCCGCGCGGGGTGACGCCGACCCCGTTCGGCGAGACGCTGTTCCGCTACGCCAAGATGATCGATAGCGAGATGCGCCGGGCCGTCGCCGAAATCGACGCGATGCGGGGTATGACGCGCGGGCTCATTGTCGTAGGCGTGATCCCGACGATGAGCGAAGTGATGGCCGCGGTCGCGCGTCGCGTGATGGAGACATTGCCGGGTCTGCGCCTCAAGCTGAAGATTGCTTTTTCGTCGGAACTGACGACCGCGTTGCTCGACGGCGAACTCGATTTTGCGTTGCTGTTGCTGCCGGACGCCAATGCGCCATTGGGGCTATCGTTCGATCCGCAGGTTCACACTGGCCCGCGTGTTGCGGTGCGCCGCGGCCACCCTCTTGCCGGGCGATCCTCGTTGAGCCTTGCCGACCTGGCCAGCTACCCGTGGTTGATACCGGACTACCCGCCGTCGCACCGAGCGATCATCAATCAGGCCTTTCTCGATGCGGGTGTTCCGCCGCCGAGCGGCGCGATCGAAGTCAGCACCGTGATCTTTTTCGACGCAGTCGTGCGCGAGACCGATCTGGTGACGGTGGTGCCGTCTACATTGTTCAACGCTCGCGCGACTGACCTCGTCCCGCTCGATGTCGATTTCGCCTTTCCCGCCGAACAGGTTGGACTGGCGTTTCGCGACAACAGCACGTTGTTGCCTGGGGCCCGCGCAATCATGGCGATCATTCGCGACCAGTGCGCGCTCCTGCCCGGGGCAGTGAGTCCCGCCGAATTAAAATAACCTGAGGTTATCGAAAATGTCTCCGATGCTCTTTGTCAATTAAGTCGTGGATCGATAGCCGACGCTCGAGACCCGCCGCCCATGCCATGGCGGGCCACAGGATGGGGCATGAAGGCGGCGATCGGATGGATGACGAAGTATTCGACGCCGATTTGCTGATCGTCGGCATGGGCCCCGTTGGCGCCGCCGCCGCCAATATCGCCGGCATGGCGGGCCTGCGCACCGTCGTGATCGAACGCGACGTGGAACCCTATAGCCTGCCGCGGGCAATCGTTTTCGACGCCGAGATCATGCGGGCCTTCGCGGCGATAGGGTTGAGCGACGAGATTACCAGGGCGACGAGGCCGCTCGGTGGCTCGGTGTATCTTGGCGCCGACCACCAGCCCATTCGCACCTTTCGCGCGCATCCGCGCTCGCACGAACTCGCCTGGCATCCGAGCAACCTGTTCTATCAGCCCCAGTTGGAAGCCATCCTGCGCGCCGGACTGGATCGTTTTTCAAACGTGACGGTACGATCAGGCGAAGCATTGACGGGGATCGACGCAAACGGTTCGGGTGTCACCGCGAGAACCGCAAATGGCGCATCGATCACCGCGCGTTATCTCTTCGCCTGCGATGGTGCATCAAGCACGGTGCGCAAGGCGCTCGGCGTCGCGCTCGACGATATCGGGTTCGAGGAGCGCTGGCTCGTCGTCGACACCAAAGTCACCGGCGCGATGCGGTGGCCGGACGGTTATGGCGTGCCCGAGGAAGTCCGCGATGGACGATACTCGCTCATGGTGTGCGACCCAGAAAGGCCATGCACGCTTATCCCCGGGCGCGGTACACATCGCCGCTGGGAATATATGCTGCTTCCGGGCGAGCGCGATGAGGAGGTTGTCGGCGACGGCTGGTTGCGTGAGCATATCGGCCGCTGGGTCGATCCGACCCACGTCGAGATCATCCGTACGGCGGTCTATCGCTTCCGCGCCCTCGTCGCCGAACGATGGCGACAGGGGCCGGTGTTCCTGCTGGGCGACGCGGCGCATCAGACGCCCCCGTTCTTCGGCCAGGGCATGTGCCACGGCATACGCGATGCAGCGCAACTGATCTGGAAGCTGGGCATGGTGCTCGACGGCCGCGCAGACGACGCGCTGCTCGACACCTATCAGCCCGAACGCGAGCCGCATGTCCGCGCGATCATCGCTGCCTCGGTCACCGCCGGCGCAGAGGTCTGCAAGCTCGATTACGCCCAGGCGATCGAACGCGACGCCGCTTTCCGCGCCGCCGAGCGTGCCCGCAACGGAGCGGTGGCGATGACCGATGTCGTGCCCCCGATCCGCAGCGGCATCATCGATCCCGCAAGCGGCGGCATGCGGTTGCCGGAATTCGTGGTCTCCGGCGCGGGTGGCCTTATGCGGCTCGATGCGGCCTTGGGCGGCAAGTTCACGTTGCTTTCGCTCGTTCCGATGAAGCCGCCCGCCGGGTGGCGCGCAATCGGCGGGCATGAAGTCGTGCCCGAAGACGACCGGTTCGCCGCTTGGCTGGACGACCGCGCAGCACGCTGGGCGATCGTCCGTCCCGATCGCTATGTCTATGCCACTGGAACCAGTGAGCAGCAGCTTGCCGCCGCCGTCACCGAATTGGCCGCGGCACTTGGCACACCCGTTATCCTGGAGGCGCAAGCATCATGAGCCGCATCAATTATTCGCTCAATCATGTTGGGATTCACGTCATCGATATTGACGTGATGACCGATTTCTACACGTCGTTCTTCGGCTTCGTCGTCACCGACGAGCGGACCGACGTGAACCCGATCCGCTTCATGACGATGTCGCCCGATGAACATCACCAATTGTTGCTGGCCTGGGGCCGTGCCCCAGACAGCCCGTCGACCGTCGCGCAGATTTCATTCTTGCTCGACGACTTCGCGCAGCTCCGCCAGGTCTACGAAAAGGCGACCAGCGATCCCCGCGTTCCCAAAGTCTGGACGCTCGATCATGGCAACAGCTGGACGGTCTATTTCAAGGATCCCGAGGACAACACGATCGAGACCTACGTCCATACGCCATGGCATGTCAGCCAACCTTACGGGACGCCGATCGACTTCAGCCTGTCTGACGAGGAAATCTACGCTGCGACCGAGAAAGCGTCGCTGGCCAATCCGACCTACCGAACAGCCGAAGAGTTCCGCGCCGAGCTGGTCGAGAAGCTCGCAGGATGAAACTCGCCAGCTTCGCGTGGGGCGGGCGGCGTTCGATCGGCGTCGTGCTCGGCGACGAGATCGCCGATATTGCCGCCAGCGGCGCTTGCCCCTCGACGATGGAGGCGTTGCTCGACCTCGGAGCTGCGGGCATGGCGGCGGCGCGCACAGATGTTGAAACCGCGCCGCGGCTAAAACTGGCTGACGTCCACTTACGCGCGCCGGTCACCCGTCCGAGCAAGTATCTTGCGATCGCCGCCAATTATCAAAGCCATATCGACGAAGTGAAGGCGGCCAATCCCGACTACGCGCCGCCGGTGCATCAACGCTGGTTCACAAAGCTGCCGAATGCGATCAACGGCCCGTACGATCCGATTCCGATGCCGCCAGAAACCTCCGAGCTCGACTACGAGGTCGAACTGGCGATCGTGATCGGCACACGGTGCCGCCGGGTGAGCGTCGCGGACGCGCCCTCGATCGTCGCCGGCTATGCTATCCACAACGATGTCAGCGTGCGCGACTGGCAGAAGCGCAGCCCAACGATCATGCTCGGCAAGGCATGGGACGGCCATGGCCCGCTCGGCCCGTGGATCGTCACCCCCGATGAGATCGGCGACCCGCATGCGCTCGCCCTGAGTTGCTCGGTCAATGGCGAGGTGCGCCAGCGGGGATCGACCGCCGAGATGATCAACAATTGCTGGGATCAGATCGCCTATCTCTCGACCGTCATGACGCTCGAACCCGGCGATGTAATCGCAACCGGAACCCCGTTCGGCACCGCGGGATCGATGAAGCCGCCGCGCTGGTTGAAGGTCGGCGATATTGTGCGGTGTGAGATAGAGAAAATCGGCTTCATCGAAGCGACCGTCGAAGCGGAGGCAGTGTGAGCGGCCTCCAGCAATATGCGATCAAGCGGCAAATCCTCGACCTGCTCTACGCCCGCGCGCGCGGTGCCGACCGCTTCGATCCAGCGCTGATGCGCGCCTGCCACCCGGTCGACGGCACCGACAATCACGGAACCTATCAGGGGCTGATGCACGGCTTCATCGATGGCCTCGAAAAGGCGATGGCGTCAGGTCCGGAATGCCTGGCGAAGGAGCATATCATCGCCAACGCCCTGTTCGAGTTTCTGCCGCAGGGCGACGTGTTCTGCGAAAGCTACCATGTCGCCCATGAGACGTTCGTGCAGGACGACGGCACCGTCTTCTTCCATATTGGCGGCCGTTATCTCGACACCTTTCGGCACGTCGGCGGACGCTGGCTGATCCAGAATCGCGACATCGTCTACGACTGGTCGCGCGTCAGCCCCGGCGCCGGATCTTTCTGGGGAGACGAACAACCGCGGACATTGATCGGGAGCCGCACCCCCGACGATCCGCTCTATGCCTATGCCGCGCGC
>Ga0307517_10014732_pt1 | contig 10470 bp, 5 predicted proteins | sample 23_EM_MG_FD_194515 | JGI IMG/M metagenome (GOLD analysis project Ga0307517, IMG submission 194515) | Populus trichocarpa ectomycorrhiza microbial communities from riparian zone in the Pacific Northwest, United States - 23_EM | ecosystem: Host-associated > Plants > Roots > Unclassified | place...
TTTTTTATACAATTTAAAATTAATATTTCTTTTTACCGATTTTCAACTTTAGTTTGTTTTGAGGTAAGAATTTTAGTTTATTTAGGTGCTTAAAGTGTTTTTGGGTGAGAAAATGGATGAAAAATAAGCTTGAGGTGAAGTAGATGACTCGTCTTTTTTTTGTTTGAAAAAAAAAACAGAAGACTTGCAATCTATCCAATTCAACAAAAAAGAAAGAAAGAAGGAAAATAAAACAACACGTGTGGGCATGACCTTGCATGCCTAAGCTCGCCTGGGCTATTATGTATTGGGCCAGGCGTGCAAGCACAACCTTCCACGTCCAAACATATGGATTCTTTTTATACAATTGTTTAGTTTTTTTTTAATTTTCCTTCAATTTTAATTAAAACTCATTATAAAAAATATTTTAAATACTTTTTCACTAAATACCATTCAATTTTGCATATGCTTTCAAATAACATGATAGCATTTATTTTTATAATATTAGAAATCATTTCATTAATTATTATACATAAACATAATAGGCAAAAAGTTTTTAAGATTTTTGACGCAGACGAGAGTAAATGATAAAAGAGTTTGTTACATGTTAAAGCACTCGAAGACCAAAAATACAATATGTATAGGGAAACTCTCAAAATACTTAATTTTATTCATTCATGTCTCTAGCTATTACAAACTCTTTATATAGAAAAAAAACTAGAAAACCCTCATAATACTTAATACAAAAAATAAACTAGAAAAAAATATTTCCTTCAAAATGAAAAAATAGAAAAACATCAGGATAAAAAATAAAAAAATATCTATTTTTCTAAAAAATGGTCTTGCATCAGTCCCCCTAGGTTGAAAGAAATTTGTACTCGAGTTTAGTCTTCATTTAAAAACTATTCTTCATGAAGAATCTCTTTTTGTACGTGGTCCATCCCATCATGAGACCTTTATAGTAGACACTCTATAATGAATTCCTAACACAACACCTTTACATAGACCACCTCATAGTGGGTACCATCATAAAGATTTTGAATGACAATAACTGACAAAAACAAAAATAACACACTAGTTTCTGGACATTTTTTTTTTAGAAGGAGCGGAGCCTCCTCCTCATCTCTTATATAAACACATCCTATTCTGAAACCTCTTCTAGTCATGGTTGTTCTGCAGCACACTACAAAACAAAATAACCACCAAGGATCGTTAGGCTTTCTTCTAACTATGGTTGTTCTGCGGCATCCAACAAAGAAAAATATCAACTAAAGATCATCATTATCCTCTACACATCGTGTGCTCCAGCACCAAGATTTCAAATGACAACAACTAATGAAGACAAAAATAATACATTAGTTCTTGGACTTCTTTTTCTCGAGAGGAATCCTTCTTACCCTATCTAATATAAGCAAATCCTATTTTGCAATCTTTTTCAGCCATGATTATTTTGCAGATCACACAATAAAGTAAAATAACCAACAAAGATCATAAGGCTTTCTTTCATCCATGGTTATTCAGTTGTTCTACAATACACAATAAAGTAAAATAACGACTAAGGATCCTCCTCATCCTCTCCTCATCGTGGGTATCACCATTAAGATTTCAAATGAAAACAACAAACAATTATGAAAATAATACACTAGTTTATGATTTTTTTTTCTTGAAAGGGAACCTTATCATCCTATCGAATATAAAAACATCCTATTTTACAACATCTTCCAGCCATAATCACATAACAAAGAAAAATAACCTTTAAGGATAATTGGGCTTTCTTCTAAACATGATTGCTTTTCAGCACACAACAAAGCAAAATAATCACTAAGAATTGTTGAGCTCTTTTTCAACCATGATTGTTCTACAATACATATCAAATCAAAATAACCATCAAGGAGGCTATCTTACAACCATAATTGTTCTGTAACACACATTAGAATAAAATAACCATTAAGGATCGTTGGGCTCTGATACTAATTGATATAGACGGGAGCAAATGATAAAAGAGTTTGTTACATGTAAAAAAAACACCATAAGTATAAGAAGATTTTCAAATTATTTCATTATATTCAGTTATATCTCCATTTGCCAAAATACTATTACAACTTTTATATTGAGAAAAACTAGAAAACCATTATAATACTAAATAAATAAAAAACTAGAAAAGCATTCGAACAAAGAATAGGAAAAAAATCAACCTCCATCAATAATATCCTTTTGCATGTGGGTACTTAACACCTTTATGAAAACCACTCCACCATGAATTCCTAACATAACATTTTTGTGTGGATCGCCTCATCGTGAGTACCACCATCAAGATTTTGAATGATAATAACTAACGCAGATGAAAATAACACACCAATTCGTAGACATTTTTTTTCCTAAAAGGGATCCTTCTTGTCCTCTCCTATATAAGCACATCATATTCTACATCTTTTTATAGACATGGTTGTTCTTCAGCACACAATAAAGCAAAATAATCACCAAGGATAATTAAGCTCTCTTCCAACCATGATTGTTTTGCAGTATATAGTAAAATAAAATAACCACTGAGAATTGTTGGACTCTAATACTAATTAACATGGACGAGAGCAAAGGATAAATGAGTTTGTTACATGTCAAAACCCTTAAAGACAAAAAAAAAAACCCATAAGGATGAGGAGACTATCAAAATAATTAATTTTATTTATTTATGTTTCCACTTGCCAAACGACTATTACAACTCGTTATATAGAAAAAAAAACTAGAAATTAAACCCTTATAATACTGAATAGAAAAAAATATTTCCTTCAAATAAGAAAAAAAAATAGAAAAGCATCATAATAAAAATAGAAAAATATCTATTTTTCTAAAAAAAAACCTCTTTGCATTATTTTCTATCCATGTTTTTTTTTTTCTTGCAGCACACAACAAAACAAAATAAACAAAAAGATCATTGGACTCTTATACCAACTGCACATACTAGAGCAAAGGATAAAGGGTTTGTTACATATTAAAAGCCTTAAAGACCAAAAATACTATAAGTATAAGGATACTCTTAAAATATTTAATTTTATTTATTCGTGTTTTCACTTGTCAAAAAAAACTATTCTAACTTTTTATATAGAAAAACATTAGTAAACCTCATAATATTGAATAGGAAAACATAAATTAGAAACAATATTTCCTTCAAATAGGAAAACAAATATGAGAAAAGCATCATAGTAAGCATAGAAAATTAAAAATAGAAAAATATATATTTTTCTAACAAAGCCCTGCGTCAGTTTTGATCATGGATATTAAAAAAAAAATTTCATTTTTTTATTATTGATTTTTTTTTTCCAAAAAAGTTTCCAGAGTGATTTGTTTTCTTCAATTACATATAATATATGAAGACATGATTTTCAATTGTTTTTTAAACTTGCTTTTCAAATCATGATGAGTATTTTTTTTATTTTTTAAAAAATATTTCTATTAAAAAAATTCATTAATAAGGAAGTTTAAATTAAAGAGATACATTTTTTTCTATTTATTTTAAATTATTATTATTATTATTATTATTTTAATATTTTAATTGCCTTTACTTTTAATTCAAAAAACATACTACTAATAAAAAAATATTTTGGAAAAAGAATTTTGACTAAAAAATGAATATATTTTTTAGTATTATATATATTTAAATACTTTAAATCATAGGTTTTCATACAAATATCTATTTTAATTATAAAAACAATAAATAAAAACAAACTTCAAAAACTATCCCACAATATCGCGCGCGTGAGTAAATAACATTAGTATATGTCAATTAAATTAAATGTATACTTAAAACTAAAATGTCAAATTAGTCCTTTAGACGTTGTAATTATGTTTTTAAATAAGGGGATCTGTCATTTTCCTCACCGAATTTTGTTTTCTAAGCATTCAACAAATATCCAACTACATTATTCCCACATTCTCTAATTTAAAGGGAAATTTTCAGAATCCTATCGATCAACTTCCAATCTCTGTAGTTGCTCACAAGCTAGGCAAATGTATGTTGTCGGTCTTTTTTCTTAAATCTCGTTTTTGAGACACCAAACCAGTCTCAAGTTAGATCCCAATGAATAAAACATTAGAGGCCAAAACAGATGATCAACAACAAGAAGAAGAGAAAGCATTGGCCATATGGGATTTAGGCAGCCCATTATATGACTCGCATGAAGTGGTGTCCCTCGCTCATGTCATCGAGCGGCACCTCATGACAGTACTGCCATCTCCTGGAGGATCAAAAGGGTTCTCGCCCAAGAAAATTTCTCAAGCATCTGTCGTCGACCCTGCTGCAATATTGGTGTCAAATATGGGCTCCAAGAGCGAAACCAAAAGAGTTCGTTCTTCTTCTAAATTGAACACCTTGAGTGAGTTTGTGAGGAGAAAGTTGAGGATAAAGAAGAAGATTGGATCACACAGAAGGATGGATAATTCCGAGAAGTTGAAAGCAGGACATTGTAGCTCTTGTATCAAGTTTGGCTTGTGAAGGCAACAGCTAGAAATAACTCAAAAATGATCGATAAAACAGGTAATCGACCATAAGGGGTGATTTTGATTGCTTGTTTGAGATCGTACGGTGCCTGTCATTTTGTTCGTTGATTTGTTGAAATATCTTTCGAATGCGGAGCATTTCTCTTCTTAAAGTACGTAGCATTTACTATTGTACTAATTCAATCTATCAAATATTGTTCCTGGTTATATTGCTCAGAATTTTGTAATTAAACAAGATTGATTGTATACGCTCACAGACACACATCATCAGTCCCGTGAGATTAATTACAATGATAAGACTGGGTTAAAACTCTTTGCTCTCATTGATCATACTTGCCCTTGTCGAATATTGTATGGAGAAACCCTGTGCTATATATATAGAAAGTATGAGTGCTCCAATCCTTATGAATCAAGCCAGATTTTGATTTAATAAAAAAAATACTCTCTACTTAATTTAACCAATCAATAAATTTATTTGCCTATAAGGTTCTCGTGAATTCATGGAGTTTTATCCAAGATCCTATCTCCATGATGCTCATCTCATTCAAAAGTTCACCGCCTTATCTCTCTCGCTTTTAAAATAGGTTCTCATAGATGACCATGAATCCATAGTCACTCTCCTCCAAGTTCTCACTTTTGCTAACTACTTGGTCAACTCTTGATTTATCTTTGTATGTTTTTTTTTAAGTTCCTAATGTCTCTTCCTCAAAAACAAAACTAATTATTATCTTATTTGAAACTAATTATTATCTTATTTGAAAGCACATCTTGTTGTGCTCCTCTTCTTTATTCATTAGCATACAACAACTAACCACGAGGAATAGACGTTGATCTTACCAACTTGAGATGACTACAAAAATTAGATCCTATAAAAGATAGAGTCTTTAGAATCTCTTATCAAAATTCTAGCTTAATTTAATTGTTGAATCGAAATTCATACCTGTTATTATAAGGTTGTGCGTGTAACCCAAATCCCTTGCATCAATTATCACGAAGAGCTTTAAAGATTTCGCCAAATCTCATTAAATAGATGAGCATGGAAAACATAATTTCTTGGTAGATGGGCATCTCATACCAAATAGTTTGGTAAAATAAAGTAAAAGTATGGTTGAACCAATCCTTCCTAGAAAAAAAAAAAAAACAAGACAACAATCATAAGTAATACAAAATTCTTTCCATACAAAAATCCTAATTCAAATTTTATTGTTGAATATTTTTCTTCAAGTAGCTTGTTTTTGTAAGAGGTTTATAACCACTTGAATAAACTTATTTAAATAAGTTAGGAAATTCAAAATTAAAGGAAAATGCATTAAAAAACCCTAAACAAACTAAGAAATATTAAACTAAAAAGAAAGAAATAACAAAAATAGCCTTTTTGGGGACAAACTTGGAGGTTTGTCGGACCTCTAATAGTTACAGCTAGTTGACTATCTTATAAAACTAGGCTTGTAAAATATCCTGATAAGATTTGTGCATGAATCAATAGTTGAATCGAAGATTATGTGTTTTTTATAATATCGGTTATTTTACACAACTCAAATCTTTTATTGGACTTAACCATATCTTATCAATCCATAAACATCTCTAAAAGGCTATTTATATAGTCCAATTATAGTAGATGCACAACTACCTAATAAGAACACCTGCATCACAGACAGTATTTGGAAGTTTGCATGTGCGCGCACACACCTTTGTTGCAAACAAAAATACTTATAATGCTTTTATTATTAGGATTCATATTGTAGAATCCATGTACTTTGTCAATCTTTTAAATGCTTATAATGCTTCAAATACTTTGGGGTTTCCCTTGTAATTCTATAATGAAAAAAAAGTTAATTTAATGTTTTGTTTTTAGCTATGTTACTAACCTTCTGACGTTCTTCCTTGACCTGTGATTAATTTATGGTATTGTTTATGAGTCTTTCCATAATAATAATAAATGCAATGAAATTGTCTAGTTATACGAGTTCAATACATGTAGCATACAAGTTTAATTCTATTAAAAATATTTAAAAATTATATAATTACATGCAAATATAATGTTAACTAGAGAAATCATACGCATGTAACTCAATTAATTCACTGAAATGCATATAAACACACAGAATAGTATAGTATTAAACTTGAAGACAATAAAGTATTAAACTTTATTTCTATATATTTTCTAGATGCAATTACAAAGTAATATATAATTTACTTGTTGAAAAAATCTTAACAAAAAAATATATAGGGTTATTGTTAAGGATTCAATTATTTATCTTAAAAATAAATTACATGTCACTTGATACAAATAATTTTTTTCTTACAAATAATCTCCCAAAATTGTAACAACTTTATTTAAAAAATAGGAAAAACAACTTGATTTTCTCCCATGTTTAACTCAAGATCCTAAAGAGTTAAAAAAAAAAAAAAAAAAAACTCACTAGAATGCAAAAAGACTCGAGGAAAAGGAAAAGGACGTGATTGATACTCTTATAACCAGGGTTGTCAAATTAATTCCAAATTAAGAGTTAATTATGATATTTTTATTAAATAAGAAAGCATTAAATACGTTTTGAAATACATCTAAGGCATTAATACATATGTTTTGGACTTTAAATTGTCTTGCTATTAAACATAAGAAATAGATCAAATAAATTCAATGAATCTAAATAAATATTGAAAATGGATTGACAAAAAAAATTAAGCAATTTTTTTTATATAATAAACTTAAATTCAAACCATTTTGAGCATGTGGCGTAAGCTCAAAATCCACATAACATAGTCTTCTTTCTTTAAAAGTTTTGATGCTCTATATAACTAATTTTTTTTTTATTTTTAACTTTACATTATATAAATTATAAAAAAATATTGTAAACTTTTAGTGTGGGATTGAGGTCTGTTGAGTTTGAAAATGTTTGTTAATTCAGGTTTTTTTTAAGATCAATTTCATATCAATAATTTTAAATATTTAAATATTTTATGTTAAATTACTTTATTAGAGAATAATTTTAAATAAAATTTTAACCCAAATTATGACAGCTAAATTAATCTTAAATATATCCACTAAACATGTTTTATTCAATTTTTCTAACATCCCATGCGAGGACTTGCAATATTAATCATCGATATTCTGAAGTTCAACAATACTCTCTGCATAGCAGGGGAGGGAACAGAACAGGATTCTGATTCCATTCATGTCTTGATTGTGTTAAAAGCAGGCCTTCTATACGAACATTCCAGCCCAATCATTATCTCGAGCCTTCTGTGCTAGATAGTAGGCCTTCGTACCAATTCCTTGACAGTGTTAAGAAAACGTTTTGAAATATCACAGCATGAACATCTGGCCATCCGTTCCGAATATTTATATGAAAAAATCAAAATTTACGAGAACAGTTCAAAGTATTTTGCCGTCTCATTTCGGAGAATATACGACCTAACCAATCATTGGTTTACCAGTACAGAAGAAGCAGAGAGACGTGCAATTTGTACGATCCTCGAGAAAGCAAACAATGTTGCCCACGAACACATGATCAAACTCTCTGCAGGTGCTATGTGGACCTCCTCCCTCTTGGGCTCATGTCCTTCAGAGCCTAGTCCCCAAGTGGGCCAAAGGGCCGCATTCCATAGTAGATAACCTTTTCCTTGTGTTCCCTTCCTTCTTCTTTTTTTCTGGCTTCGGAGTACATTTTTGTTTGTGCCAGCAAATGATAATTCTTTATGCGATTGCTGGACCACGGTTCATCCAAATACATGGTGGGGAATGACAGATGGTAGGGTATATCTGCTGACAAGGCTGTGCTCACCCAGTTGTCATCGAAGTAAGCTGGACTTTGGTCTGTGCAATTGTGATAACGAAGGCATTCAGAGAAATTGGCATTTCTGATTGAGCTGGAAGGCTCTTCGTTCAAAGCTTTTGCTCTCTTTGCCACAGTCCCTTTCGGTCCCCACATGAGGCCTTCGAGAATCTTATCCAACACCACTAGCATTGAATCTGAACTCGGAACTAGGTTCGTAAAAAAAAAATTGATAAAAAAAATTAAAATACCTACTCACCCAGTTTCCTGTCTTTACACGCCCTATACCAAAAATTATGTGTCCCTTCCTCTCTCCCATCAAAAGAAGGTAACCTAAACTCAAAAACCTTTTTTCTCCCCTTGTTTTCACTATCTCTTCTTCCTTTCAGGGTAGGGTTGTTTTATTAGAGCATTCTATTTTGTTTTTATGGGTGAGTTGTCATCGTATGATTTTGATCTTTATTGTTGTTCCTAATTTTAAATTTTAAATTCTCTTAATTAAGGTTTGTCTATTTTATTTCAGGATAATGTTTTGATTTCAGGTTGAACATGAAAAAAAAAAGAGTTTATGTTTTTTTTAAAAAAAAACATATTGATAACTCACAACCTAATGTGCAAGTTGAATTAGTGATTGAGTAGCCCAAACTTATTTCAGTTTATAGAACCTGGATTGATTATTAAGAAGCCTCTTACAAGAATTATAAGTATTGAACAAAAAATATTAACATTGCTCATTTAATTCAAAACTCAGGTAATTGACCTCAAATTCGAGAATATCCAGTTAACCAATAAGATGAAATTGGAAGGGTATAGATTAATTTAGGGTCACATCAACATTTGATGTATGAATATCCACTAACGAGTAAAACATATCATCGTCAATTTTAGTTTTATTGGTTCCAAAGCTTTTCATGACTTGAATATTTAGAAAAAAAATGTTGTATTTTATTTTCATTGCTATTTATTTGCAAGTAAACCAACTGGAAGGCAATGATCAAACACATTTATTTTTAAATGATTCAATTGTTGGAAGAAAGTTAATGATGGAGAACAATGTACTTTTTTTACTCATATTGAAAAATGTTCAAATTTAGCTTATAGATTTGTTGTCGGATGCTTGGAGAATTTGAAAAATCAATTATGTCATATTGAAAAGGTGGTTGGGAGGCAATCTTCTCAAGAAATAATAAATAATCGATTGTGTATTAAAATCTCAATAGATATTGTTCGTTGGCTCACATTTCAAGCACGTGCATTTAAAAGACATAATGAACGACTAGAATAAAAAAATCAGGGTAATTCTCTTGAAATGATGGAACTTTTAACATCATACAATGAACAAGTATGTGTTGTTATTTGGGATAATGCTCTACAAATGCTAGATACATATCATATCAAATTCAAAATGAAGTTTTGTATGTCTTCGCTAGAAATGTTCAGTTTTCATCATAATATTGGTGATGCAAAATTTTGTTTAATTATTGATGAAACTTGGAATGAATCCAGAAGAAAGCAAATGACCCTTGTTATCAAGTTTGTTGATAAAAGTGAATTTATACGAGAATGTTTTTTTTTGACATATTACATGTTAAAGATTCAAATGATTTAACTCTTGAAGAAGAGATTTTCTTTGTTTTATTTCATCATAATCTTTATATTCAAGATATAAGAGGACAGGGTTATGGTACTAGTAATAGGCATGGAGAGTGGAATGACTTGCAAGCTTTATTTATTAAAATTTACCTTTATGTATATCATGTACATTGCTTATTTCATCAATTACAATTGCCTTTATGAATTGGTCTTCGTAATCCTTTTTTAACATTTGTTTTGTTTCCCAATATTATCTTTTGTGTACAAGAATTTTATTTTTAAAAATAAAAAAAATATATTTATTTTCAAATAATATTTTTGATGTGCAACCTTGATAATATTTTTTTTCTTTTCTTTTATTTAACCAATTTAATATATGTGTCTATTTTTAATATCATTTGATTGAATAAAAAAATAATTTTAATAAAAAAATTTAGTAAACACAACCAGATAAATGCTTCATCTTACAAGATTAAATATCTTAATCTATATTTATCTTTTGATATTTTCAATTTTATTTTTAGTTATCTTTAATACTTTTTTTTTTGTTTATTAACACACATAGTTCTTAATTTTTTTTATTGTATATATACGTGAGCTTTTCAATTTATATGTATTTGTTTAAGTG
>Ga0307517_10014734_pt1 | contig 10469 bp, 8 predicted proteins | sample 23_EM_MG_FD_194515 | JGI IMG/M metagenome (GOLD analysis project Ga0307517, IMG submission 194515) | Populus trichocarpa ectomycorrhiza microbial communities from riparian zone in the Pacific Northwest, United States - 23_EM | ecosystem: Host-associated > Plants > Roots > Unclassified | place...
GCAAGGTACCTTGTTGATAGTACCTACAAAAGATCCCTTTTGGTGGAGGTGGAGACTCTCCGATACTTAAATAAGTATCTTTTTATAGAGAGAAAATACAAGAATATTATAGAGAGAGATGCTCTAAGAATATATATGCAGTAGAGAATGAAGATTATAAGCTTTTAATTTGAAGGTTTCATGGTGTATTTACAGCCCATGAATCTTGTTTTTTTGTGAAGAGAAGGGTCTGAAGTGTAATTTTATTATGATATCATTTAATGAGGTATAAATATTCCTTACATTTATATTAATGTTTGATAAAAATATGGTGGGTCCCTAGAAGACTTTTATACACCTAAAAGGTGGAGGGAGATTAGGGTCTAAGATGTCAGATGTAGCCGAGTTCATGGAGGATGAGCTCTTTTCCTAGGCTAAACCCAAGGGAGGAGGGTCATCCCCTTAGGCATGCCCTGGTGATAAAAAAAATCAAAATTCAGATTTTAATCCTTTTTTCATAAAAAAATAAAAATATTATCCTATTTTCAACCCTAAAACATATTTTAATCAATCTAAAACATCAAAATTAAATTAAATTTAAAAATAATTTTCAAGTTCCAATCTATTTTTTTCAGATTCAACAAAGTTTGGAAACACCTTCATTAATTTTCTCTCTCGTACAAGAATTTATAAATACCAAAATCAAAGTTTTTAATGGTAAGAATATTGTTATTTAATAACTTTCTCTCTTCTCAACTTATACTAATTTTTCTCTTTCCTTTTACAATTTATAATAATTGAAACATAAAAAAAATAAAGATTAGGACCAAAATGTAATACACTAAAAAAATAAGGACTAATTATAAAAAAAATTAAAACTTAAGGAATGAAATTATAGTTTTGCACACCTCGTAGAAATGGCTCTATTTCATCTTTCAAGTTGGTCATTCATCTCTTAGTTTTTTAAATAATAAGTTAAAACTTTATCACGTAAAATTGACTGTTAATTTATAAATAATAAGTTAAAACTTTATCACATAAAATTGATTGTTAATTTAATATCAATATATTTTAAAGTATGTAAAGTAAGTAATAGAAAATAAATAAATAATTTTAACGCATAAAACAATAAAAAGTATAATTTTAAAGGAATAAACTGAAAATAAAATAAAATTATTTTTTTTAGAATAATCCGCGGCATCTAGAAGGAAAAAAAGAAGAAGAAAAAACTAGTTGTTTACTATAAAAAGAACTTCCTTCCCCTAGTGAAAGAGAGCAATCGGGGAGCCATAAAGAAAAATTAAAAAAATCAAAAAACAAAATTGGCGCTTCAATTTTCCCTCCAACACCCCGTTCTTGACCTTTTCCTTTTCCCTCCTCCTTCCTTTTTCAAAATCCTAACAAAATCCCCCAAATTATTTTCAACTCCAAATTTTCTCTGTTTCTTCTTTACCCAAACAAACAAAATCCTTTCACTTTCTCCTGGTTTAATGGAGGTTTCAACTGAAGCAGCCGTTGATGTGTTTTCATTGCCTTCTAAAATTGAATCCCTAGAGTCCAAATCTCTTATTGTTGCTGATGGGTTTTCTTCAAAGTCTCAGGTTGAAGCTCTAAATGACGAACTTATGGAAGACTCACACGAGGATCCAGTGAATTCACCTAATTCTCTCAAAACCTTACCCGAGTTAAGCTGTGGAGAGCAGTGTTTGGTTTCTATATCGTCAAATTCAGGCGGGTTTTCACAAATTTCGACTTCAACGCCTCAATCTGAAGAAACCCTAACCATTTCCTTGCCTTCTTCTCATATCGTATCCCCAGGTAACCAGATTTCGGTTCCTTCACAGTCAAATCAAGATGGGTCTGGGTCCTTTTTAGCTAATGGTAATGAAGATGGGGTTTTATTGGATTCTGGCCACCGTTTGGTCGCTAGTTGTGATAATGATGATAGTGAGCCTGATTCACCTATGCAATTAGCACGTGAAAAGCTTGCTTCGAGCTCGTCTGATTCGAAGCTTGCTGATGGAAATGTTGAGGATGAGGAAGAGGGTTTTGGTAATGATGACGAGAAAGAGAATCCCAGGCGATTTTTTCATTATGACCCTTATTATCACGCAATGTATCATAATCAATGGGGGCATTTTGATCCCGAGTTCCATGAGTATCATCCGGGTTTACCTCCTCCTTGGATTAGGAGGTTTCGCAGACAACCATGTCCTCAATTATGGAATCGTTGGGATGACAGAGAGAAGAGAAGAAATCAAGAATACAGGCTTCCTGGTTTTATGCAGGAAACTGGACCTACTGGTGTGGTATGTCTAAGAGGTTATTATTTTGAATTTATTTGATGTGCATGTGTCTATTGATGTTTATCCTTTGTGATATTAAATTTTTGTTTTGTTTTTTGGTGTTGGTTTTGCAGGGTGCTGCGCTTTTTAATAAAGGAAACACTTGTTATATTAATGCAATCCTGCAATGCTTTACGCATACTGTGCCTCTTGTTCAGGCTCTTCGTTCTTGCAATCATGAAATGCCCTGTGAGTACCAGCTGTGGATAGCTACTTAGGATCTGAATTGTTTGTACTGTTTAATTGAATTTCAGTTTTGGTATTTACTGCTGGACATTGGGAGTTTTCAGGCATTACTGAAGGGTTCTGTGTTCTTTGTGTTCTTCGTGATCACATTGAACTTTCTTTATCTTCGTCTGGAAAGATTCTTGAGCCTTTGAAACTTGTCAACAATTTGGAAAGTATCCTTTGCACTTTTGTTTATCATTGAGCAACATGTGGCAGTGGATTAATCATCTTAAGTGCATTATGAATTACTTTGGCCATTACATTTCTTGTGCATCATCATTTTGTGTAATTGTCATTTCTGTGCTGCTGAATTATAAGATTCAAGGGACTTTCAAGTACTCCCAATTGACCTTTAAGTATTGTGATTTTTCTCTTTATTTTTTTTTAATACTGTTGGTGTTTTGGATACTTTGAACTTTAGATTTCTTCTGCAATGCCTATTTGATATTTTGAGGAAAATTTTCTGAAAATTTTGGACTTAAATGTGATTCTTAACCCATGAATAATTAGATATTTCATCTGTTTTTCGTCGATACCAGCAGGAAGATGCCCATGAATTCCTCCAATGTTTGTTAGAAAGACTTGAAAGGCATTGTTTGGATTCAAGCCTAACTGATGACAGCGCATCCTCCCATGATAAGAACATAGTTGAGCGGGTATTTGGAGGTCGTCTTGTTAGCAAAGTATGAGTCTGAGGAGTGAATTTTCCCATTTAATTCCCTTTAATTTGCATATTGCTGGTGTTCAAAGAAAGCTTGAAGTATTCATTTCTCTACTTTCAATGCTTAGAACAAATGTCTATTTTGTTTATTATTGATTCTTGCCTTGGCACTGAATTTTAGTTACGATGCTGCAATTGTGGTCACTGTTCTGATAAATATGAGCCACTGATTGACCTGAGTTTGGAGATCGAAGATGCGGACTCTCTTCAGAGTGCACTGGAGTCATTCACCAAGGTGGAGAAAATTGAGGATTCAGAGACAAAGTTTACATGTGAAAGCTGCAAGGAGGAAGTTTCTAGGGAAAAACAGCTTATGCTGGACCAGGCTCCTTCAGTTGCTGCTCTTCATTTGAAGAGATTCAAGATTGATGGGACCTCTGTTGAGAAGATTGGCAAGCATGTGCAGTTTCCACTGGAGTTGGACTTGAAGCCCTACACCAATGACAATGAGGACAGTGATGTGAGTCATGGATTACTAGTATCACTGAATAAGGATCACTTCCATTTTAAAAAGCGATAAGTGATCTTAACAAATCTTTAAATGGTAATCAAGATGAAGAGCATGGAAAAAGGCATGCTAAGAGAATTTAAAATTGAAATCAAACTACGATTACTGTCCATTTAATTGATCTTTTTACCTGCAAAGGTCAAATACTATGCTAGTCTGGGAAATAAATGATTGAAGACTCGACTCATGTCACATCAAAAAGTAAAATTTGTTGGTTTTGTTGTATTAGTTTGTGTTTTGTGAGCATTTAATAAAACTCTTCCATTTTCTTGACAGGAGGTGGGTTTCAAGTATCAACTATATGCGGTTGTGGTGCACAAAGGAGATTCACTTATGTCCGGACATTACTTTTGCTATATAAGATCCTCTCCAGACACATGGCACAAGTTGGATGACCCAGAGGTAATAAATACTAGATTCAATCTCTTTGCTGTTGATTGTTATTGTTTTGCTTCCAATCTCCTTATAGAGTATGCCTCTGCTTACTTTTAAACCTATAAATGATAAATGATGAATGAGATTGCATCATCACTGGGTTATACTGTGCTATCATGTGGTTATTTTTAACTTCTGTCGGTTAAGTCAGGGTTTTTACCTTTCCTGAACACGGATTTGTCCTGAAGTGGAATTGTGGTGTCACTTCCAACAGTTATCTTACAATTTCTATGTGTTTTTTCAAAAGCCATCCTTTTCTTGATTTAAACATTTTACCCCTCTAAAGTCAATTGTTTGGAAGGTATCAAACCAGCGAAGTCCTCAGGCTTCCTATCTGCTGGATAAATAATATTTTTGAACAAATTTTACCAGCATCATGTGTGTTGAGCATGGGTGCGTTCCTGTGTGTGTTTAATGGAACAGATTGGAAATATTTATTCTGTAATTCTGCCTGTAATACCTTTTGAGGGTTGATTGAGTTGGGTGTATTAACTATTAGTTCTGAAATGATGGTATCTCACAAAACTAAATTAACTGTCATATTTTTCAGGTCAGCAAGGAACAGGAAGAATTTGTGCTCTCTCAAGCTGCCTACATTCTGTTCTATGCTAGGGAGGGTACACCCTGGTGTTCAAGTTTGATCAAACCACAAGAGCTTTGCTCAGATCCCAGCAATTCAAATACATCACCCAAGTCAGTTCTAGATAATGTTAACCGTGAATGCACTGGTGTAGGGAATAACAAAAGTTCTGAGACCAATGTAATTAAGGATGCCATTGAGGCAACTTCAACTCACATCCCTTTTGAGAGAAAGTTTGAAGAGAGTGAATCTAGAGTTGAGACTAAGGGAAATTTTGTTCAGATTTCCCCTGCCAATAGACCAAACTTTCATCGCATTGTGTCTATAGGTGAGACCCCCATGGTTGATGTTTCTGTGCCACTTGGAGTAAGTGATTACCACGATGGAGTTTTGCATGATGAGATGTTATGTTTTCCACCTTCTGTTGAAGAAGATAACTGCAATCAGGGTGCTGAGAAAATTGAAATAAATGGTGATCTGCATTCCCCAACTCCACACAGATCACCCACTCCAGATAAAGGACTGCCAGGTAAAAGAGTTTATTCCATCAAAGTCTTTGCATAGTTCTTTCCAAGTCAATATATCTGAAATGAGATGAATGGAACTTTTCAGAAGCCAGACATCGTATTCTGCGAGATCATCAGAAAGGGGAGAACCGGGTGAATTGTAAAAGATCATCAAAAAAGGTCACAAAGGATTCACAGACAGCAGAAGCTCTTAGATGCATCAAGAGAATGCCAACTGCAAGGGGCATGAAACTTATGGCTGCCATGCTTCCTAGGAATGACAAGATAAGACCAAGATCATCTCCATGTAAAAGGGCCAGCCCTCCTGGTTCTCGCTGCAAACCCACCATACGCATGGCAGTTATGCGTTGAATAGTTGAGATTTTGTTTTGTTTTGCTGGCTTGGTCTTTGGCCAACATAGAAGCAATATACTTCAAATGCTAAGTTAATGCCTCATAGTGAATATTGCCTTTCTGAGCTGCATGTTGACTATGTTTCCCATATGATGTTGGGAAAGCAGGTACTCTGGTCTCTTAGGTTTGGCTATACGTTTGGTCTGGGAAATGTAAAGTTCAAATGAAATGAAGTTTACTCTTTTGCAACCTTGCTTTCGAATTTAGAAGTGGCCTCTGTTACTAGCACTTTGAGCTTTGAAGCACACATAAATATGGCGTAGAATTTGTGTTGGAAATAAATGATAGAGCACTCGGCGCCTGTTCAGTTTGTATATGTGGCTGTTTACTGTTTTTAGCTTCTGATCAAGCTAGTTAGACTGAAAGTCAGGGTACTAGGGACTCAGGAGGGTCAGGTTTTTTTTTTTATAAAAAAATACCCATCCATATTTATACTCAAGACATTTATGCAAAAAAAAGAAGAAAAAAGAACAAGATTTAGGGTTCTTCCCTATTGAAAAAATAATAAAAAAATTCAGGTCCGAGTTTTTTCTTCCCAGAGTTGACATGGTTTATCCTAATAGTTTCTATAACGCCAAAATGAAAAAAAGAATATTTGCTTTTTTGCATGATTGAAAGGTTAACTTGAAATAAAAAACAGGTAACAATACATGCATGTTAAAACTGCTATTTGACATGCTTTCTCAGTCATCTTATATACCCATACAAAGTGTGAGCTGACTTCAATCGTATTTGCTGATAAAAGCTTCTAGTTTCTTTCTTTTTTGATTAAAAATAAAGCTTTTAGTTTCTTTCGTCATCGATAATATCATGGCAAGGATGTTTCACTGTTGTGTCACGATCCTTTTAGCCTTACTATGGTGTATCTGTACATCATGCCAGCTGCAGACAAACTACAAGCATGTAGCCTTGGTTCTATGTTGAAATTTAAAGATAAGCATCGTGGAATATGCATAGGATGCCTTTGTTCATATCAAGAACTTAACAAAGCTGATCCTAGGTTCCATCTGAATTCTAAGGCCTCATTTTGTTTGTTCCGCTACAGACAAAAATGGAACTAATTATAAAAGTACACAAGACCTTCATACTAAATCCTTCCTTTCTTCTTTCCATAAGGAGCGTTTGAAATTGACATGGCTGATTCATTCACAAGGGGAGAAAGTAGTCACCAAGGAAGGCCAGAACCTTTGAGAAGCAGCCAGTTGCCTGAAAATGCTAGCACTACCACTCAGGTGGTCCTAGTCATGGATGGACTCAAGGAGTTCACCATAAAGTCGCTTAAGTGGGTTCTTGAGAATATTTCAGCATCCGGTGGCATTAATGTCACTCTCCTTGGAGCCATGCCGTGGCTCAATATTCCTTGTCAGTATCTAATTTATTCTAATCTTCTTGTACAAAATTCATTTCTTGTGCTCTTGCATATTGTGTGAACAATTGATGAAATGTTTAGTTCATAAGTTGTATAACCCGGGGCTTAATTTTGCCTTCTTAGTATCTGCAAAGACGTGGCAAGGTATTTGGGCCGTGGGATTTGAAGAATTAGCTATGGCAAAAGAACAAGGTGATGAATGGAAGAGTGATTCTAAATATGTAAAGCTTCAAGCAATTCTTGACCTCTGCAAGAGATTTGGGGTATGAATTAGCCATGCCACATCACTCATTTTATATTGAAATTCCTGCTAATTAGTTCACATGTAATTTATGCAGGTTAATGTGCCACAGAAGGAAGTTGTGATGGGTTATCCCTTGAAACTGATGGTGGTTGAAAAACTTAAAAGCCTTAATGCATCATGGGTGGTTTTTGATAGGTAAAAAAATAACGAGATACAGTCATTGTTGTACATTTTCTCGAGGGCCATGGAGATTTTTGCTGATTTAATCTGTTGTGCTTAGTAACAGGCATCAGAGAAGAGACATGGAATTCATTGCAGATAAATTTCCATGTAACATGGTTATGATAAATGAAAATGACGAGCCTGTTATTATCAAGATGCAGCCACTGACTAGTGGAGAGTTCACTTCAGGGGGGTCACCAGCATCTTTTCTACCTTCTCCGCTATGATTTCTCATTATCCGTTGGAAGTTCTTGAGGAGAAATTAATCACCAGAGAAACATGAAGATCACTAACAAGAATGTTTCTATTTGATTAGTTATGGATTTGTAATTTAAAGATATTGGGTGGAAGTGATGCAGAGCTGATGATGATGGTGAAATTCCTTGTGGGACGTGGGCAATCAAGGACTAAATCATAACTTAGTTCTTCAGCCTACTTGGAGTTGCACTTCAAAACAGTTCCTCCTTTTCGTTTTCTTGTAATAAAGCGCAATTTCACCCTTTTGGTTCTGGCTGTACGTTACTACATTTAGCTCTTGGAAATGGGGGGGCAGTTCCCCATGTCATGAAGTTATTTCTGTTAGGATTGATTTATCAAGAACATAATAACATGCCTTGGCAGGACTAAGTTTTAATTATGATTTACCTACTGTCAAGACATAATATTCAGAAAATTGGATAAAGTGCTGCAAGCCTGCAAGAATAGACTGAGGAAGAGTACGGTAAAAGTCCATGAAACAAAGTTGTGCCCGACAGTAATAGCCTCCGTATAAAATCTTGTGGAGAGTTACATGGACTTTTTGCAGACCATTGATGATTTTTCTTAAAACTGCAATGTAAAAACGAGGGAGTAGAAATGCTTTTTGTGGCCACAATCTCAATTCTGTGGCAAGAAGGGAATGACTAATATAAAGAAGTCAACAGTAGTTGACCAAGTGTGCTGCGGTTGCATTTCTTGTATATATGATCCTGATAACGGGGAAGAAGAGAGCCCGCAATTCTAGTACCCAATACCATCCACGTTATAATTTAGAGCAAAGTTGGCTCAAGAAAGAACATTTATTGAAATTCCTTCATGTTTTCTAGCAGAATAAAACTAGATTATATATGTCACCATGAATCCCTTGCTAGAGAGTATGAAACACTTTTGACCTTCATTGGGCTAAAACCTATTATTGGTGACTTTTAAAGAGAGAAAGGAAGGATGCTGACATGGTAGAGACTAGAGAGAGATGAGACTTCTGCGCCAGAACGAAGAAATAGAAAAAAACACTGCAATATATACAAGCAAAACAACACTAGATGCTTAATGAATCATGGATGGCCACGATAAGGGATCTTTTGGTTTGGAATGGAGGTGCTTCATTTAAGCAAGTGTTTTGTTGAGAAAGAGTGGTTGATCTGCTAGGAACATGCCACATAAAAGTTGCCTCCACATATAGTGGTCCATTACACAAGCTCACATGCACACTAGAATGCATGCAGTCTCATCCACCCTGCTATTGTGCAAATATGCTGTCCTCCATATCTGTGTGTTGACTTGTGCGCTTAAAGAGTCATAATTTCTGAGAAGCATGAACCTAAAGACCCAAATCGTCCCCATTTCTGTGGTAATTATTGATGTTCAATTTGAAGTTCTGGACTAACAATTTCCTGCAATATCCCATCAATGTTATCTTGCTTTAGAATGTTCCTAGCACACTATGATTTGGCGTTGACTTGCTATAGGACCACATCCACTAAATATATATGCTACTATTCAATTCTCTCTTTCTTACCACTTTCTATTCTTATAATGACAATGTGCTCAATTTATTAGATGGACTGTTGCTTATTCTCTCCTTGTTCTGTGTAAATTAGACCTAAATAAATTTCCTTTTGTTTTGCGACTACATTTTCTCCTGTCATAATTAAGCTAACGAGAATCACATGGATTTCCAGATGATTAATCAATCTACAACAAATGCAGAGATAGCTCTAGTAATTTAGGCGGGCATAAGCTTAGATAAATGCCAATTAATTTTCATCAATAGTATGAATCACGGTAATGAACTGTAAACACCGAAGCAGATTGTGCACCACTGCTGGACTATCTGTGAACGTAAAACAGATGCCGCCGGCAATCTTAACAGTAAGTATGTTCATAGATATATACATCACAGAATCTTCTCTGTTGCATGCACAATTAATTAATTAACAAGCCTGTTCTTTCAAGCTAAACCAGAGTGGATCAGGCAAGGAACATCGAGGGAGTGCTCAGTCTGGTGTGGGTCTTGAATTATATCTTTTCTGCTTCTCTGTATCGTTACATTAATTTGACCAGGACATCCGACAACACAAGCTTCTGCCCACTGTACTATAATTAGCATGCAAAATGACAAGCTTATAATTTGTTCTTTGAACTTAATTAGATTGTAATTGAGAGAGTGTCATATCAATAATTCCCAAGAAAGAAAGATGGCTAAGAGCATGGCCGTTCCCTTTACGATACAAAATCATAGTTGCGGCAATAGCTTGGAATATTGCTTGATATTTATCATAAACACAGACGGCATGCAACGTGATTACTTATCCAAGTCCTCTAAGTTCGCTAACCACAGAAGCGCCAAATTCTACGTGCTTTTCACGTCAAAACAATAACTAAAACCGATCGATAAAGAAGAATTTATATTACTTCAAAATCTGATACAAAATACGAAGTGCATGAGTAACAATCTTCATATTAATTATATAATAGTAGATATTATTAACATATTCTTAACCAGATTACTCTTATTTCTCGCACCACAACGGATGGGTAAATTTTTCTTAAGGTTGGTGTAATAACGAGTTGCATTCTCAAGGAGCATAGCCACCAGTACCGTGGCCTCCACCTTCGCCTCCACCGCCTCCGTACCCAACTCCATGCTCACTACCAGC
>Ga0307517_10014736_pt1 | contig 10469 bp, 4 predicted proteins | sample 23_EM_MG_FD_194515 | JGI IMG/M metagenome (GOLD analysis project Ga0307517, IMG submission 194515) | Populus trichocarpa ectomycorrhiza microbial communities from riparian zone in the Pacific Northwest, United States - 23_EM | ecosystem: Host-associated > Plants > Roots > Unclassified | place...
TGTGTGTGGGTGGGTGCGTACACGCTTACATAAATAAAGCATGCATATTAATATATAAGATTAAATAAAACTAAACAATACTTACTATAAAATGATTTTTTTTAATAAACCTCTTATAATTCCAACAATATTATATTGTTTAGATACACTTCTAAACGAGGACATCCAATTTACCAAAGAAATAATACTCAATTTTCTATCTACAAGGACTAAACTTAATATCCAAAGAAGAAGGAAGCTTTGAGAGGAAACAAAACTCCAAAACTAGAAGAGCAATGTTGGAAAATCAAGTAAAGAAAAGTGTTAAATTCTGTTAAAACAATGCAGAATTAACTAGCCTTTAACACTCTTCTTCAACCTCCTTTTATAGAGAATTTAGGAACGAAGAGGTAATTAAATTCTCTTACTAACAACTTTGATTACCACCATAAAACCAGAATTAAATCTGAATATTTTTGGATTAAAATCAAATATACCTGGAGCTGAAAAGTTGTTCACATTTGAAGAAAGTCCTTCCGGAAATAAAATGTTCATATTCTTATTATTCATATGGTGAACTGAATAATACAATGAAAGAAATAATTTTTCATGGATCAAATCCAAAACTCAAATTTAAATTTGTAGAAAATAATCTTTAGTGGCCTATTATTTTATAATAAATTCCAACTCAAATACAGATGCATATGCATGTTTGTGTGAAATTTAGCTCAAATATCACTTTACTTAGAACATTTTCTTTCTAAAAACTTAAACGTTTTTTAAATCTAATTTAACTTATTAACTTTTCATGTTATAAATAAAAAAATTCAATTACATAATTCATAACCCAGTGTTTGAATCTAATTTTAACTCCTGAACTTCCCACGTTATAAACAAAGCAAAACACCTAGACAACTTATAAGTTACTCTTTGACCTCTCTCATTGGTTGAATAAAAGTATGAAGTTTTAAGAGTTAATAAATGTCCCTGACACAATAGCTTGCTTTAAAAAAACTGCACAAGATGGTTTGTCAGGAGTTGTCGAAGCACTCAAAACGTGAAAAACATATTTAAAATATGTAACAGTTTTATTAACTCGTGTTCTTCTTATTGTTTGATTGCCTAAATCACAACATCGAGGATCTCTCTCCGTTGCTGTAGCTTTCTCCGTCAACCGCCCTCACCTAACAAAAGCTAACCCCATTAGGAGCCAAAATACGAATTTGACAAGACGCAAGATGTGGTCAGTTTAATTTAATTAATCAATATTACGAGAGAGATTAACAAAAGAATGGTCATAGTCATGGCCAGCCCAGGGGTTTGGAATTATTGAGGGAAAGAGGTGGAAATGGTTCCGTCAAAAGACCCCAGCCCACCAGTCCTTCATATATAAATATGCTCCTTTCATGTAACTATCTACTCTATAATTTAAGGATATATACACACCAATGGGCAACATCACTATAAGATTTTTAATTTAGTTTATTTTCACGGGTATTCTAAATAGTTTAATTTGTTTTTACATGTATGTATTCCAAATAGTATAATCAAATCCAACATAAAAAAATATAATAAATTATCAACTAAATTCATATTTAATTTCACACATGATTCCGCTCTACCCTCTATATATATATTTCCCACTTCTAAGCTATTTTCATTGATTTTCTTTCTCCATTTCCCTGGCTGGCTGGCTTGCATGCAGTCCTAGGCGAGGCTGGTTATATATATTACCGGCGGCATAGACTCCAATTAACTATGCATTCATTGCATTTTATATACCAACTTACCTGGAAAATTTGAAATAAAGGCACTCTAGAACAATACGTTTTCTACGATATTACAACCACCCAAACTTTCGGTACTGTTGTCATGCATCAAGTATTATATAAACTTCTTTATGCCAGCCAGCCAGCCAGCCAGTCCCAGATAGTTGAATATCTTGCATGCTTTGACATGCATCCAGCTAATATTTACCCTTTGATTTTTTTTATTAAAGAGTTTACATTCCTGTTCAAGATTGTATCAATACGTGCCTTCTAAGAACTTTCCAGCTATGTTGCTCCAAAATTAACCTTCCTCTCCGGAGATACCATGGGAGCTAGCTAATCATGCAATAATTGAGAAACAAATTGCGTGAGTGATTTCTTGTCTTTGCATTCATTTATAGGAGCCACCAGCATCATATATAATTATAAAGTCTTGGATGAAAGCCATACGAAGAGAGATGCAGACACGTCACCCGTTGATTGCTTGAGGGATTAGTGTTTGTAATTTTGATTGAAGGATAAGCTCAATCACATGTCACTATATATGATCTAGTCTATATGCATTAGAGAATTAATGTCAAAGACACCAAAATTAAAGTTAATTAGACAAATCGCTTTAATTAAACTAGTTTTATCCATGATGTTTTTCTTTTTGAAAATTGATTGAGAAGTATTGATTGATCATGTATTGCGCCACAAAATGTTATTAATATGAGAAAGAATGCTTAACACTCTAATAGCTTGAGAGCATATTTGTTAAAGAATATCTTATCTTGGAATAGTACTTATATAAATTAATGGCCAATCATTTTTATTCAAGAATATAAATTATTTAACTAGTAGTATCTTAATTTTTTTTTTTAATTTGTGGTGGCTATATATATATCCTTCTTAATCCGTATGTTTTGAGAATGTAGTATAAATTGTTTTTTAAAGTATTTTTTTATATAAAAATATATTAAAATAATATTTTTTAAAATTATTTTCAACATCAATATATTAAAAAAATTACAAAACTTAGAAATTCATTGAAAAATAGATTTAACACAATCACCACCACCCATGTAGACTGTAGAGCACAAAATCTCCTTTTGATGGAATCATTGATTGGGGGTGACAACGAGAATTCAACCAGACACGTGTCACTCACCCCAATGGAATCCTAAGCTCCTTTATCCTTTGGTGAAAGGAAAGAGTCATCTTGAGTGTACGCACAAGGGACACGACCTCCAATGTAGAAGCATTATTAGGATATATATATATATATATAATGTTCTCATTTGTGAAATTATTTATTTATATATTCACAGCGTAACTCAACATAAATAATAAAAAGGTTTTAGAGGGCGTGGTGTGAAGATAAAAATTTTAAGATATGCATAACAAATCTCGAGTTTAAATTAAAACGTATATTTATTATAAGAGTTTGGAACAGCCGAAGTTTTATTTGCTCATTTAGACCCATAAAATATACTTTTTAGAAAATTGAATTTTCTCGAATTTAAAAAACAAAAAAAAAAATGATAAAAACGTTAATGCACAGACCGCAACTTCTCGGTAGATGCATATGATTATGGTGTCGTGTTTGGGGGTTGAACCAAGAAGTAGCATTTTACGGGCTTTTAAGAGACAGACGAAAAATGGAACCACAGACTTTAATTAAAAAAAAACAAAACACAGAGGAGGATGGTCGTATTCACATCTCTTAACTGCTGGACAGCACTACACAGGTGTATAACCTAATAAATACAGCACTCCTCAGACAAAAAAAAATAAAAAAAAATTAAATAAGCACCTCCCTCCCTGTAACTTCTTATAAATATAAAAAATATTTAAATTTAAAATAAAAAAAATATTTAAATTTTTTTAAAAACACACTGCCATAACACAAGTGTCTCCACGAGAATTATTCCCTTCCTTTTCCTGCCCTTCTGTACAGCTGTGATCCCTAAAATAATCTACCATTTTGGCACGTTGTTAAGAATAGCGAAATCCAATAAATTACTATTGTTAATGCAACTCCAAAAAATGTTGTTGTTTTTTAAATATTCATGTTTTTTTAATAAAAAAAACTAGGATTATTTTATTTTTAATACTAATACATTTAAATTTATTCTTTAATTTATTAGATTAATTCATAATTATCATAATTATCAATAAAATTAAAATTATATATATATTCCCATAATTTTATTGATAATTATTAATTAATTAACAAATCATTGGTTTGGCAGGTTTGAACAATTTTATTTCGATCTTTTTTTTAATTAATTTTTTTTAATTTTATCATTCTATATTGAATTATTTATGATGGGCTTCATATATTTTTTTCTTGATTTGCTTTCTATTAAGTTACATCGATCTTACAACCCTAGTTGTGATTTTGGTAGGCTAACTTAAATTGATTTGGGACAGGGTTTTGTCCTGTTTTTATTGATTTTTTTTTTAAATTTATCCTTCAACATTGAGTTGGCTAGAAATCGGACATCATATTTTTTTTAACTTTCTTTCTATGAAATATCTTGATCTCATGATCTGAGTTGCGTATTTGACATGTTAACTTGGGTTTACTAGTATTGTATTTTATTCTTTTTTTAATGATTGAATATTTTTTTTTATCCTTCAATATTATATTGACAGATTTTTTTATATATTCTTAGATTAATTAAAATATATCTTTAGATGTTATTTTAGAAATTATTTTTGTGCATGCCATCATGATTAATTTTTATAGTTCAATTTATTTACCATGATTGTTTGTTCTTTTATCACATAATTGAATGAAATGAAGTTATTAAAACTAGTCATTTATATAACCAGAATTGTACATTTTTCTTCCTTCTAAATATTATATTTTATGTTGAGAACATTAACATTTTTGGCCTAGCCTATGGTGTAGCATTAGGTACCAATCTAGTTTCAAACTATTTGGCCTCATTTAGGATGACAACTGGTTATCTTGCAAAATTATTTATGCCCATTTGTGAAGGAAGCCAGAAGTTAATTATAGTAGTATTTTTAAGATTTTTAATCTAGAAGCTTCTATTATAATGTATTAAGACTGAGGTAATGACAAGGCAATCCCTTTCTTGATAATTTCCCGGTTACATTTTAGGATTAATATTTAAAAGAATAAATTTGTTTGAAATCAAATTTATTTTTCGATATCCTTGAAAAAAGAAAGAAAAAAGAAGCAATGCCAGGTTAAGTATAATTTAAGCACATTGTTCTATGAGTAGTGAAAGGTTTGGTTTTTTCTTACATGTAGAAATCCTCTCTGATTAGGTCTTAATTTACTTATTGTTATAAAATTATCTTACCAAAAACTTAATTAAAGAGTGGTAATGATTTTGAATTTTGAATTTTAAATTATTAGGTAAAGTTTAAAATGATTTTATATTACTCTTTTATATAAAAAATAAAATAAGGGTGGAACTTGAAAAGCCGAGAAAATGCTACCCTGCACGCGGTATTAGGTTTCTGTTCTTAAGTTTGTAACCAAAAGTACTACTATCTACTAATGTCGGAGCCGTGAAGCCCTCTCCTTCTTTGAAATGCAGAAAGTACAACTACCTTTCAAATGATTACTCTATTTTTTTTTTGGGATTAAATTAATCAAAAATCAATTTAAAAATACAATCAAAGAGAGAGGAGGCAATGCGGTTTTCCTATATAAACCCGGCTCTGCTGCTCTTCTTCCTCCCCCTCTTCCTCCTCTCTTCGTTTGCTTCTCAATCTCTCTCTGCTTCATTTGCTCTTCTTCTCATTACAACCAGAAATTTCATACAGAGGTATGATAATGACATTCCTCAGTCTTAGTCTTCCTTTCTTTGCTTCTCTTTAAAATTCACTGATGGATTTTTAACTTTCATTTGACATGAGCCTCTTGTATTTCTTCTTGTTTCAGAACCCCAGAATTCTGGGTTGATGTTTGAACCTTGATTTGTTGATTTTAGGAAGAATTTTATTTTCATGATTTCGTAACAATCCACATTTTTGTTCCCTCCAAGACTGATAAAAACATACCAAATATCAAAGAACTGGTTTTGGTTTCACAATGAGTTCTGTGATCTTGAAAAGCTGTGAACTTTCTTGCGATGGATAAAAATGGATTTTTCAGTTCTTTTCCGGTAACCCTTTCTAATAGAGTCACTTTTTCTTATTTTCTAGCATTTGCTTTTTAACTCATTGGCTCTCTGTGAACCGCATAGACTTTTAATTCAACTCTTAAGAAAGTAGTATGAGTTGTACGTTTTTATCAAGTGTGATGATACTGAGGAAGGGTTACAGCAGATGAAGTTGGCTATAAAATTTCTGATCAGGAGGACTTTATGCCTTTCAATGTCAATGGTTTTATGCGGTTGCCACAGAACTTCTAGCTTAATTTACAAGTCCACTCACTCATCATTCATGTATATCCTGTTCTTGTGGTTGTGTATTGTCCACTCATGAACAACGAGGATTTATCTCAACTACTTGGGATTGGACATGGACTTGTCCACCCATCGATCCAGAGTCTTGACTAGACCCTTCTTTCAATACGTGTGGTGCTCAAAGGGGTTGATAAGGACCTTAAAAAGTTTCCCCAGGCCATAACCAATGAGAATTTATAATTTCAGATTTAAATTGAATCTTCATCTTAGCTTGGGCAGGTTTAAGATATCGTGGAGGTTAGTACTCACAACTTTCTATTGTGTGTTTTAAAGGTTTCTTAGATAAAAATGGAGTACGACGAACGCTACTTGCAGGCACAAACGCCAAAATATAGCTGCCTTCTGTTTGGTAAGCCTTTCATTTCTGGACATTTGGTTTACAGAGTCTAACATGTCCTGAGAGCATCTAATTGACTAGCTTGCTTGGAATTGCAGATCTAGATGATACCCTTTATCCCCTTAGTTCCGGCATCGCAGCTGCATGTGGCAAGAATATTAAAGGTAAATTTTCAGGATTGTTTATTCTTGATGCTACCGACTTTTCTTTAGTCAGGATATCTTAATTCTAACATCGGTGTCCTTCCGTAGATTATATGGTCGAAAGGCTGGGCATAGAGGAGAGCAAACTCGCTGAGTTGGGTAACCTTCTGTACAAGAATTATGGGACAACAATGGCTGGCCTCAGGGTATGGGATTTGAACTTCTTATCTCCTCATTACATCCCTCTTAAATCTGAGAGGACCGTTTTAATGGAATGCTTTTGGGTGGTTCCTGTTTTGCAGGCAATTGGCTATGACTTTGACTATGACGAGTACCACAGGTAGTAACATCCCTCTTTTTCTGTTTTTATTGATAACAGGTCTTATTGATTGAAATAGATTCTGCCTAGCAAAAATGTGCATTCGATACGGTTGATTAACCGGTTATTTTCCTGTCTGCCAGTTTCGTTCATGGAAGATTGCCTTATGAGAACCTAAAACCAGACCCTGTTCTAAGAGGTCTTTTGCTTAGCTTGCCAGTTCGAAAAGTCGTAAGTATTTCATCGTCGTCATCATCAGTTAATTAGCATTTCAGAGGCAAGCCATTTCCTTATGAGATCCCTCTCAATATTTTGTGCAAAACAGATCTTTACAAATGCAGACAAAGTACATGCTCGTAAAGTTCTTAGAAAGCTTGGCTTAGAAGACTGTTTTGAAGGGATCATTTGCTTTGAGACTCTGAATCCTACCCATAAGAACACTGTTTCTGATGATGAGGATGACATAGAATTTGTAGGATCAGTTGTTACTCCCTCTACAACTAATGGCTCTTACACAACTACAACTAGCGCTCCTGAAATTTTTGACATTGTTGGACATTTTGCTCAACCAAACCCCAACTCGGTATTACCGAAGACACCTATTGTCTGCAAACCATCTGAGGCTGCCATCGAACGCGCTCTCAAGATAGCCAATATTAATCCCCAGAGAACTGTAAGTAACAGTTTTCAAGATTCAAAAGTTTTTGATCTTACGGGTTTATTATTGGTGTAGTAATTTACTAACAATGTCATAAATCTCTGTTTTTTTTTCCCCAGCTGTTCTTTGATGATAGTGTCCGGAATATACAGGCTGGAAAACGTGTGGGTCTCCAGACTGTTCTGGTAAGTCCTTGAAACTGATCATCAATACAGGTTATTCATTGCTTGAGTATCTGACACTGCAACTAAATTGTTTTTATTCACCTCTCTAACTTAATAATTGAGTTTGATTCATGTGATTTGGTTAAATGAATGCAGGTTGGCTATTCGCAAAGAGTTAAAGGTGCAGATTTCGCATTAGAAAGCATTCATAACATCAGGCAAGCACTACCAGAGCTTTGGGAAACTGACATTAAATCAGAAGTTGGTTATCCTGGCAAGGTTACAGTGGAGACACCTGTCACAGCTTAGATTAGATGTATGTTGTCCTCATTAGACAGAGAAAAGAAGGAAAACAATGATGTGGGATCTCACGAGCCTCATTTCTCTATCTCATGTTTAAACGATGTAGATGTTTCGTTCTTATCATAAATTTGTTAATAAAAGAAGTGGGAGGGGAGGGATGCCTCTTTTCTTGGCTGTCCTTCAGTGCCACACATGCCAATGTCAATCGTCTCTCCTCTCTTTTTGGACGCCTTCATCACAGTAGCCATATTTAATTTTCAATCATTAATTCAAGCTTGGAACTCAATGCTTATCGTGCAAGAATAATAACATATAAAGCCCGTTAGGTGCAGTGTTATCCATACATGATCTGGTAACAGATACTATGCTCAAGATACTGCTGGAACATGACTTTGTTTAACTAGTTTAGTGCCAATTAAGATATGGGTTTCTCGCATTATTCAAAGACTGCCGATAAGATGGATTAGAAGAAACAAGAAACTTGTGAAGCTTTTAGGCGAAGCAAGCTTAAGGAGTAAAGTTTCTAATGACAGCAATTTGCATCCTTGCACGAGCGGATGGTCCCCTGATTTTGTGAAGTTGCTACAGAACAAATTCAAGCTGGGAACGACCTTGATGCTGTAAAGATGCAACCAAACAGGATTCAAGTAGCCATGGATATGCTGGATGGTCCTCCATTGATTGTGTAAAGTACCATATTTTGGTGTATCCGTGGTGTTAAAGAATCATCTCAATCTAATAACTTAAACTGTTAGGCAAGATTCCAAGATATGATTTGGTTTATATTATGTTGTACTTAATTTTTATCACATAAATAAAGATGGTGAGATTCGAACTCGTGACCGCTTGATCATTAAGGCTCTGATATCATGTTAAAGAATCATCTCAACCCAATAACTTAAACTGTTAGATAAAATTTCAAAATATAATTTATATTATTCTCTAATACGTAGCATGATAGGTGCCACATGGTTATAAGATTAACTCATCTTCAATGCTTAGATGAATAATTATTTTTCATTGAATTACCAAAAGTAATTAATTTGTTGAGTTGGGTTAGTTCTCTTGTAGATATCAATATGTGTTTGGTAAAAAATTCTTGAATTGATTTGGTTTTTTTTTAGAAAATATATTTTATGATTTGAAAATGGATTTATATAGATAGTTTATGTTAGGTTTTAGGCGTTTGGAGAAGTATATGTCTCAACCATGTTTTTTTTCCAGTTTTATTTAGTACCTATTACCATATTCAGCCTAATATGCATATTTTTGCACTATATAGACATTAATTTGAAGAAAACTTGAAAAAACATGTTCATAAACATTCACGAAAGGACTTGATTGAGAATATTTTTTTTTAATAAATAGGATCTAATTGATAACATTTATAGAATTTGTACTAAATTGAGTTTCTCCTAACTTTTATTGATGGCAATACCTAACCGTAGATTGAAAATCAATCTCGTTTTGACCATTTTGGATGTCACGCAGTCTCCAACCCTCAATTCAGAGTTGTTTTTTGTATGGGTCTCATCTTTCTGTCCACTATTTTAATTTATATTTAGCCTTTCTATTGATTTTCATTAAATCTTAACAATTGGATCCCTCGATCATCACTCTAAACCCTATTTTCATCATATGAACCTTGTTTAGTCGTTGGCGAAGGAAATAAGTCTTAAGAAAATTTGTGAGAGCATAAGAAATTGCAGGGAAGGACTGATATCTTGGGAACAAAGTCCAAATGCAACTGGAAAAGGAAGAGAATCATCTGATAGTGAAATTTGAATCAAGGGAGACAAACCCTAACCTGAAAGAGCTATGAATTAAAAATACAACAGAATCATTAACTATAAAACCGGACAGAAATATTGGAAAGGAGAAATCAACAACTGGACTCAAAATTCAATAGAAGCACCGGCAATAATTAAAACAGCTGAAGCAAACAGCTTTGAACTACCTCTTCAATTCTCATCAACCACTTTTATAATTATTATTTTTTTAGTTTAACGTGGGTGTCTGGGCCAGCTTGCGCGCACCTCGACTAATCCCACGCGCCCTGAAATTAACGACCATGTAAGCCTCTAGTGGCCATCATATGAGCAACCACAGGGCTCGAACCTGAGACCACAGAGGGAGCAAACCTCTTGGTCCCAAACTCTTACCACTAGGCCACCACCTAGAAGGTTCACTTTTAGAATTTTAGAATTTTACGTTGTTTAGAGCGTGATAACTCCTATTGGTACAACAAAAACATTGAATATTAATCCCGAGGGGTAGCTCAACTGGTCATGTTTTGGATTTGCTCCTCAATAGTCACAAGTTCGAGTCCTCTAAAGGTCACTGGAGGCTTACATAGTCGTTAAT
>Ga0307517_10014737_pt1 | contig 10467 bp, 11 predicted proteins | sample 23_EM_MG_FD_194515 | JGI IMG/M metagenome (GOLD analysis project Ga0307517, IMG submission 194515) | Populus trichocarpa ectomycorrhiza microbial communities from riparian zone in the Pacific Northwest, United States - 23_EM | ecosystem: Host-associated > Plants > Roots > Unclassified | place...
CTAAACATATTATCTAACCTTACGACCCCCTTCAATCTCCTCTTAAATTACGCCAATGGATCAAGCCTTCAGAAAGATCGACATTGACATCTATGACGAAGATGTCCTCCAGGAATCCGAGCTGTACGAAGCCGACCCCCGCGATCCTGCGGAGGTGCTCGAGGACGCGAAGCAGAGACAGGCAGCCGTACGGAGTTTCCTGGCCAAGTGCGCAATCTGCCGTGGTTCTTCTTGTTATGCAGGGTGGCGATTAACTGACGAATTTTGAATTTTGAATTTGTGCTTTCTCTTCATGGCAGGAACGACATCCCAGGCGCGTTGACGATCATCCTGGACAACGCACCTTACGGACCTAACGTCGACGATGCAAAGGTGCTTTGCAAATTTTCCTCGTCTCCTGGCTTGAATGGAATTTTGATTTCTCTTGCTTTTTGCATTGCGTTCGCAACAACGCAAACGCATACATAGATCATCACACTCCAAACCCTTCTCACCATCCTGAACACCACCAAATCAACTGAAATTACAGGCGTGATCAAGGGCCTCTCACTAGACACGCAAGACACGCTGATGAAGTACCTTTACAAGGGGATGGCGATGCCCGGCTGGGGGGATATCAGTGGGAGCGTTCTGCTTGGATGGCACGAAAAGGTATGCAATGCAATGTAATCCGAGTGCTGCGCAGGGGAATATGCGTATTCTTCTCTGCTGCTCGTACTTTTTTGTCGTTTTTATAGGGTTGAACTTTGACTGACCAATTTGTGATAGTTAACGGAGGTTGCAGGTGTTGGCTGCATCGTACGAACGATGACGGATCGGAGAACTGTGTAACGAGTTGGAAGTTGTATCAGCGCATATAATGGAACCCAATTCATCGCATTTTATATGGAAAGGGGACATCAAAAAGGCCACAAGAATAATATTTATATAAAGTATCAAGAAAGGTTCAAGGACATCGCGTCTCTACTTCTAAACCAGTAAGGACCCGCAAGATCTCGGACAAAAACAGAAGGAACCAACGAAGCGAAATTCTACTAGTAGAAGCTTTTTTTTTTTTTGGGTTTCGTAAGAGTTATTTTGGAAAAAAAATATGAACCACACGCTCTAAACGTCCTCGCCCCGACTGCGAGCTTCAGCCATACTCAACTCAAGTGCAAATCGGAGATCTTCATCCATCTCCTCAGCCACAACTATCGGGCTGCTCGCAGAGGGCACTCTTTTACCCAGCGATGGCCGCTGTTGTTGCCTTGTCGCCGGCGGCGCGATCCTCGACGGGCCAGCCCAAGCATTGCTTCTATGTACAGAAGACGCTGGGCTGGTACTATTGGAAAACGTTGATTTCTTCAGCGGAATACTCCACGCTGACATCGAAGACTTAGGTGATTTTGGGCTTCCCCCTGCCGCAGTAATCCAAGGAGAACCAGGCGTAGAACTCCTTGTGTTGGCCTCACAACTATTTTGACTCTGATTTCCATTGGTCGGACTGGTACTGGTACTGATAGGTGGGAAGTAGTGATCCTCGAGGTGCATTCTCGTACCCACCAAAGGACCGTGGTCAGACGATCCAGGTGCCGAAGCTGACCCCGAAGCCGAAGAATCGTCGGGGCCAGCTTCCATCGGCTCCTCTCGATACGGAGGCGATACCCGGACCTTATCATTCGAGTTCGATGGCATGACACGTGGGATAGGACGCCCACTGGGAGTCATCGTTATGCCCGAGCGGCTGGAAATGGAGGAAACCGAGGACGACGACGATGCGGAGGAAACAGGCTGGGCAACAATCCCGCTACCGAAGGCGCTGCGAGGATTGGGGCTGGAGCTCCTACTGTTGCTAACGGTAAAGGCCAAGCCGTCCTCATGGGCAATATCATCTTCGAAATCGCCTTCAAATACACCTTCGTCGAAATCTAGCTGAGATCCAGAGGCATTCGCGTTGGCGTTGGCGTTGGCTTCATCTCGGCTGAGCATCAAGACATATTCAATAGCCTCGACCTCGCTGAGGCCGAGATTGTCGAGTCCTGCACGATGTTCCTTTTCTCGACCAAACGCCCTCTTAGATCGCGTGGACTCGTATTCCAACAGAGAACGTGATTCCGTGATAGCCTGGTGCAATTCGACTTGACCTGTATCCCAAAAAAAAAAAAAAATGAGAAATGAGAGAAGTCACAATCAGCATCCACAAAAAAATAAAAATGCATACCTAAATATTTCGCATGCGCACCCTTCTTCTTCCCCAATGCCCCACCCGAATGTCGTCCTCTCACACCTCCAGAATTGTTCTTCGGTACTGGGCCCGCGCGCCAGCACATCACCCTATCACCAACCCCAACGAACAGTACATCCCTTTCCTGACTAACAAGAATGTGCTTCACACTTTCCCGCTCAGCAGGGTTTATGCCTGGCTGTAACAAGGCTCGCCCACGCAAGCGAGGGACGGGCGATGCGAAGGAGCGCAAATGGGTAAACGTCAGCGCATCCCAGACGTGTGTCGCACCGCGCGAAGAGCCGGTGATCAGGACGAGGCCATTCCATGCGAGAGCAGTGACGCTCGATCCGTCTTGGTGTGCTTCGAACTTGCGGACCGGGGTTATGGACTGTGTGTGCGAGTTGAGGTTGCTGCTCGTAGGATCGGTATCCCAGGCGTAGAGGCTGATGCAACCGAGGTGGTCGCCGACGAGGACGAAGCTCGATTGGGGTTGACTGAAATTTTGATTTTGGACCTCGTTGTCCGACCGGAAAAAGGGAACGACGATGGAGGTGGAACCAAAGAAAGGGTCACCGAATGTCGTTGTCTCGACGTGCCCTGTGCTCGTATCGATCCTGATGCGATAGAAGTGTGGATCGTTCTGATATGCTACCAGAATGGTGGGCAATGAATGGGTAGGATCAATTTGCAGAGTTATGATGCCATGATCTGCTTCGTGGTCGAAACCATCGATTAATGTCCAGATAGGACACTTGATGACGGTTTCATGGATGTCGTTAAATACACGGGTGGATGAAGCAAAGTCGAAGCCGCTCCAAAAGTGGACGTCTCCAGACTGCGTAACCGCAACAATCCAACCTTGCGAGGTCAATCCAAAAACCTTGACGCAAGGGTCTGGGATGAATGAATTGACGATTTTTTCGGATGTCCAAGGGCATGAAACAGCTTTCGCATCCCAAAGCTTGACCCGTCCGTCATTTCCACCAGTGATGACCCAACTGAGCGGACTTTCCAGCCAAAGGGCATCTAAAACTGCGCCTTCGTGTTCATCGACAATAGTGCACCTTTTAACCTCCGCTGCACTTCTTCGGCTTGTTTCCATCGCTCTGGGAGCTGTGGTAAAAAGGACATGACCAATTCGAGAGCCCCAAACGATCCTGGCGGTTCCGCCGTCGGAAGTTATGGCGCAAGCAGACACGTCTGGGGTGAATTCTGCGTTTGGGTTGCCAATCCCTAGCCCGGCGCGTGTTCCGGAGGCATCGAGATAGCCCGAGAGGATTTTACCCGTTAGGGGAAGCGAACGTGCCACGATTCCATATTCGATGGATGAGGTCAGAAGACCATGCGATGGCATGAGGTGCATCCCGGAGATGGTGGAATGCACGGGGATATGGGTTGTGGTAACGTTGCGAGACCGTTCCCAACGTCTGAGCGTCATGTATAAGCAAGCGGTAACGGTTGTGGTAACGAGGGAGGAAAACTCGCCTTATCAAAGCGTAATGCACAATAAATTCGGTGCGCCAGGATCGTTCTGTGCGCCTCAACAAGAGGGTTTTCTCGTCGTCGAGATCACATTCGGGACCTATGCCTAAAAATTGCTGGACAAACGCTCGTCGCCACGTATTGTCATCCTTTACGTGTTCGCTGAGATATTTGTTGACCGTGGCCAGCGCCGAGAGACAAGGTGGGTCGAGGTACGATGTGATCCCGGTGAGAGTCTCAACAGGGACAGCGACGAGGATGGGAAAGCGAATTTCGGGAATTCCATGCTGGTTTTTCGATTTGGGGGATACTTTTGTAGATGTTGGAAGTTGAGCGTCTGTCTGGGATAATTCGGAGGGCCTATTTAGCATAAAACTGGGACAGTGGACGCTGGGGAGAGCTTGACGCAGACTGAGGCTGCGATGTCGTGATGGTGGTTCAAGAGAAACAGAAAACCTTGGTCACGTCTTTCCGCATTCGGAAATATCAAATTTCTGTTTCTTGAACTTTCTTCGCAGATACTATATACTTATCGCTCTCCACCCTACTCTGAACCACGGATGTAACTTTCAACAATCATTCAACAGTGTCCATACCGCCTACCGTAAACTGCCAGCACAAGGCGAAGGGGGCGGAGCCGAATCCAAGAAACTTAGCGGCTCAGCAACGCTTGCAATTTGGTAGATGATATTCCCTTCTGTTTTATCCTCTTTGAGCTGGTACTCACCTTCTTCAATAGTACAAGCATCCTCACCGAGATTGCATACGCGTGGCGAGGGCTGAGCTCAGTTTTCCCCTCCTCAAGAAATAGTGAATGAGTCATGCCCCACGAAGTCTTATCTCAGTCTAAGTATCTCTTTTATTCAGACCCAAATCGACCTTCAGCCACCATGCAATGGCTACTGCTGTCACCCTGATCTGAAGGAAGGATGATGCAGGAGAAGACATACAATGCGTACGCCTTTTAATTCCTAACAAATCGTTAGGATCTCCTAATCTGTTTTTTAAATCCTTAGTTCCAGTTTTTAACAACACAAGTCGCTCAACTCCGCCCGTCCCATCCCTATGAAATCCGATATCATTCGAAATTGTTCTGGACATGATGCCTGCCGTACCGGACATAACCCAGAGGAAACATACTGGCGTACATCGCTGACCTGCGGGGCTTTGGCCACTCTCACACCCGACTCATTCAATGTTCAATGACGCAGATGCAAGAAGAGCACCGAGTACTGCAGCCTCACGTTGACGTCAACAACAAACCAGACCTCCAACGTCAAAATATGGGCTCCTAACAGTATCCCGCTGCTATGTTCCTCGATCCGAACGGGAAGACTGAATGATGACATCTTGTCCTTAAATTATATTCAAGCCATCGTTACTTCTTTCCCAGTAAAACTTCCCCAAATTCGAGAACCAGCTTCATTTACATGACTAGAAGAGGAACCGCCTACACGATGCTGAACCTGAGGGTGGACTCAATCCTCGCGACTTCACCGACTTTATGCCCCATACCGGAACAAGAATTATTTATGAAACTTACTGCGCTTCCGATCAGCATCTTCCTCTTAACCACTCCTCTCCTTTCCAATGTATGGATCTCTATGAGGATGAATACGAGGAAAATAAATCTGGCGAGGATTATGAAGCTTGCAGCAAGTTCACGAGCCAGCGCAGTGGTCTGGTATCACACTCTGTCTCTGAGTCGTCCGCGTAATATGTTCCAAAATGCTCTTATTGGCGAGATCCAGGAATGCGAGGTATCACAGGTTTTGAAAGAGAGCTTGGCGCGTTGTCGATATGTTGCACTGTGCTGAATGCTTACGTTCTGGATTCCTATTCCTTCTTGACGTATATTGGTTGCTTGGAACACATCTGTCAGGCCTGGTATGAAAAGCTCGCGCTCAACATGATCGTTTGATCCGTCTGTCTGGGCGGAGTTGGTCATTGCTATTCTCGATATTGTCATTTGCCCCATGGAGTACATCTATAATTCGGCGGAACTGGTATGGTTGGTGTCGCGCCCGTGTTTCCCTATAATCCTATCGAAACAGGACCATTTTTGGACGGATTTCTTTTGAAATCTTTTTTTTTTTATTTTTTCGGCGCTTTTAGTGCTTCTGAGAATGGAAAGCGAAGCGCCAACTTGGGTCCCCCATCCAGACCAAAATGGCACCCGCACCAAATTGCCATTTTGGGCATCAGCCTTCCTTCACCCAGGGTTCTATTGAAACCCAACCACAACCAAATCTCTCCACATCTACTTCATCACTCCCGACAAGCATATTTCCCAACGCCAATGCAGACAAGATTTTTGGGGAAATCCCAGAAGAAGGACCAGAAGGGTGGAGGGGAAAAAAGGAAGAAGCGGGGCCGCGAGGAGGACCAGGAGGAGGATACAAAAGAGAAGAAGCGAGCCAGGAACCAGGAAGAAGAAGAAGAAGAAGAGGAGGAGGAGGAGGAGGAGGAGGACAGAAAAGGGAAGAAGCGGGCCAAGGTGAAGCGCAAGATTGACGAGACGAACAAGGACCGCAAGGATCTCACGGATCTTGACGAAGAAGAGTGCACCGCTCTGACGGGCGATTTGACGAAGATGCAGGCAGAACTGCAGCAAAAATATCCGCATATAAAAGCGCTGGAGCCCACCACCGCAAATGTCAGCGACGTGCTCGAATCGCTCAAGCAGCTCCAGCACTTCAAGTCTCTTCATAAAAAATTGGACGTTTCTGTTCGTCGCTTTCTGTTCATCATTTATAACTTGATACCAATATACCCAGGCGTTGATCTTCTCTGATGTCAAGGAAAAACATCTGGGAAGGCTCGGTGTCGAGCAGCAACCATCGCTATCAGAAATTAAGGCGAGACCTACCATCGGAGAATTCTTTGCCAAAGACAAATACAGACCGATTATTACACATTGGGAACAACAAGGCCCTGCCCTTGCAGACCGCTTAAGCTCGATCAAGAAGAGCACATCTATGGCCGTGAGTGTTTTGTCCATAACTTAATTTCATCAAACCGGGTCGTTAATGGTTGGATCTATAGACAGAGACAGGCAACAGGATGATTGTCGATGCTATAATGCAAGAAGCCATCATCGCCCTCGCCTCATCAGGCATACATGCCTACCTTTTCCCCGAGCTCAAACTTTCGGTCGCTTCAGACCACCCAGTGGGGATCAGATATGATGCGGCCGGTGCGACTCGGACTGGAAAAGAAGGGCATTACATGACGTTCCTGACAGGGAGGATCGATTATTTAGCCCTTGGTTTTGATACCGAGGTTGTCGACAAAGCTGAAATGCTTTCGCAGAAAACGCTCCGTTCTCTTCTCTGTACTGGACCGTTCAAAAAACTAGGAGGCGATGCTTTTAGTTGCCTGAAATTCTTTGATATTGAAGCAAAAATACCGCAAGAGGGACTCGCATCTCACAAACCTCAGGTTATAGCAGAGACTCTGGCGACGTGAGTCCTCCCAATACTTTTCTAAACTTTTCTAAAATTCTTGCTCAATATAGAATGTCGGAGAACAAGTACGTATATTCTTTGATGACGAGCTGGTACTTACTACATACCTAGAATGAAACATGGAAGGTGGTGTTTGACCACGGGGGAAAATTGGATGTTTGGCTTGATCGAAGGTCGAATCGGTGATAAAGCGGTTAAGAAAAGCTTCACTCTGAAGCAGCTTGACGTGGATTTTAGTTCACCAGAGACTATTCAAGTCCAATTAAGAACGGTCTTCTTAGCTATGCTGTTTTGGGTTTGTGTTCAATATTCGATCTTTATTAAGGAGTCCGAACTGACATTTGTATGTCAAAGTTTCTAGAGACCCCCGAAGAGATTTCTAATGGAATTTTCGCGAATGCGAATACCAAAACCAAGAGGTCTTCGGCTACAGCTAATGTAGTAGGTCCCTTCAGCTACCGTACCATGAAATGTTCACTAACAAAAGCCTCTCTTTTCAGAATGATGCCCCCGTCGCCTCCACCTCCAAACTGCCGTGAGTATAGAAGTAGGCAGGTTTCAACGTTGTATAAAAGGATGCGGCAGTAATCAAGAATTTAAATTTCTGGAGGTGTTGAAGCGGACGTATGATGTAATGGTTCCTAATCAGATGACAATCCAAGGTGCGGGTGCTCAATAATGATTAAATTATAGGAATAATCAAGGGTAAGTACAGGAAGGTATATATGTTCAGGTTGTAAAACATAATCTCTCTCTGTGTCATTCCTACGCTTTCTTCCTATCCTTTTCCCCGGCTAAGGACTTTGATGATGTCCTCGTACACCGTAAATACGATACCACTGCTTAGCTACAAGAAAGAAAGAAAACCGGCTTCAGTTGTGGGAAATGCACGAGGTGAGAGAAAGCCAAGTTCATGGAAATACAGCCAAAGGGAAAAAATTGAGGCGAAACGAGTTCAACTCAACACCAGCCGTGTCAGCCTCGACGTCGTACCCGCCCAGAACCGACGTATTCCCTCCTCTGTGGAAATCCAATACGCACAATGGAAAGAACTCCTGTATTGCACTCGCGCGTCCAAAGCCTGCATGCAGGTCCTGAAAATAACCGAAAATCGGATCGACAGGACAAGAATGAGGGAAACCAATGCGTACTCAAGAGGCGTGGTCATGTGCACCACAATTAACCCTGCAATCATGCTAATCCCAGACATTATTGCGATCGGAGGTGGTTGGCCTGGCCGCGCGTCGCCTTGCACGAACTGCTTGAGGGTTGTAAACTGGAGGGTGGAGTTCGCCCCTCGACGCATCATCTAGAATGGAAAGGGAAAAAAGGTACACAGAGAGAGGGAGGCAGAAAAACCCATTAATACGGATAAAATACCGGTTCTGATTGACCTTTACATACCACTGGGAAGGGAGCAAATCTTTTCCTGTCGAAGTCGTCCCATGGATGAGGCCCTTGTATTGTGGTTTCGCGTCGTTGATGAGTTTGATTCTAAGTGAATGAGTGAACGGAAATAAGCTGTCAAATCGGAAGAAAAAAAAAGATCAAATGACAGAATTTGAAAGAAAACTCATGATCACTTTATCGTTTCTAACGCCGCTCCCAGACACGCTAAAAAAACAGGGGAATTACATCAGAACCAACAAACCACAGAAAAAGACAGGATCATAACCCAACAAGCTCCTTGATGGGCTAACCTTTCCCTATCCAATTGAAACTAGATTTGGAATCCGGGGTTCAAGATGTCCTGCAAAGAAAAAGCACGCCTGTGGGTTAGCAAGCATCTACTTGAAATGATTATAGCTCACGAAGCACCCCAGCTTTCATGCACTGGCATCCTGAGTAGAGTTCTGTAATTAGACCGGTAACCGTTCGGAATATGAGGTCAAGGGAAGGACGGGACCTCAATATACCGACCGGTCTATCTTTAAATCCCTGTAATCCTTATGATCGAAAAGTGGAGCATCAGGAAATCGGGAATATTCCGATTTAGCAATATGACGTTCACGAACCTGTCACAATATTATAACACTCAGATAATAGTTTATAACCGTATATCTGCGACATGTAGGATTATGGTAACATCATAAATTAGGTACAATACTCTTTCTTCAATGTAAAACAAATATAATGCAGTAACGACTTTGTATCTAGATTGTGAGGTGGCTGCCGGGTATGCAAAAAAACTATAATGGATCGCCCATAATGCATTGCTTCCAAGTTCCTAGAGCCCTTACCATTATAACAACTTCTAAGATTTGGTCTATGGACCGCGCTAGAAGGCACCAACCTCTAGGCACATACACTTGGAGGGCACCCAGCTCATTAACTTAAAATCATTTTGGATGTTGAGGTGCTGAAATTCGAATTCATGAAGGCCAGTTTCAAATCTACGTGCAACATACATTTTTGAACTCGGTAAAATCGTATACTATAAGTTTGTTCCCAGCCTCTGCCACCACTCTGCTGGAAGATTCATCGAAAGCAGAATGTTCCGGACTCTGAGTCCATCTCTCCTCATCAACCTCACCAAAAAGGTGATTCGAAGGGCCACAAGGAGACTCTGAGGAACCTTCTGGCCACGAATAATAGAGCATCGTGAGGGTAGGTCCTTCACCAATCATGACTGTGCTATTATACCCGAAATAAGTCCTATCCCAAAAAAATATAACGGATATATTCTTGAGCTTCACAACTTGAAGTTTGGGATCTGATTCGACTTGGCCACTCTGGCATGGAATGATAATGCCGTAAATGGCCGCTGTGGTGCAGAAAGTAAGCCTGAACTCGTTAGTATTGCCGCAATGATACATTTGAGAAAGGCCTTGGGCATTTGGGGGAATAAAAAATTCGCCCTCCAAAAGCCAAGTGGGCCGGGGATGAGGCCATGTAGAGGCAGGGGGGATATTAGCGTTCGCTTCAATAGATGATATATCATAAAGACTGAGGCCGGTGCCTGTAGCAACAAGTATCTTATCTCCTGGAAGCAACTGCACCGCAACCTGTTCACATTACGTGAGTTTATAAATGAGAAGTCAATGCATCAGCTCACCGGACAACAGTAGACAATTTTTCTTATATACGATAACGATGAAGCATGACGTCGATGCGATGGATTTTGAATGGTGGCCCAGTTAACTATGGCAATGTTGGAATCTAGATGCTCATATAGCTTGGTTCGAACTCCAAAGGCGACGGAGGTCCCAAGAAGAGAAAGGGAACAAACGTCACCATAATCCTCGCGAGGGAAAGAAGAAAGGAACGTAGCCGAAAGCCTGCTTCTATGGGTTTGGTCGTCGGGTTCGAGAG
>Ga0307517_10014738_pt1 | contig 10467 bp, 10 predicted proteins | sample 23_EM_MG_FD_194515 | JGI IMG/M metagenome (GOLD analysis project Ga0307517, IMG submission 194515) | Populus trichocarpa ectomycorrhiza microbial communities from riparian zone in the Pacific Northwest, United States - 23_EM | ecosystem: Host-associated > Plants > Roots > Unclassified | place...
CTCATTTCTATTTTTGCCACTCAACTTTTCTTTTTACTTAATTCTCACCTTAACATCTTATATTTTATTCTATTGTATCCAATTACAATACTTTGAATCCTTTTATTTAATCTATTCGGTACTTTATTTATTTTACTCGGATTATAATTTAGCGGGTTTTCACACTCTTGGCCCTCCATAATTTAATGATTGATCAACCAAACATCCTAATTTAAAGGAACATTATTAACAAAACATTAAAGGGTGGCTAAATTGAGCCACACCTACAAAATTTATTAGAATAGTATTTTATGTTTTGAGTTTTGTTTTTCAATTTCACCCTCCACCAATCCAATTTTTTTTTTGTAAAAATTGTATTCTCTAATATTAGGTTGTTTTAGAAATTAAGCTTGGCAAAAAAAAATTATTTCCTTTATGTTCTGTTATATATCTATCTTATGAATTTAGTTTTTTTTCTCAATTTCAACCTTCAATATTAGATATATTAGAAATGAGATTTTGTTTTTTTTATTGCTTTATATGAATATATCTCAATCTTATAACTCAGATTGAAATTTTAACGGGTTAACCCGAGTTGACTTGAGTCATTTTTTTGGGCTATTTTTCTAATTGATTTTGTTTTTTTATTTCATCAGGTTGGCTCTATTCATATTTTGGGTTCTTTTTTAATTGAATATTTTTAAAATTGAGCTTAATAATTTTCTTCAATTTGTTTTCTATAGAGTTATCATGATTCCATAACCTGAGTCATGATTTGGTAGATTAACCTGGGTTAACTTGATTTATTTTTTGGGTTATTTTTTAATTGAACATCTTTTTTTTTTTATTTCAACTTCCAACAACTCAATCTTGTTCTTTTTATTTAGTTTTTTTTATTTCATCCTTCAATATTAGATTATTCAGGAATTGGACTTCGTAATTTTTTCTTTTTTTATGTAAAATTACCCTGAACTCATGGATTTAGTTTTTTTTTTTCTCTCAATTTCAACCTTCAACATTGTATATGTTAGAAATTGAGCGTTGTCATTTTTTTATTTGATTTTTATAAAGTTATTTTGGTCATATAACTCAGGTCGCAAGTTTAATAAGTTAGCCCATGTTGACTTGTTTTTGTTTTTATCTTTTTTTTAATTTATTTTTTTTATTTCATCATTCAACATTAAGTTGGTTGTAAATTGAACTTCATAAATTTTTTTATATTTACTTTTCATTGGATTATCCTAATCTCATTACTCGATTTATTATTAGTTTGACAAGTTAATTCAGGTAAGAAAAATTAATTTAATATATTTTTTTTAATTTCATCCTTCAATATTATATTGATTAAGAATTCACTTTCATAATTTATTTTGATTTGTTTTTTATAAAATTATTAAAATGTCATAGTTAAGGTTAAAAATTTAACAGATTAAATTGGATCAAACTAATATATCATTATATTGATGTTTTTTTTTTAAATATAGCTCAATATTGAATTTATGATTAATTTTTTATTATTATTATAAAACGAGTTAGAAATATTTGGATATCTTTTTACAAAAAAAAAAAAAAAATTGATCTAAACCACATCACAACATGGTCCAATAATCTAATTTATTCCTGAATTCACACAAAGTCGTTTATGTGCATATAAATACCAAACTTCTTTGAATATATATATAAAAAAATACAATTATCTTGATGCAAAACAAACCCAACTGGCATTTTGCTTTAGAGATGGCAAACTTGATTCAAGCTAGCATAGCATAGATGATCATGAATACATATATTTTAAGAAAACAAGAAAGGAATCAAGAAGAAAGATCAAAAATATAAATCACTGTCACCGTCCCCAAACCATTATTTCGCAGCAAAATCATTAATGCTAGTTTATGGCCAGATGCAAGCCCAAACCAAAAAACAGCATTCTCAAACCACAATCTTGAGACGGGATCTACAGGCCCTGATCAAGGAGGTAATCACCCAACCTCTCAACTATCATGTTACACTGTCCTGGAGTCAATGGCTCATCATAAATACCAAAAATAAGAGCTTGGGCGGTTTTCTTCACAGTGATGCCACCAGAACCCTGAAAAATGCATGACGCAACAACGTTGAGATGTGAAAGATGAAGTTACTTCCCCTGATCATAGCACATGTTTAATAACATTCAAGAATTTCAATCCAATTTGTCCTTACAAATTGGTGTCTGCAAGCCACAGCTAAACCAGATTAGGTCAGCCTTCAATATTTCTAGAATTTTGAATAAAGACTGGGAAAATACGACCAAAGTAGTGAGGACTTGCATAGGTAGTCAAAAAAGTAAATTCTATTAGATTTAGTATTTATTCATTCAAGGGGTTGGAGTAATGAATTTCAAGACAATGAGTTAACGGAGGGAAAGTTCTTAACATCATCAATAGCAGAAAAGCATTACGAACAGTCTTTATGGAACGAATCCTTGAGTTAAGAAAATGGAAAGTGAAAAGATCAAACCCTATAAGCACATTAATCATGATAAAGCAACAAGCATAAACTTAAAGATTTGTACGAATTATTTTAAGCATTAAATACGATTAAAGATTCAAAGTAGAAGGCCTTTATCTTGGGACACCAGCATTACCCTCTTTGTCATGTGTTACACAATAACATTCCACAACTTAAAGCATCCTCGTAGAGTTGACACCAAACCATGTCATCCATTAAATGACTACACAATTGTCACTACTTTAAATGGCTAAATCTAAGCAACAATATGAATCATGCTAAATCACGGCAAGTATGAAAGAAAAAATAATATCAATTACTGAATTATCTCATGGTGAATGAGAACCTAGCATTAGAAATGAGAAATAATGTCGTACCTTCTTTCCACGAATCACAGCTCCAGGCTCTCCCTGGATCACCATGTACTTTGTGCCACCAATGTGCAACCCAGTTGGGGCTAGAGATCCAGGTTCATCAAAATCTTTCATGATGGCAGAAATCTCCTCAGGCTTATACTATAAACAACCAGTGATAAATCTTTAGGTCAATGACACATGAAACAGGAAAAGAAAACTGACGATACCACTCCAACTTATCAACTAGTTGAAACCATATCCAGCAAGAAAAGGGCATTCGACAACAGAAGAAATAGTGACAATAAATTCAAAAGAATAGCACAATCGAAACTCCGTATTCACATTACAAACAATGGTTAAAGAATTAATAAAATGATAACAAAATGTTTTTTGCAGGTCCAATCGCACACCATTAAATACAAGCTCAGAAAAATCATAGAAAAGAGAGAGAGAGAGAGAGAGACACCACATAGCATATCAGCTAACATTCTCACTGCATGGAAATGTTCATACACAACAAATCAGAACAAAGATTCAAATCATCCTTTTAAGAATGACATGAAAAGCAAAACCAGGTCGACAATCCATTTAACTCTGACAACGCGCATCCACTTACAATATATACATTATTATCATAAACCATTTCCTACAGGTAATGGGGCGCTTTTCATATCCTTAAAAGTCAGAGCCAATCACAAACTGATGGCCAAATGCAGCATTTTACAAAAAAAAAAAATCCATCTTTAAACAATTAACCGATTTAGTTCTCTCGAATCAAGAAAACCAAGAACATAGAAAGAAAGGTTAATAATAATATTGAATGACAACAAAAGCATCACATTTCAATAGTTGATTGCAATTTGCAACAAAAAAGGATTAAAAAAAAACTAAACTAAATCTCTCAAAAATTTAAAACTAGAAAAAGCCAGATCCTTAAATAATCCATCATTCCTAGTTAAATCAAACACAACAACCAATGAACGAGAAACAAAGGAAGGAAATAATTGTGATTAAATAAGAGTAATGAATCAGATCCGATAAAATCTCAATCTAAATTATATTGAGACAGACAACACAATTTAACAAAACAAAACAGATCAAGAAAAGACCACCTGAGGGAAAGTGGCGCTCTGAGCCCACACACTGCCATCTTGGCCGATGATGGCGGCAGCCGTCAGATGGTTACCCTCGATGTCGCACATCAGGTGATCATCAACGTATGTTTGCCACGACATTTTCGATCAACAAATAACTACCGTTGATTTCTTCTTTCTTTTGTTTTTCCTTCCGAATTTTTCTCCCTTATGTTTTAGCTTCTCTTCTATTTTGGAAGTTTTTGGTTCAAAGAAGGGAGGTATTTATAGTGCTTTCAAAGCGAGACAAGGAAAGAGAGCATAATTAGTGGGCCCCAAATCAAGGGTGTGATTGCTTTTGTGGTGACTTGCTTTCTCATTGAATCTCCTCCCTACATTTCTACATGATTCAATGAGTGCCATTCACGTTCTCCTCCTTCTCACTCGCTTTTTTTTTTTAATTATTATTTCTTTTATGGAAAACTCGCACCATATGAAGACACGTGGTGGTATATTCTTCACCAGCCAGTTCATAATTCCACGTGGCAACTTCCAGGTCTAGTAAAATATCTGGTTGCATATAAAAGAAAATTACAGATGTGAGAATGTTCTCCGATGGAGGGGGGCGGCATTATCATCCGTCTTTGATACCATTACACTCCTCTCTCTCTCCCCGTGTGTGTGTGTCACTGATTTGATGTGTAGAAAAAAAAGAGGCAGCTGTGACCTGCGCTGCCGCTTAAACTGTGCTATTTTGAGAAATACTTTTCCCCAATGTGGAAAAAAACTCGTAAAAACACAAATATTTTGGCAGCGGTGAGTCTGACTCTGACCACCCAGCCTTCCTTTCCTCCAGGCCACCTTTTTTTTGTGACTAAAATTGTGACATGTCAAAGGGTGAAAAGCTCAGGCAGGTATTGTCAGATTGCATCACCTTATTTGCGGTGTCATATGCTTTTCAGCTAATTTAATTTATGATCCTGATCGAGTCAACATGATTTCCAAGGATTACTCGGTCCATGACTAAGTTTAGAATGGAATAAAAACACATCACAACGTAACTCAAACAAATCCTGAATATATATTATGTCACAAGGTTGAACAGAGCTTTCTCCTTTGGATGCTTGAAACCACACCAAAATTCATATGCTCAGAAGTCTCGTGTCTCAAGCAATCTTGATTCTCATGTAAATAAAATGAAGAATCAAATATCCATTTCCTTGAGCTCACATAATTTTCTGCAGCATCTTTCAATCAAGAAAATATTGCATAATAGTCAATATTACAAAAAGGGAATTACCAAAAAGCAGCACTTGCTGTATGTCTATGGAGCCTGAAAATTCCCAAGTGCACTTGACAACGACCAGTGCAAATACGATCCAGTTTGCTAAACTTGCAAACTGCTTAACAGAGAAAGACACATCAATGTTCTCGGCAAGGCAACTAATATACAGCCTCATCTGCAAGATTACAAAGTATTAGCATCTGCCAAGAAAAAAAAGAAGAAAAAGTTGTGTACCATCAACAGAAGTGGGTGAAACTATTCAAGTTTGAGAAAAGGTGCATACCAGCATTGTCATCCTCCATGTTATAATCGTCTTCATCATCATCAAAATCAATGTTCTGCGAGATCATAGAGTGGATAACAGTTTGTTAAAACATTTACTTGCCAACATATAAGTTTATCATGAAGCCTTTTAAGAATGCACAAGTTAGGAGTGTATAGTGTCACATACAAAAACATTAGCCCCTCTAACAAACATCAAGAAGCTTTTTACTGATGCACAAGCCTATTTGAACTGATCTCTTACATTATTTCATATTAAACTAGAATCCACACAGAATCGTAATATTTCCCATCTCATAATATATGCTCAACTTAAGATAGCTAATGAGTGAACTTTAGTTGTACAAATTAGCAACTTAAATATTATATTTTTCAACAAAATTTCTCATAGTGCTACTTAATTGGAGTTCCTGCAGGCAACTGGGAGGTTGCAAATGTCCAACCAACGGCACGCTACATCTGCTCCAATTAAACAAATTCATTAAAGATGCTAGAGCGCTGTCTACACATAAAACAAGGCCACCTATTCCATATGTTATGTTATTTTCCAATCATTAAAAAACTAGCTGGAGACTCCCTTATTATGAGCCACATATAGCGATTATCCATTTAAATTCTTTAGATCATGCAATCATTTAACTTGACAATCATGGAGACAGTCTTCGTCAGAGAGTCCATCTCAATGGAATTAATTTACAGGCCGGAATGGAATACCTTCCATAAAAAAATCTTGTTCAAACGGAGTCTCAATTTTCCTAGTACCATTTACATCTATTTCTTGACCATTCTTGGTGATGGCATAATAAGTTGCCTATATGGCATAGAAATGAGATGTTATTATATCATGGGGATAGCTGAGGCTGACAAAGAATGCTACAATCCTGAATCATCAAAGCTACTCAAGAGCAAGAAAAAAGCTGATGCAAAATCAATAGATATACACAGGACCCTGTGTTTGCTGAGGGAACCTGATTATAATCTCCATCATCATATTCATCATCAGGTTCTTCTAGTTCTTCATCTTCATCTTCCTCGTCTTCGTCTTCTTTCTTTTCCATTTGAACCTTTTCAGCTTGGCCCTAAATGCATGAAAGGATCACCAACTGACCAACAAATTACCACATAAAGGCAAACAATGGCATGTGGTATAAAAACTTCTGATTTTAACTCAAAAAACGAAGGAGAATTAAACAAGAAAAAAACTTAATTCTATAGGGGCTTCATGTAAATTGTCAGAAGTATTAGTTGCAGTCACTTTTGACCAAATAGTGTAGGTAGCAGGTTGGCAGATGATTGAAGGTTTTTACCTCATACATCAATTCACGCTTCTCATAATCATCCAACTTCCTCAAGTCTGTAACACAAGCATCTAAATCAATTTGAATAAAGATTTGAAGAACAAAAGCATCTCAAACATATCTAACTTCAGCAGGTCTATCATACAAACATCTAAATCAGTTTAAATAGATACTCAACAACTCTTCTAGCTGTACGAAGTGCTGAGTGTGGGTAATTCTAAAGAACAGATGTCACTCACTGACAAGGTAGCAAATCATAAATTACCCAATCAGATTGTGTAAAGCATAGGCAACCCATCAAAATCACTAGCCAAGGAAAAATATTTCTTCAAATTATGACGACCAGCAGGTGTGATCAAAATTAATAATTTATATTTAGTTGTTTATATCATTCATTAGAATTCCTAAATATATAAAATCAAGCTCAAACAACTCATAAAGCCAAGAAAACCCAACTTCAGCCACAAACAAATTAAATAGTGGGTGACATGTTTTCTTCTCAATAAACAATTATTTCAAAGCTTGTATGAAATAATAGGATGACTGTATAATTGTGGTGCAACTTAATATTATCCATCTCCTGACTATGGTTGAATAAAATCCAAGGACCAAGAAAGTTTTCCAAAATTGTAACGCTTTACATGTTTGGCTATCCTTCCATGAATCATCTTCAACGGCACTGCTGTCTACTTGACAGCTTGTAGATATATCATAAATGCATATTGTCAAGGAATCTAGTGGATCATAAATAAGAAACAAGAACAATCCGAGTGCTTCAAAAGAAGCTGTCTGCATAACAGCTAACAAGGTCCAGATATATGTGAAACAGAGAAAAATATGAAATACAGTTTGTATGAGAATAAAAGAATAGCCAACTATGCCTTATTCCCCAATCTAAAGAATTATCTGTCAATATTAGATCCAGTATATATCTAATATAAGTGAGATAGACAATAATGTTTCTCAAAAAAAAAAAAACCCACAATACTGATGTCAATTTCACTTATTGTAGCTACCGTAGAAATGAGCCTCCCAACCGATCCCCCAGGAGGGCGGCCTTATCTGCATGAGGGATCAGATCCTCTATCCATCTTTCTAATAGATTTATAAGCATGCCTTGAGTGCATGAGATGAATTTAGACTTTGCAGTTTTTCTCATTTGGAAAGGGAGTTTAGATTAAGGCCACATCCACGAACAACTATGAGAGTAAATAAAGTAAGACCAAATCACATCTCACCTGCTGTCCACTTCACTTTTTTGTTTGGCCGCTTCCTATTTAAACCTGATTATCGTTGCATAAAGAACCTCTTAGCATGATTAGAAGCACCATTGAACAGAGAGGGGAAAACTTATAAACATGCATAATACACGCATTGCTCTCATATTTTGTAATTTCAGATTGCAAACCTCCAATCAGTTCTTTAGGAAAATTTTTTGACGTGAGCTGTAAGAATTGGTCGAGTGAATCACGTTCTGATGTGATCCTTGGCTTCCCCCTGTCTGAAAATCTTTCTATGTCCATGCTCTGGATCTCTGATATCACATTCAGAGGAAATGAAAATTTGTAAAGCATCATAGATTAGGCCACTTAATGTCTTGGAACATTGTTGGCAGAAAAACACCGCCCAGTTGGTGTGCACAAGGTAGAGGACTAAAATTATGACTACATTGCTAAATACTCTCTAATAAAAGTGACGCATAAAGTTAAACATTCTTGTCTGAAATATACAACAATTAAGATTAAACACTTGAGGTTGGACCAGCAAGAAGTTTTTTTTTTTCCTAATTTCATACAAATGTGAAGCTGTGGATCTTAATTTTAAAAGTACAATATTCATTAATACTAGGCACATTGTCCTCTAACTGGGTTTGAAGATAAGCTTTTCAGCACAACATATTTGAAATATTTTCAATATGCTATGCAGGTAGAGGCTTGATGCTAATTGATTTTTTAAGAGTTTGTCCCTAAACTATTAGCCAGTCAGCTACCCAAAAAAAATAATAGTTCATGAACTTGATTGATCAATCTCAATATACCACAACCGTGATACTTCCAGGGAAAAACTGCCAAGAGATCAATGATAATGGGAAAGAACTAAAGAAAAAAAGGTAATATGATGGTGTCAAAGATGTAAGAAATTGAACAGTGTCCAAAGTATTTAGCTAAATCAGGTTCTTGTTTGATATCCTAACCTTTTTGCGTATAGTAATGATAATAGTGAATCAAGAAACCAGAAGTAATTTTAGCTTCCAATTTTAAGACATGTGATCTGTTCTCATAATCGAAATTGGTTATAAGAAATATGTAAGGAATTAATTCATTCAACAAGAAAAGGGGAGAGGAATTTGAGTCCCAAATGTTCTTTGCAAACTACACTGGTTTTACAAACCAGTGCTATCAACCACTCAGCAACCTCTCAGGAATAAATGTGTGTGTGTGTGTATTTCTTCTTCTTCTGCCTAATTGAAGTTCGAACATTTGAAAGAAAGGAGAAAAAATAAAACTCCATCTGTACCGACTAAAAGGTAAACCATACACAATTTACAGCAAATACGCAACAAAAGAAGTGAATGAGAATAATAACACATCAGTAATATCTTGTCCAAACCCATATCCTCAAGCAAAAAGGAAAAATCTCTTATTTCTATGATTGACCTACTTATTTGGGAAACAAGATACTAAAAAAGTGGTCTAAGAGTTCCATGCTTACCCTTTGAAACAATCTCCTCAAGATAACAAGGAGAGGATTTGAAATAGTTTGTCAACCTTGAATTCCAAACAACTAATGCCCTTTCCTCCTTCACATTTTTGGGATCAGGTAATTCAATTTCCTGGAATAGCAAAATTTTCTTTTTCAGGGAAAACAACATAAAGAAAGACATCCCATTACATTTCTCTATCGAATAATAGCAATCGATGCATTTTGCATTGAAACTACAAACATTGGAAAACAGAAACACAAGATAGATGCCTTACAAACCAAAACATAAACAGTACAAGGATATTTTTTAAGAGAAAAATTGCAATATTCACAAAAGATAAGTTCATTTCGTCTCCGTAGAAACACACCAACTCAACCATCATCTACTTCAAGAAACTCTGAATCATATGAATGATTTTTTTTTCCCGAATGAACTTCTAAGAAAAGTTTTAACCCGGCAAAAATGAACCCAGTACTTCCAAGTTCCTCTTTGGCCTGTCTTTCGTCTATTTAACAAATTCCATAAAAGAATCATTGCAACCATAGTTCGAAAGTTCACAAGTTTCAAAACCCATAAATTAAAAAAGAAATTACATAATTCAAACTAAACCGACTAAGTTTAAACTGCAAAATTATATCAAAAGAATTACTAGCAAAGAATAAATAACAAAAAAATAAAAATAAAGAGAAGACTGACATACAGGAAATAAATCAAAGGGCTCTTGCCTTGCATAGCTAAAACCACCACCGCCTCCAAATCGTCCTCTCCCTCTCCCTCTATAAGCCATCTCTGCACTTCACTATAGCTTTGTTTCCGAGAAGAAAGCGGTTAAAACTATTTCTAGTTGCTACACTAGAAAAGGAAATGACATGAGAAGTGCAGCAGGGTGGCTTGGCTGATCAGCCGCTCGCTCCCATCCACATTGTTATTGATTAATTATTAACAACAAAAACTAAAAAAATTTAGGTTTTTTTTTTTTTTTTTTTTGAGACCCTTTGTTAAC
>Ga0307517_10014739_pt1 | contig 10467 bp, 13 predicted proteins | sample 23_EM_MG_FD_194515 | JGI IMG/M metagenome (GOLD analysis project Ga0307517, IMG submission 194515) | Populus trichocarpa ectomycorrhiza microbial communities from riparian zone in the Pacific Northwest, United States - 23_EM | ecosystem: Host-associated > Plants > Roots > Unclassified | place...
GGCCCTCCGGCTGCGCCGCAAGCTGCTCGACGGGGAGGAGCTGACCTGGGCCGCGGACAGCCCGCCCGAGGTGCTGCACTTCGCGCGCTCCGACGGCTGGCGGTGTGTCACCAACCTGTCGGCCGTGCCGGTCGCCCGGCCGCCGGGGGAGGTGCTGCTGAGCAGCGAACCGGCGGCGGGCGACGGGGAGTTGGGACCGTTTGGACCGTTGGCACCGGACACGACCGTGTGGCTGGGGGCGTAGCGCGCTCATCCCACCGTCGGGGTGCCGGTCGGGTTGGCCGCGCTGCCGCTGGCCGACTCGCCCGGCAGGACCGGCGGTTGGGTGGTGCTGTTCACCGGCGGGGTGAGCACCACCTCCGGCTGGCCCGCGGCCGGGGGCGGCGGGGTCAGGTCCACGGCAGGCAGCTTCGGCGGGGTCGTCTCCTGGAAGAGGACCTGGCTGAAGTTGACCAGGCCGGTGTCCTCCATCACCGTGATGTGGTCCAGAACCGTCGCGTTGGCCTGGTTGGCCAGGACCCGCACGAGGGTGTTCTCCGTCGTGGAGCGGATCTTCGCGATCGTGTTGAAGATCGAACCGTGCGTGACGCGCAGGATGTTGGCGAAGTCCGTGTCGAACTGCTTGCCACTGTCCCCGTTCAGCGTGTTGATGAAGCCCTGCTGCTGCGGGCTGGGCTGGTTCGGGATCGTGATGTTGAGCATGGGCGCGATCTTGCGGACGGTGGTGTCCAGCGCCGCGTGCCCGTCGATCAGGTGCTTGCTCGCGGTGATGACCGCCGGGCTCGCCCCCTTCTTCAGGCCTATCTGACCGACGGGGTACTCCCACAGCCCTGCCGCGCGGACCTTGACCACGAAGTCGCGGTCCGCCTCGGTCAGCGGCCCCCACTGCGTGTTGGCGATCACGCGTGCGGGAGCGCTGGAGACCGTGGTCACGCCCAGCATTGCCGGATAGGCCAGTGCGACGAGGGTCAGGCTGAGGGCACCCCCCACAACCATGGTTCCCGTCGCGTTCCGCGAAAAGCGCACCGTACCTCCTGTGTCGTGGACCGCCCGTCGGCGGTACGGACAGTGGGGAATACGGATCGGAGGAGCGCGCGGAGTCTTTTGTTTTGGTAAAGCCGGAGTGGGGCGCGTCACAAGTGGTGGGGGGTGGGTCCGGTTGGTGGGGGTCAACTTCGGGGGGTGGTTGGTGACTTCGCATGGGTTGGGTTGGAGGTGAGGGTGGCGGTGAGCCGGCTTCGGGTGGGGCGCCTTCGGCCGGCTGCGACGGCCCGCGGTGATGCTCGCGTCAGGCGAACTGGCCGGGCTGATAGTCGCCGGCGGGCATCGTGAGCATGACGTTCATCCGGTTGAAGCTGTTGATGAGGGCGATCAGCGAGACGAGGGCCATGAGCTGCTCCTCGTCGTAGTGCTTGGCCGCGTTCTGCCACACCTCGTCCGGGACCCCGCCGGCCGCGTCCGCGATCCGGGTCCCTTCCTCGGCCAGCTCCAGCGCCGCGCGCTCGGCGTCGGTGAACACGGTCGCCTCACGCCACGCGGCGACGAGGTTGAGCCGTACCGAGGTCTCGCCCGCGGCGGCGGCGTCCTTGCTGTGCATGTCGGTGCAGAACCCGCACCCGTTGATCTGGCTCGCGCGCAGCTTCACCAGTTCCTGCGTGGCGGCGGGCAGCGGCGAGTCGTCGATGACCTTGCCGGCGGCGATGAAGTGCTTCAGGGCCCTGCCGGCGACGGGGCTGGCGAAGGGGTTCAGTCGGGCACCCATGGTGGGCTCCTTTGTTCTGTCGTGGCTGTTGGTTACACAGCTCTGACGGAACGACCCGGCGGGAATGTGACAGGCCTGGATGTGACCTGGGTCTCTCCGGCACGAGAACGGCAGGAGGGTTTCGGAGTCGGTGCCGTTCTGCCGTCCCGCTGCCCGGACGCGGTCAGTCGATGCTGACAACCGCCTTGCCCCGCAGACGGCCCGCCGACATCTCCTTCAGCATCGGCCCGGCGCTGCTGAAGTCACCGCGCTGGCCGATCTCGACCCGGAGTTTTCCGCGTGACGCCAGGGCGAGCAGCGCGGCCATGTCCTCGGCGTCGCGGCTTCCGTCGCTGTAGACGAAGTGGCGCAGGGTGAGAGAGGTGCCGCCCTGGAGCAGCCGGAAGAAGTCCAGGCTGATGGGGTCGCCGCTGGCCTGGCCGAACCAGACGTACTGCCCGCCGGGGCGCAGTGCGTAGGCCGCCTTCGATCCCAGTTCGCCGCCCACGGACTCCAGCACGAGGTCGAAGGGCTCGCCGCCGACGGTCTCGATGTCGAGGGCGATCTCGGCGCCCAACGCGGCCATGTGCGCGGTCGGTTGGCCCTCCGCGGCGACGGCGGTGATCTTCGCCCCTTCGGCGACGGCGAGCTGGATGAGGAGCTGTCCGACGCCGCCTCCCACGCCCGTGGCCAGAATCCGGCGTCCCTGGAGGGGCCCGGCGAGGGCGAGCATCCGGCGGGCGACGAGGCCGGCCAGGGGCAGGGTGGACGCGGTGGCCGAGTCGACGCCGTCCGGGATGGCGGCGAGGCGGTCCGCCGGTGCCGCCACGTACTCGGCGCCCGCGCCTCCCCCGGGCAGATGCAGGACCACCCGGCTGCCCGCCGCCGGCCCGCTGCCGTCGGACGCGGCTTCCTCGACGACGCCGGCCGCGTCGATGCCGGGGCGATACGTGCTGGAGGGGCTGTTCAGCAGCAGGAAGTCCGCCCGGTTGAGCGAGAAGTCGGTCACCTTGATCAGCGCCTCGTCGGGCCGTGGGGCCGGGGCGTCGACCTCGCCCGGCGCGGTGAGGGTCCGCGGGTCGCCGGTGGGGATGAGTGCGCGCATGGCGGCACCTTTCTACGAAACGGTAGTTTCACTGCCGTATCAAGGTAGCGCACAATCCGGTAGTGCCACTGCCGAATCAAGGGAGCAGTCATGACAGACGCCGTCCGCATCGAGGACCGGCTGGAGATCCTCGACCTGTTCCACCGCTACGCCGACGCGCTGGACTTCAAGCGCTGGGCCGACCTGGACGACCTGTTCACCGAGGGCGTCGCGTCGGAGTGGTTCGGCGTGCATCGGGTCGACGGACGTGAGCAGGTGGTGGGCTTCGTCCGCGACCTGGTCGGGAAGGTGGGCCGGACCCATCACATGATCGGCAACTTCCGGGTCTCCTTCACCGGAGACACCGCGCGGGCCGCCGTCCGGGTGCGGGCGTACCACGAGGGCGCCGGGGACAAGGCGGGCCTGTTCGAGGAGTCGCTGGCCGCCTTCGAGGTCGAGGCCGTGCGCACGCGCACCGGGGGCGGATGGCGCTTCAGCCGGTTCAGTGAACCGCTCTTCGTGATGCTGGGCACGCAGGAGGTCTTCGGCCTGGAGAACCCGGCCTGAGACCGCCCTTCCCCGCCTCTCCGTAAGAAGCGGTAGCATCGCTGCCGAATCAATCTGATCGAATCAATCGAATCGAATCGGATGAGTCGTACCGCCCGCCCTGCCGGAGCGTGCGATCGCCACCGCTCGGGTGGCTGTGGTGACCGGGGGCTCGTTTTGACGGCTGCAGGACAGCGCGCACCGCGCAAGGACCAGGTGCGCAACCGCCGACGACTGCTCGACGCCGCCCGGCTGGCCTTCGCCGAGCACGGGCCCGACCTCAGCATCGAGGCCATCGCCCGGTCCGCGGGCGTGGGCGCGACCACGTTCTACCGGCACTTCCCGACCAAGGACGAACTCGTTCTCCACCTGCTCGACGACCTGGCGGACGGGGCCCGCCGAGTCGCGGCGGAGGCCGCGGACACCGTGGACGACTGGGACGCCTTCCGTACGGTGTTCACCCGGGGCTGCGCGCTCGACGAGGCGGAACTACGGCTGTTCGACGCCCTGTGCCGGACCAGTGCGCGGGCGGCCGAACAGGGCCGGCTGATCACGGTCTCGCTGATCACGCCGGTCACGGACCGGGTCAGGAACAGCGGTCTGCTGCGCCGGGATGTGACCGCCGAGGACGTGGCGGCGTTCATGCGCATGGCCGACTCGACCTTGGACGCGAGGCAACGCGGGATCACCCAGCAGGTGCTCCTCGCCGGGCTGCGCGCACATCGTCGCTGATCTGAACGGGGTTGTTCTTCCCGGGATGGGGTGAGGGGATTGTCGGCGTCGGTGTCAGGGGTGCTGGGCGACGGTGCCGGTGCGTATCGCTTGCAGTAGGTGGGTGAGAGGGGTGGGGGTGGTCGTGAGGTGAGTGGTGGGGGTGTCGGATTCGCGGAGGTGGATCGTGGTGGGGGTTGCGGCGAGTTCGACGCAGTCGTTGCCTTCACCGCCGCCGGAGAAGGATGACTTCTGCCACTGAGCGGGGGTGATCATGGCTCTTCCTCACAGATCCTTGGCCAACTGGTGAATGAGGTCACGTGACTGCGCTGGGTCTAGCGACTCGCCCTTCACTTTACGGAAGAGCTTTCGAAAGTGCTCCAGTTGGGCCTCGGAGTCGAGGAACGCGGTGCCGTGCGGAGCGTCACGCACGACAGTGTCCAGGCGGGGTACCACCCCACCCAGGTGCACCATCGCACCACCGGCTCCCGCGAAGGCGTCCAGTTCGAACGGGATGACCCGCACTGTGAGGTGTTCCGCCTCCGACAGCTCCAGGATGCGGGCCAGTTGAGCACGGAACGCGGTCCGGCCGGCCACCTTGATTCGGAGCGCCGCCTCGTGGATCACGGTCTCGTACGGGATGGGGTCGAGGCCCTCGATGATGACCTTCCGCTTCATCCTGTGGGCCACTCGGTGGTCCAACTCGCTCTCGGGGAACTCCGGGTTCATGTAGGAGAAGAGGTCGCGTGCGTAGGCCTCCGTCTGGAAGAGGCCGGGCACATGCGTGACCGCCACGTCATGCCGGAACGTTGCGTGATGATCCAGCTCGGCGAGGTCGAAGTAGGCGGCCGGAAGGACGCCCCGGTACTCCTCCCACCAGCCACGCGTCCGATCCGTAGCCATGGCTACCAGGGCATCGATCAATTCCCCTTCGGGACAGGCGTAGTTGGCCGCCAGGCGCCGCACCCGCTCCTCGCTCACACCTGCGACGCCGGATTCGATCTGGCTCATCTGTGTCGAGTTCACTCCGAGCAGGGTCGCCGCCTCGGTGGCCTTGAGTCCCGCAGCATCTCGAAGCCTGCGCAGCTCGGTACCCAGGCGCAGCTGTCGTGCGGTGGGGTATCGCCGCGTTGCCATATCCAGCTCCAGGTATCAACTCGCTGTTTGGTGTGCCCCGTTCGGGTGCGAGATTACGTGGACGACTTACGGAGTCGCAACTTTCAGACCTACCGTCGGTGATGCGCCGCACACGTTGCGGAACGCCGGGTAACCGGAAGCGCACCGCTCCGTCCTGCCACGACGGCTGCGGCACTGCCACCGCACCCGGACATCAACTCCCCACCACACACCCGGAGTTCACGCATGCCCGAAACCGAACACCCCGCCCCCTGGGAGTACTCCCTCAACATCCCCAACGACCCCCGCTCCGTCACCGTCTGCCGCCGCACCCTCCGCCTGATCCTCACGCTGCACGGACTGATCGGCCTGGTCGACACCGCCGAACTCCTCGCAACGGAGCTGGTGGGCAACGCCGTTCGCCACACGGAGGGTCCCGCCGCGCTACGAGTCTCCTGGGCGCCCAGCGTCCTCCGCGTCGGCGCCTGGGACGCGAACCCCGAACCCCCGGAGCCCCCACGTGAGTTGACGTCCATCACCGATCTGGAGGAGGGGCGCGGGCTCGCCCTGGTCAAAGCCTGCGCCGACCTCTGGGGCTGGCAGCCCCTGTCCGGGAACGGCCACCGGGGCAAGTACGTCTGGTGCGAACTGGGCCGCTCGGCCTGAACGTTCCTCCGCCCCTCGAAAGGGTGAACGTCCCCGAATCGGCCGGACGGCCCGGTCCTTGATCCACCTAGGTTGCGCACATGGTCACATCAGCTCACGAGGGCATGCACCGCATCTTCCAGGAGCGGCCCGAGATCCTCGCGCCTGTATTCGGCGTACTCGGCATCGCGTTACCCGAGAAGGCGGCGGTGTACGCGATCACCTCCGACGTGACGGAGACCCGGCCGATCGCACGGCACATCGACACCGCGTTGCGGATCTGTCCGTCGGACGGGGAGGACTTCCTGCTCGCCGTCGAGTCGCAGGAACGGCGGGACGACAGGAAGGAGGCGAGCTGGCCGTACTACGTCGCCTACCTCCAGTCGAAGTACAAGCTGCCGGTCCTGCTGCTCGTGCTCTGCCGAGACCGGGCCACGGCCAAGTGGGCGGTCGGTCCGTTCGACTGCGGCACCCGCGGCTGGACCGTCCAGCGAACGTGGCCCCTCGTTGTCGGGCCGGACAACCTCCCGATGATCACGGACGCGAGGACGGCAGCCAGAAATCCGGCGCTGGCCGCGTTCTCCGCCCTGACACACGCCAACAACCGCGACTGCGACGCCATACTGGACGCACTGGACCAGGCCCTCACGGGCATGGCCGCAGACGCCTCCGACTACATCTACCAATTCCTGGACGTCACCCTCGGGGAGACCCCCGCCGGCGACAAATGGAGGAGCATCATGGGTTTCGTCAACTACTTCCCCGGCCGGGGCCACCTCATGGAGAGGGCCTATCTCGAAGGTCAGGCCGAGGGCAAAGCTGAGGGTAAAGCCGCGGGCGAGGCCGCGTTGATCCTGCGGCTGCTGGAGAAGCGCGGAATCCTTGTCTCCGAGGACACCCGGGAACGCATCACGTCCTGTGCCGATCTCCACACCCTCACGACCTGGTTCGACCGGGCCCTGACGGTCACGGCCTCCGAGGACCTGTTCGGCGTAGAGGCGGACGGTGTGGATGGCGCGGATGCCTCAGCGGCGGGCTCGCAGGACGCCACCTTCTGAGCCCGACCCCGCCGCCCCGCCCCGGCCCGCCGACCCCGCCCCCAACACCCCGTCATTGACGGAATGTTGACCGGTGTATGGCACAGCATTGGCGAACCCCCGCTTACGTTCTGCCCCATGCCCCCACTCCCCCCACACCCCCAGCAGCGGGCCCGGCAGCAGGCCCCCCTCCCCGTCCTCCCGTACCGCAAGCCCACCAAGGGACGCGACTACTGGGTGCTGAACGACGTGCTTCCGGACGTGGATGCCGTACGGGAGCGGTGTCTCGCGAAGGACGACTGGGTCAAGGGGTATCCGTACACGTCGGAGACCTGGCCGGGGCTGCGGACGATGCCGGGGCTTGAGCCGGCCGAGATGGGGCGGATCGAGCGGCTGGTCAAACAGGCCACCGGGGCCAAGGAGTTGTGGGTGCAGAAGGCGCCCGGGGGCGGGACCCTCAACCACAACTGCATCCAGGTGGTGGGAGAGGGGGAAAGCGAGCCCCGGCCGCACACCGACTCCCGCGCCCTGTGCCGGTACGCCGCCGTGCTGTATCTCAACCCCTCCGTGCCGAAGGACTGCGGGACCAGTTTCTACCGGCAGCATCTGCCGGGCGGGCGCCTCGGCGGCAATGTCGTGCAGGCTCCGCACAACAACCTCGTCGATGCCCTCGGGACGCGCTTCGTCGCGCCGGACGCCTTCGAAGAGGACGTGCGCGTGCCGCACAAGTACAACAGTCTGCTGCTCTACAACGCCAACCTCGTGCACAGCGCGACCGGTTACCACGGCAGCACGCTGGAGGAGAAGCGGATGACCGCCGTCTTCTTCTGGATGGCCTGAGTACATGGCGCGCGTAGAGGCGCTGTTTCTCCGGGAGTTCGCGAGGGCGCGGAGCTGATGAACGACTGCCGCAACTGACGGACCCGGAAGGGGAGTTCATCGCCGAGGAAGTGGGCGACGACGATGAACACGGCCGTGAGCGCGAATCCGGCCAGCACTCCGGAGAGCTGTGAGCAGAGCTCGGCGACCGGCTGCACATCGAGGGGCGGGGGCCGGTACGACATCGGCGGCTCCGGTGATGGACGACGGGACGCGGCATGCTGCCGGGCGGGCCCCGCACCGAGAGGCCGGTTCGCGGGTTTCCGGGCCGGGCGCGCGGGAGGTGCGGTAGGGCACCGGCCGGCGTCACCCGAACGGCGTGGCACTGCTCGCGGACGCGGGCGACTGGGGATGCCCTGGCATTCACGGCGTCGGCGGAGGAGGAGCGGGTGGCGGAGAGCGGCGCCGGGGAGTTGGAGCGGCTGCGGGCGCGGGTGGCCGTACTGGAGGCGGAGCGGCGGCCGCGGCACCGGGTGCGTTCGCTGGTCGCGATCCTGCTGGTCGTCGTCGGCTGTGTCCTGGCGCCACTCGGCGTCGTGGCCGCGTGGACGGCGGACACGGTGGGGGACACGGACCGCTATGTGAAGACGGTCGCGCCGCTCGCCTCCGACCCGGACATCCGGAACGCCGTCGCGAACCGGGTGACCTCGGCGGTGATGGACCACCTCGACCTCACCGCCCTGCTGTCCGGTGCGGCGCCCGACCAACGCCCGCTGCTGGAAAAGGCGTTGGGCGCGCTGGGCGGTTCGCTGGAGGACTCGGTCCGCGCCTTCGTCCACGACAAGGCGCAGGCGGTCGCCGCGTCGCGCGCCTTCGCCACGATCTGGAAGGACGCGAACCGCCGTGTCCACAGCACTGTGGAGAAAGCCCTGACCGGCAGCGGCGGTGGTGCGGTACGGCTCGACGACGGCGCGGTGACGCTCGACGTGGGCCCCGTGGTGGACCAGGTGAAACAGCGGCTGGTCGATGAGGGGATGACGGTCGCCGGGAAGATCCCCGAGCTCCACACGTCGATCACGCTCCTCAAGAGCGACGACCTCGACACGTACAAGACGTACTTCCGGATCCTCCAACTCGCCGGTACGTGGCTGCCGTTCGTCGCGGTGGTGCTGGTCGCGGCGGGCGTCCTGCTGGCGGCACGGAGACGGCGCGCGCTGGTGACCGGCGCGCTGGGCGTGGCCGCCGCGACCGCCCTGCTCGGCATCGCGCTACGGGTCTTCCGCGCCGTCTACCTCGACGCGCTCCCGGCGGGAGTGTCACCGGCCGCCGCGGCCGCGGTGTACGACGCGCTGACCCGGTTTCTCTTCACGACCGTGCGGATGGTCGTGGCGCTGGGCGTGGTGGTCGCGCTGGGCGCCTGGCTGACCGGTCCCGGGCGCCGGGCCGGTCTCGTACAGAGGCTGTGGACGTCCGGGATCGGGGCGGTGCGGGCGGTGGCCGACGGGGCGGGGTTGCGGACGGGGCCGGTGGGGCCGTTCGTGCGCCGGTTCCGGGTGTGGATCGGCTGGGTGCTGGTGGGCGCGGCGCTGCTGGCGTATCTGCTGTGGTCGCGTCCGACGGGGTGGGTGGTCGTCGGACTGGGGCTGGCGGTGCTGTTCGCGCTGGCGGTGGTGGAGTTCCTGGCGGCGGAACCGGAGGAGGGGCCGGGGCCCGGGCCGGGGGGCGCTTCGGGTGTCACCCGTACGGCGTAATCCCCCTGGTGGAGGCAGCGCCCCGGCCGGATGGTCGAAGCACCACACACCACAGAGAGGTGGGGTACGGCCATGACCCAGCAGCCGCACTCGACGCAGCAGCCGCACTCGCCGTCCGCAGGCGGCGAGGAGAAGCCCCCGGCCTGGAACGACTCCGGCGGACGTCCCGGCCAGGCCCCCGGCACCCGGGGCTACGGCCCGTCGTCGTCCGGCGGCGGTCTCGCGGCCGGCGGCGCGGTCTTCGCCGGTGTCCTGATGCTGATGAACGGCGTCATCGCCATCCTCCAGGGCATCTCCGCGCTGGCCAAGGACGACGTGTACACCCGCGTCGGCGACTACATCTACAGCATCAACCTCACCGGCTGGGGCGTCATCCTGATCTGCCTCGGCGCCGTGGGCGTGCTCACCGGCTGGGGCATCCTCAGCGGTATGGGCTGGGCCCGCGTCTGCGGCATCGTCCTCGCGAGCCTCAGCGCGATCCTCCAGTTCATGTTCCTCCCGTACGCGCCGGTCTGGTCGGTCATCATGATCGCGGTTGACGTGTTCGTGATCTGGGCACTGGCGGTGTACAGCCCGGCGCGGGACGGCGCGCGGCAGTAGGGCGGCGGCGGGACAGAGGTAGGCCAGTTCGGGCGCCGGGGTTCTTACGAAACAAGGACGTCCGGCGCCCGGAGCCGGTGCGGGGCGGCATCGGCGGGGGGTGGGGTGCGAGGCTGGCCCCATGCAGCAGTCGTACGAGAAGGCCGGGAAGGTCGACGGGGCGGTCGGTGCCCGGGTGCTGGTCGTCGACGACGATCCGACCGTCGCCGAGGTCGTCTCCGGGTATCTCGACCGGGCCGGGTATGTCGTGGAGCGGGCCGCGGACGGGCCGGAGGCGCTGGCCCGGGCGGACGCCCACTGGCCCGACCTGGTGGTGCTCGATCTGATGCTGCCGGGGATGGACGGGCTGGAGGTCTGCCGGCGGATGCGCGGGCGCGGGCCCGTGCCGGTGATCATGCTGACCGCCCGGGGTGACGA
>Ga0307517_10014740_pt1 | contig 10466 bp, 6 predicted proteins | sample 23_EM_MG_FD_194515 | JGI IMG/M metagenome (GOLD analysis project Ga0307517, IMG submission 194515) | Populus trichocarpa ectomycorrhiza microbial communities from riparian zone in the Pacific Northwest, United States - 23_EM | ecosystem: Host-associated > Plants > Roots > Unclassified | place...
ATAAGATAGTGATTTGCCAATGATTTTCTTTGACTATTAACTTAAATTGAAATAAAAATTGAATTATAATGATTTCCAGCTGGGAATTTTTTGCCTTCATAAATTTCCCTCTCTACACCCTAATTTTTGAAAAAACTTCCTGATCCGAGGCTGGCCCAGACATGACTCCGGAGCCGTTTGTCAAACCTGGTTGAGCTATTATGGAAGTTGTATAAAACCCGGAATTTGTGTTCAACGGTGCATCTGGTCCCTGACGAGCCATTGTTGTACGTTTCTCCAATGACACCAGGGTGGTGGTCTGTCTAATTGGAAGATTGCCATGTCCTGGATAGTCTTCAGACTGGATCTCCGGAGGAGTGGAGGGTGCTATCGTGGGGTTCGAGAATAAAGAATTATTGGTGGGTGGGCCATCCGGGGTGCTTTGGCCTACAGTGTAAGGTCGTGGGCACGGCGTCGATTGGCTTTGCGGAACGAGGTGTCTCTGGTCTTTCCTCTGTCTATGCTCGGGGAATGCTCATTGGACACGGAAGCTGCCACAGGACTATTCCTTGTTGTTTCGCTGTCTTGTCGCTGTCTTCGCCAAATGTTAAATGAAATTATGGCAGACAGGACGACAGCATCTGCTGCTGAAACTCCAGCAATAAGGGCTTTTGAGACTTCATGGTTGGAAGTTGTGGACTCTGATGGTGGGCTCGTTAATGCCATCGGCGGACCACCCGTGCACAGCCAATATCCAATATTGTTTTGGTACGCTTTCCCTGCGGATTGAGAGTGTGTCTACCGTCGCGGGCTTTCATGGACGACACGAGGAAAACTCACCACTGAGGCAATAATCCCTCCCAAAGTCCAATCCGTCGCGTGACTCCATACTATTCATGTACGCCCCATACCCGCCACACACCCCGGTGTCCGAGAACGATTCATTGCATCTGATTCCCCTTTCTCATATTCTCAGATACGATAATGAATTATGGATAGTTTGTCCGGACATATGTATTCCCCGTAGCACTCTGCCACTCAGGTTGGATATCAGGTGCGCTTCCTGTTGTCTCGACCGAAATATCAGCTTTACCACGTCGAGGTTGACCAAGGGCGCTGCCAATCGATTCGAAGGAAAGGGTGCGGAGGCGAATTAGAGAAATAGAAGTATGCGGTTGGGATAGAAAAGCTCATCAGGATCTTCGGCGCCAGTTATGACATTATTCTGTTGCACAGTGGTATAAGTTCCTGTACGATAGGATTTGCACCCACGGAGGTCAGTGGCGCATGTCGACTGCATTCTATTCCGCTGCCCTTCCAACTTTCCTCACTTTTCAAACAAGACCCCACAATGATCGAACACCATAGATGTGATGCAAGACAACCTGAAACGGTGCGTGTCGGAGAAAACAGACAAAAATACGGATTAAAATAAGTTCTGACTCTAATTACCATAATCTGTAGGAGTATAATGGCGTCTAGTAACCAGTTTCCCCGCGACAAAGAATGTGGAACGATAGCTCACTTTGCCTTTGAACGGTACTTGCAGAAAGCCTATGAAGAATGCCTAAGCCGGAAAGATCGCTTGCTGTCGAAATTTATTTTTGACATTGAACTATGTATTGAAGAGTCGCTGGCCGCTCACCATCATGGGAGGTGAGTTGTATTCAATCCCGTCAGTCCGTCTGACGAAGCAGTATTATCTCCAGCCTGGGCGCGAATCTGAAGCAGTACGCGGCTTGTGAGCATTGAATGTACCAATCTCTCCACCCTAGCTTGCGTGAGTATTTTTTTTGTGAAGTTTTAGATCCGCCGCTTACGGTGACAGGAGTAATTGGTACTCTGCCTGGCCATGGTAATCGAATGTTGATTAGAAACTATGGGAGAAGTTAAAGGGAACTCCTCGACTCACGGGAAGGGTTTTAACCACGATGATATTAATGCACGAGAGGACTTGGAAGTGTCACTAAGTCGCCCATTCATTTCCAGCCCAAGACTTACCGAAGAGATATAAGTAATAAATAATGCCTATGGCCAAAATTCAGCGCACTTGTCATCAACTGCATCCCAGCAACTTACCGTCACGATACACCGTTTTACTTAGGGGGCTGTTTCCCCCATCTCTATCTGATATTGACAATATGAGCATGCGCTGAACCGATGGTGAAAACCGGGATTTCTCACAGGCTCGGATGGCAGGTACCAACATGAGCATCAATAGTACTGCCTTTTCAATCAGAGGAAGGATGCCATTGAATAGCATATTCACGCTTACGGGCGTCCCATATAAGCAGTATGGCCCATAGATAAATTATATCTTGGTTGGCGTACGTCAATAAACATCCATTGAATCCTTGAAAGGGTGGTGGACCAACTACGGTGAACTAAATCAGCCAACAAAGTCAAGAACGAAATGTAAATCCGACCTACATGTCAAGGAATTGATAAATCGGACCAAGAGGGCGATAGCTAAACCCCAACTAAGATTGTAAAGGATCGGAAGAATAATGGACAACCGCTTGTTCCGATTCCACACGGCCCATGTTCGCAGCGTGAGGATCACTGGTAGACACCAATCAGTACCATTCGAACAAAGAGTGTGGGTCAAACTTGCTCTCGGATGCAGCAAGCCCAAAAACCATAAGTACTGGACAAAAAATGAGTTCCTTCTACTTTGTGTCGATATGGGGACGGGTCGACTTTACGAACCTCCAGTCACGCAACATAGCTTCCGACACGTAGTCTCCGTCAAATTTGCCCCCGTTTGACCTATAAAAAAATGAACATAAAAAGATAGGAGATATATCAGACTGACGATAGAAAACAAGCCAAACGTTGTCAATAAAAGGCAAATAACGCTGAAAGAGGTATAACCCCTTCATGAAATTCCACTTCGATTTCCAAACGAGATCGACCTCCATCCTGAAGGTAAGGATGTAGTCCCAAATGAACATTGCAGACGCCACCACTGTCGTGGGTGTCAGAAGACCTCAAGTTTTTTCAATGGCAGAATTGACCTTCAAAATTCTGGCCGGTGATGGGACCACGATGATTAGATCTGAGTTGACGAAACAGAAGAAACACGCACTGTCACCAGTCTCATAACAAATAATGCGTGGATCAACGACTCCAATTGGTCCTCTCGCTCCAAGATCATGTCAGTCGAGTATTGGTTAGAATACGAGCGGGGGCGAAGGTAGGAAACTAGGAGAATATATTATATGCCAGATGACAAAATGCCTCGATGACGGGCTTTATCGGCTGTCAAATCCAAGTCTAAGCCATCAGAATCAAATCGCCTAGAGGCTTAGTCTCGTTCCGTTGTTCCCGCTCATCCTGAACGCGTCGTGAGTAAGATATGTGAATCAGTGATACTTATGATAAGACTGCCAGTGTGATGATTGATCCGAGCACTAATCGGAAAATGGCTATCAACAGGATCACGTGTACGTATCTAAGCTAATCCGTCAAGGATTAACTGTACCATGTCGAGCCTCTTGCTTATCAATCTTCTCACTTATCAATCCGTTTTTAGAACCGAACGATTTTTGCGCTAGCTGAAAATGGGCTGACAACCAAGCTCCACTTCACGAGAAGCAACGATTGATTGTGATTGGGTTGCATGTCCTGAAACGCGTATCTGAAGAGCGTATTAGGATGGAAGGAACAGCGCGAGAAAAGGTGATAGAGAGGTATAAAAAAATCTCCTTATTAAATATAAAGGACACCCGAAAGCGATATCTAATTAGTACGCGTTAAGGAATGATGCCTGTACATTCCCCGCCTAAATTAGGTGTGAATGCATGTGGATATATGTAGAGAGGATTGCAACTGTAGGAGCGATTCGGGCAGCTATCGATCTAACACAGGCAAAACCAACGGGATATGGGTGGGGTATATCCTTTAACTATGTTCCGCCTTGTCTAAGTACAGTACTTATCCTTAAGCACCATCCATAACAGAACTGGGAACTAGTGACGCACTCGTATGTGCGTAGTAAACTCTCCTTGATGGTCACCACACGATACCGTTTCTCCTACACACTCACTTCCTTGGTTCTTCTTTCGCGCATTTTGAATGCGAGCCGGGCAGCGGTCAGCTCTTCGCCTCCCTAATTTTGCATACCGCGTCCCAAACCCTATATTTCTTTCAATCCTGCGCATCGTTACTCGTATCCCCCACCATCCTGAATACAGCATATTGAAATTCTCCGAGTTGAAAATTTGATGTGATAAGATAAGATTTCCACCGCTATAGAATGAATCTCCCCAAGCCATACGAGACGTGCTGGTTATAGGAGCCTGATGCGGTGAAACAAATATAGGTGGTGGCGGAGGAGGTTGGCATTATTTTAAAAAATAAATTTGATTCTGAGAAACACTATTTGCGACCTCAGCGAGACGATGTGCGGGGGGTGATACCGTCCCAAATGGCGGTTTATGGCACCTGCCCGTTGGCAACCCCAACCTTGAAAGTCGGATAGTCAAGACGCATTTCCATGAACATGCACAAAACCAGCCCAATTCCCAAGATCACAGTGATGCGGGAACAACGGAGCGAGACTATACAGTATGGGACGTTTGATGGGTTTTGACTTGGGTTAGTCAGTCTCCACTCTGTATTCCGATAAAGGCCGTCTTGTGATATGGACTATTCGTGCCTTCCTCGCTGCTCAGATTTGACTACCTCTAAGCACCCCGAACCTCGAGAATAATAATAATTTCCTCTCATGGCGGGTCCAGGGAATCAATTCGCCTCTTTGATCCACGCGTGGTTTGTGATAAGACTGGTAACGGTGTGTTTTCTAAGGTCTTCCAGTGTTGCGTTTTGCCGATCTGATCACCCCACTGGCAGAGTTTTGAAGGTCAATTCCATTATCAGAGAAACAATTGTGCTATCCTGACTCTCGGGATAGTCGTGGCGTGTATGATGTTCCTTTGGGACTACATCCTCACCTTCGGAATGGAGGTCGATCTCGTGTGGAAATCACAGGGGAATTTCATGAAGGGGTTGTTCCTCTTTCAACGCTACTTGCCATTTACCGATATCGTGTTGATTTTTGTCACTTGTCAGTCCGATATTATTCCTATCTTCCTATTCACACTTTTTTTTGTAGTTCAAATGGGTCAAATTTTGAGGGAAACCGGATGTCAGAAGATATCCTACGCTAATGGAGGTTCGTACAATTGATTCAACCTAGATTCACAAAATAGAAGGAACTTACTTTGCGCGCAGTACTTGCGATCGTTGGGATTGCTGCATCCGAAAGCAAGTTCGACCTACACCTCCTCTTTCGGGTCATATTGATTGGCGTCTAACAGTGGTTCTCACGATACGGGCATGGGTGGTGTGGAATCGGAATCAGCGTTTGTCCATTATTTTGCCAATCGTTTATAGGATTTTTTGGGGTGCATGTTTCGTTATCATGGTCCGATTTGTTAATTCCAACACATGTATGTGGAATTTTCATGCTCATTCTTTACTTTATGGATGATTTATTTCATCGTAGTTGGCGCACCACCATATCCAGGATACACGGGATGTTTCATGATGTACGGCAGTCAAGATCTTGTTGTTATATGGCCTTTACTGATTATCTGGGATACTGGTAAGAGTAAATGTGTTATTCCGTTTCCCTTTAATTGAAAATGTCACTAGTGTTGTTGATACTCATGTCACTACCTGCCATTCAAGCGTATGAGCAATCCCGGTTTTAACAGTCGGTTCAGCAGATTTCATATTCTCAATCTTAGACCGACACGGGAACAACAGCTCCCTAGCTAAAGTTGTGTATCGCGACGGTAAGTCACTGTTATTTTGTCGATGCGGCTGATAAATTTAGATACAGGTATTATTTATTATCTATTTCTCTTTGGTAGGTCTTGTGCCGGGAATGAATGAGCTAATAACTCATGGTGCTCGCCAGTCCTCTCATGTATCAATCTCATCGTTGTCAAAGCCCTTCCCGTGAGTTCAGGAGCCCCCTTTGACTACTTCCGTACTTTCTAACTGCAGTAATATCGGATTCCCAGAGAGATTACCAACTGCTCTTAGTACTGTAAGCAGCGCATTTGCAACTTCAAAAAAAAAAAAAAAAGAAATCACGCAACACAGGGCAAAGCGAATGGTTCTTTCGATACTCACAAGCCGCGTAGTTCTTCATATTCGTGCCCAGGCAGGAGACAACCCTTTTTGGTCAGACGTAACGACGGAACCGGACGCAATCCGTTTGCGTGATAGCGACAATGGCTGTGAATCGTCGATCTCAAAATCACAGCGTCGACAATGAACAATGTCCCCCCAGCTTAAGCATTCTCCCATAAGCTTGTACTTGTATTCAAAAGAGAAGCGAAATACCGTTATCATAGGTGGATTGCAATCAATACCGTACTGCGCTGACGTAATAGATTCTGGGTTCTCACCAATGAGCCGACCGCAACCTATCCCACAATAAAACACGCGAAATGACCGGAATAACCAATTTGAACCCACCCATGGGAGGCGTCGACCAACCCATGAATGGGCGTTCATTGCGGATGGATCCCTCCCTCCTCGAATGGTCAAGTTGTAGTCGTTGTCCCATGTCTGTCCCAGCCCTGCTACCATAAGATCGAGCGGTTTTGCAGTAGGATTCAACGCTGCGGGTTACATGCATCCTCCACCGTACCTAACATCTTCGTAGGCAGTTCGCCGTTCATCTTCGGAGTGTTCAGATGATATGGGATGAGTCCGCGGGCGGCTCTGAGCTAGGCGAGCGTAACAATGATTATCGTTATCCGAGTCGCCGTCCTACGCTAATCGCGTCGCCTATCCGTCCTTCCGCTCGATCCGTACGCAGTGCTGGGGTCACGACGAACATGACTGTATGAGTCGGCTCCTGTTCGCCCAGACGGAAGGGAGGGATATGGGAGGACAGTAAATATGCGCGTTCGCACGCTCCGGTAGCTCCTGTTTGTTCCCATTAACTGAATTGGGCATAAGGCGCGTAGTGGCTGTGGGAGATGCGTGAGGAATGAATCTAGCGAGCGAAGCAACACCGACAAGGTATGCAGCTCTTCATCACGAATTCGCCGACTTATTCCCTCCGCCCGTCACCTATCCCCATTCGAAGCCTTCTGTTCGTCCTCAGGCCGTTCGACATCGTATTAGACGCTCATTCAAAATGGTATGGTGCTGGTTCGTATGCAGAGGGCGTTCGACTGGGTATGAGGGAGTTGGTTTAGGTAGGGCCCAGGTACGTAGGCGGGCGCATATCTCTGTTCGAGTTGACTGTCTCCGCCTGCAAGCAGGAGAGTGATCGCCAAAGGTACGATCCGATACAACTAGCCGGGAGCACTCCATTTTTTTTCGTCCAGTTCCCTGTGCAGATTCCACACGCGGTATCTGACGTCTTCGCGGGTAGACTAAATTCGAGTGGCCATGAGGGTGTTGGTTCGGGTGGGGCACAGACAGGCGAAGTGTATGCTTCTAGCTGAGTTTGTCACCGTCGCGGTTTCATGCCAATTGAACTTATCATTCTTCTTCCACCTAAGACGTACACAGTGGTGAGATTTCCAAAGGTACGATTCAACATAATAATCGAGGTCATATATAAGGGATGGGGTTATGATGGCCTTGTTTGTGCTCGCTAACGTGGATGTCTTTATCTAGAATACAGAGGAGACGTAGTCAGAGAGGAGATCCGGTTAACACAACTAGCAGCGGGCGCTTACAATCATGCGGAAGGGATAGAGTTATGATGGCCTTGTTCACTCTCGCGAAGGAGTATGTCTTTTTCTAGAATAAGTGGTCAGTGAGGAGATAAAGTAAATGGACGAGGCAAGGTAAACCACTGACTACGCGAGTCCGATCCCATCGGTTCTTCCCTAGCCGTTCGCTCTTCCCAATTCGGCGTTCTCGGTGTCGTTGCCAGTGAGCAGTCGTAAAGGTCAGCCTGTGCAAGAGTCGAGGCGACGCAGAAATTTCGGAATTTCCATCGATAATATTAGCGGGAGGGGGTGGATGAGAGAGCGGCGACGTTGGGATGAGAGCTCAGGTAGGTCATCCCATTTTCTGCGTTCCCGTTAAAGAGTTTTGGGCTACGGGAACACGTAGTCGCTGTGTAAAGTATAAGGGTCGATTATAACGACGAATGAAAGGACTGACCCAGGTAAGCACCCCTCCCTGTCGGGTCTACTTTTCCTAACCACCCCGCTTACCGGGGATTCGTAGAGAGAAGACGAGATGGCGGTCGCAAATAACAGGCGTCTTGGACATCATGCACAAAGGGGGGAAGAGGGAATGTAAACATCGACAACGGCGACGAGGAAATGAAGTTTCTCGTCAGCGATACAAGGATGCGTCGCCACTGTTGGAAGTGTGAGGATCAACTACGGTGACGAAGGAAAGGACTGACCAGTTGAGCACCCTCACTCCGGAACTGATTTTTTTCAGCTAACTGTCCCCCTTGTAATTTCCCCGAATGATTCCCCGTCAAGAAGAATCGATACGAGGGGTCGCAAATAACAGGGGTCTTCGTTATTATGCATGGGATAGGGGGCCAGAGAAACGACGTGCTGAGCGCGATGGTGATGGCCCTGAGCGAACGATGAATCCCCATCCTGGGTACAATGAGCCGCCTTCGCTGTTGGAGGCATGATCGTAGACCTGACGTTGGCATCCTCGCTATTAACAGAAATTGGAATAGGGTTCCTTAGCCGCCAACCCGCGAATTCCAATGATAGGTGTCGCGGTCGACTACGCGAAAAGGAGGCAGGATCGGGGAAGACCGTCACAGTGGTGTTAATAAAGGCCTTGGGTGATACGCAGGTAACGAAGATAGAGAATGCAAACGTGTATACTAGAGATCATCGATCAGGAGTGAGGAGGAGATGGTGAAAAAAAGGATGGAAGAGCTAGAGAGAAAGCACAAGTGAACGACAGAGCTCTCTGCATAGCAGAAAGCTGCATAGCAGAAAGCGACATAACTTGGTCCAGCACGAAATAAGAAGGCCACCTGCCCACCATTATATGGGACTCTCAAGCTAGCTGCACGTTCACTCTCGCAACTCCAGAGGACCGCTGAAGACACATGGAAACTTTCTCGTTAGATGTAAAGTACGGTATTCGCATTTCGATGACGAGGGTTTGTGGTGAAGAAATGTGCATCAGCCTCCGAACCAAACAAACTCCTAGGTTTGCAAGGGGGATCCGGCCCGGGAATCCCGTACCACTATAGTCCAGCCTGTTATTATCTTATCTCACATCTTGTTTCCTGCATACTTTCGTCCGCCTTCGTGATCGCTTTTTGTACATACATAGGTATGTACATAAAACAAAGTCCAAAAAAAAAAACGGAGTGATGTAGCTCTGTTTTATTACTCTCCTCAAGAGAGGGTTCCGCACCTCAACCTCACCTATTGGCTCGCGTTGTCATCCCCATAGGCTTGTCCAGCGTGGCGGTCTATATAACATGCTCATGCTTATTAAAAAGAACAAGGCGCCTTGAATAACGATGGACCAGGGACCAGGGAAGGCAGAGTAGGCAGAGAAACCCATGGCCATGCTGCTCGCGCGATCATTGGTAGTTTTGGCGTGATCTTATCTTATCATTTTACATAGCCACTGACTGATGCAAACCGTCCCTTTTTCACATCAACGTTCAACCGTCAATTCCCTGCTGCGCCTCAGTAAGTACCCCCTGCCCATTGTCATACTGGTTCCATAATCTCGCACAGGAACGTAGACAGCCCTACAAATTATCTGGGGCATCTTTAATACTGCAGCGCCTCACCGAGCTCGCTGTAATGGGCATGGAAGAAATATGAGGCAATGCTCCGCAGCTTCTACTTCTTCTATTTACCCTCAAGGATGATCGATGTCAGATGTATGTCATTTTGTACCTGGGCTCTATTTCTGTAGGCGTACTTGTCTGGCTGAATGTACAAATTTAGGACATAATTCAGAAGTGTTCGTCATTGAGGGTTCATGAATCCTGTTTATCCAGGATTAAACCATCTGCGATGCGAGCAGTTAGAACGATAAGATGCAGTATTTGAGATAAATCGAAATTGCATACACGTGTGCATTGTCGTCGAAGACTAGAAGAAAAGATCGGTTGAGTATGACTTCTCATAGCGGAGAAAAGACGACCTACCACGGGAGTTTCCTTCCTTCACACACGCACAACGTTCAAGCTGCGGACATTCATAGGGCCACCCCTGGTGTTGGTAGCTGGAGAGAACATTTATCGACCGAAAACATAAAACGGGCAACTGTACGCACCCTATGTCACTGAACTGAAGCGCCTGATCTTTCCTTAACGACATCGCTAGTCCATAGGAGTGAACAGCCGCGTCCCCCCATCGTTCATAGAAGAATCCTGGAGCGAATTCTGTTAATGATTCGGCAGTGATGGAGTATAAAAAATTATCTTGCCTCCGGCTTTTGCGAGGTACTCAAAGAATTTGGTGTATACTTGGCCCTCCCACACACTGCGATGCGATATT
>Ga0307517_10014741_pt1 | contig 10464 bp, 9 predicted proteins | sample 23_EM_MG_FD_194515 | JGI IMG/M metagenome (GOLD analysis project Ga0307517, IMG submission 194515) | Populus trichocarpa ectomycorrhiza microbial communities from riparian zone in the Pacific Northwest, United States - 23_EM | ecosystem: Host-associated > Plants > Roots > Unclassified | place...
AATTGAAACTGTCATTCGAATGCCAAATCTAATGACAACGAGACGTTCTTATGATAATCCGGTCGCTACCTTATCGCCTTAAAACAAATTATAATACATGATAATTCCTTGCGGGTTTTTCCGACAAGTGGTTCACGTTCAAGACCCGTACAAGAATTTGGGACGGTTGCACTTGGACGAACCTCGTATGTAACCATCCCCAGCGCATAGCGATCGGATTGTTTTATTGGTCCACCGGATCGTTCCCCCGTCGGTGAAAAACATGAGGGAGGTTTTGAACTTGACGGAGATCGATGGGGCATTGGCAGCAAAGCCAGGTCTTACACCGATGACCGTCGAAAGCCGAAAGCCAGCGAGGCACGCTCAGGGATCCCGGTTTATGAGAACGTTTGCCTGAGGAACGCGAGCAACGGATTGTTTGTCGAGTTGCAAGCGGGAGAAATGTACCCCCTTCAAGTCCCCGTGGACCATGAGGCGACCGTGCATATACTTCAGTCCGTTTGTGACATCAATCGGGCGGGAAATGTTTCGACGTTGTTGGCTGAAGCGCTGACCACCGCATTTGGTCACTGCCCTCCTTATCCACCTGCCTCGATATTCGCAATATGACAGATCCAGAAGAGATTAAAATGGAAGGGTAAGTCATCCCCTAGTCCCGCAGTCTCATCTCGCTCACCCACTATTGGCCTGTATTAGTAGGGGAGGAGGAAGCGGTAGAGTCATCAGGGAAGGCCAAACTCCAGGGACACGGTACGTTGTGTCACGCCCTCACCGGTTTCCTCGCTGAACACTTGGGTCTTGGATCCAGGGAACACCGAGGCTCCGGCGACTTGGAGGACGCCGGTGAGAACGCTGCACCGACGTACTATTGTTCCTTACATCAGCGATATCTTGTATCCCTGACGCCCGATGCAGTTGGGGTCCCGTAGGAGAACGAGGGAACAGAGGAGATGCAGTGTTGGATGGGCAGCCGGTCGATGGGTACCCTCCAGCCTCACTTCTCCCCCGATCCATACTGAGTTCTTTCCCATAGCCCGGGAACGGACGTGCGGTCAACCCAGAAGGACTTTCGTGCTGAATTCTACGAACACTACCGCAAGGAGGCCGACGAATACGACAAGGAATTTATGAAGAGATATGATGAAGATCTGAACACCACCCTAATATTTGTGCGTTTGCAGGGAGATGCAGCGGATACGTGCTGACGCGAACGACAGGCTGGTCTGTTCTCTGCCGTGACCTCGGCATTCATCATCCAGGTTCACTCCCAACTCCAGCCGGACCCAAACGAAGAGACCGCCGCTCTCCTTCGTGTCCTGATCCACAAGATCGACAATACCACCTTTGGTGGCGACGTCCCCGCTTTGCCACAGTGGACCGGCCCTCCGCGAACGGCGATCCAAGTTCAATGCATCCTGTACGCCAGTCTTGCCACTTCTCTCCTCTCCGCTTTCCTCGCAATGCTCGGGAAGCAATGGTTGAACCGATACGCTTCGATTGACATACGAGGATCGACCATCGAACGCAGCCAGAATCGGCAACGGAAGCTGGACGGCATCGTTGCGTGGTATTTCGACCACGTGTTGGAATCGCTGCCGATGATGTTGCAGGGCGCGCTGTTGTTGCTGGGATGCGCCCTCTCCCGATACCTGTGGGATATCGACACCACCATCGCGTCTGTTGTGCTTGGTGTAACCTCGCTCGGTGCTCTCTTCTACATTTTCATCGTCGTTGCAGGGGCCACTTCTGACAGCTGCCCATATCAAACCCCTGGAGCCAACATCATTCGCCATGTCATTCACCACGTCTCTGGCCTGCGTCGTTCGGCCTACGCTCTGTTCGTCGAACATTCGGAGCTACATTCTATGTCTGTCGATTTTTGGGGTGACATAGCCAAGGGCACAGCAAATGCCATCGTCATCACTACCATCTTATACCCCCTCGCGCTCCTCATCACATTTACTATCGATGTCTTCCACCTCGGACGAGCGACATTCTGGATTTTGGTCGCCTTCACTCGTAGGGTCCGTAGCTGGTTGTTCGGCAAAACCCCTGTCACAAACCAGGTGTTCGACAATCAAGCAACCAAGTTGGACTTCCACTGCATTTCGTGGATGCTCCGGACGTCATTGGACAAAACCATCAACCTGTTGACTTTCAACTTTCTCAAAACAATCCTCACACTCCCTGATCTCAACTCCTCGACTAGTTCCTTGGTTGTTGTGGACTGTTTCAATATCTTCAGCAACTGCTTTGTTACCAGTAATGGTGTTGCAACAACAGTCACCCGCAGTTCAGAACAACTTGCAGGAATATCTGCCATGTGTTTCCTCTGTGCCTTTTCTCGCTTGTCGAGTGCAGAACCAACATCTACCGTCATCAGTGATGTGCGCCAACGGTACAAGAGGGTGTTTCCATCCCGCGTCAACTCGGAGGGTCCCCCACGTCCCATCATAAGTGCGATCCACAATCTGTTGTGTACGGGTTGGTCAGAACGACGGAGGGTTGAATGGAGTTGCTATAACCCATCAAATGATGAGTTGGTACCATTCTCACGTGCTCTTGCTCAGGCAGCCCAGTTCGAGTGCCATAGAGATGAGCCTGGGGTACCAGATTGGTTGGTTGGCTTCCCACTCCGTTTTTTGTCCCAGGACCCGCTTCCTCCTACCTCGGTCGTTATTGATTGTCTGATGATTGTTGCCACCAACTTGGGTTGTAATGTTGCTGACAACGACGTGACGTCAGATGAAAGGTGTGCTTATACCTCAGCGATCATTGTCTCTCGGCTAACCCTATGCCAGCGTGCAGCTTGAACGACTTTTCATTTTGATAACTCAGGAATATGAAACCATTGCTTTCGAGGATCTATGCATGGATGAATCTAAACACAGGGCTACAATTGCATTCCTACCATATGCGGCCCGGTGGGAAAAAGATGGGAAAGGTAAGCTGCCGAACACCCCCCTATACCACCAGGTTCTCACCAGGCTTCATGTCGGGTTTTCAAAATGAGTGCTCGACTTATTGAAGTGGTACTTCCCGTTTCGCTGAATTATGCAACTTTGGATTCATTCCGACATCAGTACTGGCTCCTGCATCACGCGAGCGATATTGATGCCATGATGCAACTCTGGATGACGGCAGCCGCTGCGCTCCCATATACAGGTGATATTGGTCAGAGTGTGGTTGACACCCTTCTGCAAATGGCATCTGATAGACACCTACTGTCGCACATACCTGTGCTTGCTTGGGACTGGTTGAAGAAGCGACCTCTTCTTCACCCTGAATGTAAGGGACTCAGATGGGGAACCGACAAGGAGGTGGTCCAAACAGTCCGAAAGCTTGGGGACGTCGGGCTGATCACATCATACCTGTTCATTGTCTGGTCGAAATGGAGTTGGATACTCCACCCGGAGTTCCAGGTGATGCTCCGTTTGGTCAGGGAGGAGCTCAGTGGGATTGGGGCGGCAGGATACCGAGCGGATCTGATCCAGCGACTGGACGATATCCTGCCACAGTTGGAATCAAGGTTTGGAGAGAGGAAGCAGCAGTACGAAGAACTTAGGACAGCGTTGGTGGAGGTGGATGAAAAAGCGATGAAGACCCTGACTGGTATGTCACACAGCCGTCGCTCTGTTTTGTTTACTAACGTGTGCATGTGCAGGAGATCACTCTACCTTCACGTGTGCGCTTCCTCTTCCGTGCCCGTAGTTGCGTGTAGACCACCCGGCACCCATTCCTCCAATTAATTTGTCCGTGAGTCCCCTAGTTTCTATTCTATCCTTGGGTTCTGTCCCCTTGTATGTGGTCGTTCGGAATTCCTGTGCCGCGAGTTTAGTGTATCGGGTTGGCTCCACCCGATCGAGGGACGTTCGAATGGGTTTTTCTAGAGCGGTGGCCTACAGGGGGTCCTGCGCAGATACCGCGTGCTGCCTTGGCTACGTGTTCACCCATCTCACCGCTTCCGAACTCTCGGGGAAGGCTCTACGCTTCACGTCAGAGGTGCCTCCAAGCAACGGCCTCTCTGCGGAATCTCTACGAGTCCTGTGGTCAGTACGAATCCTTTACAGTTGCTCTCGAGAGCAAATACGCACGCTGAAGCACTCATCTAAACTGCTGGTGAGATAGAGGCGCACAGTCTTTATGGCCACCGGGCGACCCCTGTATCTTCCTCAGGATACAGTCGCGTAACCTCCGTACAACTCGCTGTCCGCCGACCCACCGGGGCGGTTCTCGATGTGCATGGAGTCTGGGATCTTCTGGGGACGGCTACACGACCTACCTAATGTATTGAGGAATTTGGGATGGTCCCTGAATGATACGGGACCATTTCCTAACATCTGAACGCGACATAAGCCGAAAACACTCATGGACCGTCGACTTATAAGTCCGCAGCAAGAGCCAGACGTCTAATCAATTCAGTCGCCAGATCATACGGCAACTCTACGGGTTTGCTCTAAGGTTGACTGGGAAGGACCCTGGTCAACCTCACCAACTGAGGTGACACCGATCGGAATTCCCAATGAGTCCGCTTTGATATTGCGTATATATATACCTAGTGCAAAGTAATCGATAATTTTCGCCCAGGAATTGAGAATTTGTCCACTATGAAGTCAACGAGGCAATATTAAGGGAACAGAAATATCCGCACGACGAACGAGAGCGAGAAAGGAACGTAAGGGACGGACGAGGGGCCCGCATGGAAGGACGAGCGAGAGAGAAGGACATCGACGGGATGCAATCCGGCTGTGGCCCAATATAGTACTACGTGAAACCCTAATTGTAAAGCAGGAAAGGATCAACAAGGAGAGATGCCCAAAAAGCGGTCCATCAGTAGTGAGAGGGGGGCGGGAGGGAGCTGGGAAAACGTCTACCGAGGAAGGCCAAAAGAGGGGAAAAGAGAGAATAAAAAAATAGTGAGGATGATATATGATACTAGCTAGAGTAGTGGCTGAGAGCGATAGGGTTCTTTCTGATAGAAAAGAAGGTGGGTCGTTGCTGGGTCGTGAACGATGCGAGGGTGGAAAACGACGAAGAGAGAAAGCAGAAAAGGAGGACAGACGGCGTTTTACGGTTGTTGAGTGATTACCGGTGGGGATGGGGGTGGGTATGCCCTCTTCTTCGCAGACCCGCCACCACACACAGGAGGAGGAGCTGCGGTCGGTCCAACCCAAGGGTCCAAGTAGGTGCAACTCTGGATTGGGACGTACATGCCCCTGGTGTCACTTGGGTTAGCCCACCCACTTCCAACATCGATCTTGACGTTCGACCCCGAAGATTGGGTGAACGTCGGTCCGGGTAAAGTGATGATCGTTCCAGTCGGCGTGTAAGAGGGGAGGGACCCGATGGGTCCGCCGTCAGTAATGGAGGCGGGAGGCCACTGTAATCCGGCGCTTTGCACGTTCAAACCGGCGCCCGAACCTCCAGTCTGCCAGGGTTTCAAAGGAGGTGTCCAGGGGTCGGTATTACCGCACGCTCCCACAGCCTCCCTGGGGTCTTTCGGCATCCAGCCTTGCTCCAATCCAAGCTGGTAGCTCCAGGCTGGTGTCTCAACCTTGCCCGAACGTATCGACTTGCCAATCTTCCACGTCCAAAAGAACCAGTTTTGCAAAGCGTCCATAGATGCCATGGCGAACGTCTTGACGTCGTTTTTCATTTGCTGGTCCCAGTTCTGCCAATCGGTCCATTCCGTGCAGCTACCTTGCCTGGGCCAAGATGCACCGTCAGAATAGGTTCCTTCATAACGAGTGCCCGAGTTGACGTTGTTGAGCCACAGACCGCAATCCGTAACAGCGTTCGAGAACTCTCCTGCGGTAGTCATACCGAAGGTGGACAGTGAGTCGTTTATCGTCTTGCCCCAAGTGGTACAGGGTCGGTTTGCGTAGCTCGACATCGGGGAACTGGACTGTTGACCGAAACATATATATGGGTGCCAGTCGATGGCGATGCGGTCGGCGTTTTGCAAGAATCCGCCGTAGTGCCCTAAACCCTGGAAACCTTCGTGGAAGGAGATGATAGGACCCTTGCCCTCGCCGAGTCCAGTGACATCACGCATGGTGTCATAGATAGCTTTATAGCTGGGCAACGACGGGTCAGTCTCTCGGAAACGAGGCAAGAACGAGGCGAGAACATACTATCCATCTAGCTGCGTTCCACCGATGATGGGGCTACCCCTAGGTTCGTTGAGAACACCAAACATCACGACGACGTCCTTGTACTGCGGTTGAGAGATAAACTCGGTGATGACCCGAATATAATCCAAGGTCCTTTGTGCATTGACGTAGCCCATGGCACCACGGAGGAAGTTGGTCTCGCCGAGTCGTCCAGAGTGGTTCCATCCGTTCTGGGATCCAGGAACGGCATGCAGATCCAGGTTAATCCGGAGACCATACTTGCGGGCCCACTCGATAGCCTTGAGGAAATATCTGGTTTGATGGCACAGTTGGTCAAGGTAACGAGGAGATGGCGAAAAGGGCACTGACGTCCAACACACTCTAGGAAGGAATGGTTCATCACCCTGTACTTCGATGGCCCACCATGGTATGGGGATTCGCAAGAAGTTGAGGCCGGCACCGGCAATCTCCGCGAAATCCTTCTCGGTCTATGAATCGTGAACAAACAGTAGAATCAGGGGGAGTGCGTTGACCTACAATGAAAGTCTTGTAGTGGTCCTCCATCTGATTCAGTCCACCATTAGCGGTGTCAGCGGCCATAGCCACACTCAAAGTCCATTCGTCTACCGCGGGTTGGGAATTGTTGAGATACTTCTCGAAAAGGCCTGGAACACTTCATAGGGAGTGAGTGTCGGGAACGTAAACAACGAACTGTCGCACGTACATGAACTACACAGACAAAGTCAACGCGAGCTCAGCGAGTATAGTCGAGGTGATTGGAAGACTTACAGGTTCTGGGACGAGCCAACCACCAAGATTGACACTGCGAACATGGAACAATAAGCAAAGAATGTTGGCATGAATGTTTGGGAACGGACCCAAAGATACGATCTTCACCCCATTTGAACGATTGGTTTAGGGGCGGGGACCAGCTTTGCGCCTGAGCGTTGTTGTTGAAAGGATCGCCGGAGTCCCAATACCAAGTTCCCCCAAACTTGTTTGAGTAGGTCATCTCGGTGCCGTCGTCCAACTTTACGGTGCTTCCGTCTCCTCCCGACTTGACGAGATTGCTGGTCGGAGTGGTGGTGGTGTTGTTATTGTTATTGTCATCTCCACCATCACTGCCGCCAACTCCGGACGAAGTCTTGCCATCCTTCTTAATGACGGTAAAGTAGAGAGCGATGACAACGGCAATGGCAACGACGATCACGCCTATGGCAACTGTGCCGATGATGATCTTACGTTTGGATTTTTTCGGAGAGGCATAAGCTTCACGCTTCTCTTCGAGATATCTATTCCTCCTGCCAGGAGAGACGGTGCCGGCGACAAAGTCTGAATCATGGGGATCGTCTTGGTACGGGACGGAAGAGTAGTCCACGGCAGAGTCCCGGGTTTGTCCAAGGGGATTCAACGCATATAATGAGGATGCGTTGTCGTTGTCCTTGTATGAAGGGGCCGCGAAGGAGGAAGCGAGAGATCCTCGAGCATCGGAACCTACGGCGTGACCGAGGAAACGTGGTCTCGGGACGGCGTCTTCGGTTAGACTTTCTACGGTGAACGAAGGGTCCGGGGGGTGGTCAGAGGGGATGTCGCTGTAAATTCCTGATTGTGCAACTGGCAGGTCATCCTGATGACCGTCGCCAGAGTCGACTGGGTGGTAAGGCGTGTTCGGTTGCGAAGACATTTCGACTGTGGAGAGAGGGCCCTGGGTGAGGAGACGGGCCTTGAAGGTGATGTGAGAGGGACGCACAGAGAGATCAGGTGAAAACCCTGAGGGTGACAACAGCGGAGAAGGGACCGACGGACCGATATGGGAGAGAAAGGAGAGGGAAGAAGGAAAGAAAGGAGAGGATGGGGAGGGAAGGGGAAGCGATCTCATTTAGGAGTCTTATGATGGACAGCCGCACACTTCGGTTCCCACGAACGTATGTTTTTCATTGGCGGCATGAAAAAACGAGGAAAGACTACAAACGAAATACGGTCAAGACTACAAAACGTTTCCAGTGCAGCAACCATCACAAGCATCGCCAAGAAACTCTCGTCACGACTTTCCTCCTACAGACTGAGTCCCCAGCAACGGGGATGTGCGCCTTCCCATAACCGGGTCTTCTGTCAAGGAAAGTTCCGCCACCCCTCCCACGTGACCGAGTCGCGTCGCGTCCTTCCTCCTCCTTCCTCATGTTCTCCAGAACCAAGCATACTTACAGCAGAAGAAATAGATCTACTCTCCCCTCATCTTCACCTCCTCCAGAAGATCCGGCACCGGAGCCTCCAACCTCCTCGCCATCCTCAACACCCCCTTCATCCCCGATCCATAAGCGATCTCTATCCGAGGCGCTAAGTTTCCGCCCACCCCCAAAGAAACCGCGTTTAACACAGCCTGACGCAAAGAAATCCACATCCTCCTTGGCATCCTCTTCGAAATGGAAATCGATTCCAAAGAAACAGCCCTTGATCCAACTCCATTTCTCTATCGACGCGTCCGTCTTGCGCAGATGCCCGATCTGCGACCTCTCCTACACCAAAGGCGCACAAGACGATGAGGCTCTGCATAAATCCCACTGTGCGCGCGTCCAGCGTGGTTTGGAATGGACCAAGGCCGAGGTCAAGGAAAGCGTGGGTCGCGGCGTCGCCGAGATTGACTCTGGCATCCGACTCAAGGATGGTTCACTCGGCAGAATTATGACTGTCAACGCTAATGTCACCGGCAAAATCGGCTCAAAGGTACTCCCATTCCACCCCCTATCTCCCGAACATGCAGTTCTGACAGATGTTGCCCCTTACATCAAAAACCTAAAAATACCCAGCTCGCAGCATTGTTCGAAACCATCAACATCGCACTATCATCTCCACCTCTCACCCCACAAACTCTAGCCAACTCCAAAGCCTACCTCTTCCTCCTCACCCCTCCTAGCACAACCAAGTCTGCTTTCGTAGGCCCAGGGACCAGTAAGCCGAGCGCACGTCAACGCGAGACGATCGTGGGCTGCATAATTGCCCAACCGATCGCAACCGCTATGCGCATAATCGAGAGTTCCGGTCACTCTGTCCGAGAGACACCAATAGAGGTTGAAACTTGCCCGATACAAGAGGAGGTCCGACAGGACAGTGCCCGAGAAACTTTCCTATACGAAAATTGTCCCGCACTTCAACCGTCAACTCCGCATACGCCCCATGAAGATGGTCTGATAACAGTCGACGCATCCACATCTCTATACTGCTCTCCAGAACCTCTGCCGACGCCACTCGGTATCTCACGGATGTTCGTATCCTCTTCCTACCGAAGGCTGGGCATTGCTTCTCGTTTGCTTACCGCTGCTGCCGAGAATTTCGTTCACGGCGTTAGCTTGGACCCCATGAAAGGCGAGGTCGCATTTACCCAGCCCACTGCTTCTGGGCAGGCACTCATGGAGAAATGGGGGAAGAAGGGGGCTAGAGTTTATCGCGAATAGAAAACCAGGCGCGCCGCTTCCGCCGTTGGAGCGGCTAAATCCTGGTTGTAGATCTATAAACACACTGTAACGCGTAATCTATCTTTAATACCGCTTATAGTCACGATTTCACCAGCCAGGGTTCTTGATGTAATGGCAAACAACACTCTATTGTTACAGCATGTGACAAGCCCTGCTCTCGACACAAGATACATGAGAGGTGAGGATGGATACAAGAAAACGACATAAGTGAGATGACAGTATTGGCACAAGAACATAAGATGAAGCACACGAGGGGGTATGATCGTTCGAGCACTTTTAAGGATCGACAGAAGGACGGCCAAGCACGCTTTAGTCGACCCAAGGAAAATAACCAAGGTAGCCAAGGGACAAGAAAACCGGAGGACGGTCGCCAATGCCGGACACGCCTCTTCAAGAAAAAACTGAATGGCAGGAAAAAAGAACGAGGGACAAGACCAAGCACCGGAAGGGATTTTTTTTTTTCTCTAACCGACGAAACGTGGCATCGAACATCTAGACTTCGACCTCGACAGCCCTTGGGCTCAGGGTGCTCGGCGGAGGGACAAATTCCTAGGGAATAGCGTCAACGCCATCCGAGGAAACGGAAACCAAGAACTAGGGACGTGAAATGGTGGTGCTTACCCTAGCTTTGATACCACCAGCAGACGGCAACCTGGTCGAGTCCTGAAGGTAAGTGTCAACCTCGGCGGCCGCTCCACGACCCTCACTAAAAGTGAAAAGTCAGCCATTGGTTCCATCCCCGTCAGATCGAAAGGGCGGCGAAATCCTCACTTGATACCCCAGACGATCAAACTCTGACCCCTCCTGCAGTCACCAGCAGCGAAGACGCCCTCGACACTCGTTGCGAATTTCTAAGTGGGGATAATTTCAGTCAGAGG
>Ga0307517_10014743_pt1 | contig 10463 bp, 15 predicted proteins | sample 23_EM_MG_FD_194515 | JGI IMG/M metagenome (GOLD analysis project Ga0307517, IMG submission 194515) | Populus trichocarpa ectomycorrhiza microbial communities from riparian zone in the Pacific Northwest, United States - 23_EM | ecosystem: Host-associated > Plants > Roots > Unclassified | place...
GAGTCAACGTGCGTCCCTCGTTGTAGGGAGCGTTGGAACCTCCAGGGAAGGTGGTGTAGAGGAGGACGATGCCGTCAAGAGCGGGGTTTGCGTCGTACTCGTCAGGGAAGGTAGCGTAACCGAGGACACTGTCTCCGTCACCATATGCTTCACCAACAGTGTAGATATTGAGCGTGCTGGCGTCTCCCACTCGAAGAGCTGTCTTCATGTCGGTCTCCTGAGTGGACTCTGAAGTGATATTGAACCACTCCTCGCTTTCGGTCCTGGTGGCTGTCTGCAGCTCGAAAATAAGACCAGTGTCGGCATAGTCGTCGTTCAAGATATTGAGCTGTTCGTCGATCTGGGAATCTCTACAGTGGAGGATCTGAGTGAGAAAAAAAAAAAAACGACAAGAGGATCGGTCAAACGACTTACAGAATGTCACCTTCCCCATTGAAGGTAATGACGTGGAAGAAGACGGGGACCGTGAAGACAGCGGCAGCAGCGACCCTGTTGGCGGCCGGCTTCTGGGCAAGACGAGAGGTAAAGGCCTCTTCCTTCTCGCTGACAGCTTCGGGAGTGAGGTGACTGCCGCAGCTACGACCCGTGGACCTGCGCTCAAGACCGTATAAGCGTTCGAGGCTGGCAGGAGTGGCCACTACGACAGCAGCGAGGGAAAGGAGGGTGGAAAGAGCGACTGGGAGACGATACAACATGGCGAAAAGGATTGAAAACCGTTCAGTGGATGAAGGGGTGAGGAGAGGCCGGTGGGTCGTTCTGGGTATTTATACGAAGACCAACCGGCCGAGGCGGAACGCGGTGGCCGCTGAGCGTTGAATGGAAGTCTAAAGGCGGGAAGGATGACAGCGATGAGGTGTGGCCTCTCGGAAGTCACCCCTCCAGACTCCACGCCGGTCCGAGAAAGTGCGTGGTGGCTTCCACATGTTCCCTCGCAGGGACAGCATACGGAAAGAGGGGGTAAGTTTGTGACGCATGTGGTGGGCGTATGCTCCCGGTCTCTGGGAGAACGAAAGGGAGTGAGAGTTCCGTCAGGGAAAGCCGCGATCACTTTTGAGCGCCAGTTTTTTCCCGTTGATTTGCCCTGCCAAACTGGGCGCTAGCTGTCATTTCACCTCTGCGAAGTAGACACTTTGACTTGTGAAATTGGGCTTCCGTGCAGTTTCCGCCACTTTTCGGCACCACCCCAATGATTGAAGCGGGTGTGTTCGGAAGACCGTCCATCGGGTCGCCCATCCAGTCATCCAAAAAAGCCATCTTAACTGGCCCTCGTCGTACTCGCGTCTCCTAGTGCGAGTGGACAGACTCGTGAGTCATGACCGGTCCGCCGCGTGCGGGGATTTAATATTCCAAGTCATTGGAGTGGAGGGAACACCGTTGTTACTAGCCACGCCCATTGTAACCCCGCTGGGGCGGGTTCGTCTTGACGTCGCGACTGTAGCACGGTTTCAGGAGGTGAGGCAAGAGTGGCGCCTGTCACAGGGTTCACAAAACGGGACTTGCAGTGTGCCGATCGTCCCGTCTCCGACATGGCATGTGAAGAGACGCCCTCTGCGCCCTTTTTTCTTTCATTTACATCCTATCGCTTCTGGGTTTCTGAGTTTCCGCCTGATATAACCCCTTCAGGCTGTGGGTCGGGACGCAGTACTCCATCCACATCCCAGTGTCGTCCGTTACGATGTTTAGGCCGCGTTGGGATCTTTCCCTCTAATAAAACCCAAACCGCTATTCCCCGTCGCGTTCATGCGTTAGGTCACGTTTGCTGGTCCATTGCGTCCAGGGAAACCCCATGTTGTTCGCAGTGCCGGATATCAATCCAGAATTCACCGACACCGATTCCATGGTTTCCCTGAGTAATTTACCGGAAGCCCGCACCTCCCTCTCCAAGTCGGTGCCTCCCCGGTTCTCCGATGGCTTGTTGAGTGGGTGCGCATCCCAGCGTCGGGGGTAGGTCGTCGCGGACAGAAGTTAGGTTTCAATGGCTCGGATGCCGTTCACTTTTCCTTTTGGTAAGCCCCTGTGGGCTCATTCGCCAATGCAGCCAGCTATGGAATTAGATCAACGGCCGCGGGTGGTCTGTCTCTCTGCCCTGCGTGGTATTACTCCAACGTAGCCACGAGATGAGGCATCCGAGCGTTTCCTCCGATTTAACCTCTCATCGGGAATCTAGCTATTTTCGAACATCATCGGGTGGCTTGGAACCGTGTGGCGTTTGGGCTGCCGACATCACGAACAGTACTCGGAAGATCCCGGAACTTCCTTCCTTGTCCCACTCATATCGCCTCACCATCTCACGAATCTTCTGTATTGCCTCCTCCCCCTCTGGATAATCCACCCATCTGGTCGCAGCGATTGAAGCTGAGAACTTTGGATGATGATGCAGCGACGTTTTGAGTGTGTGGAGGAGACAAGGGATGCGACCAGCGGCTTTTCTCAGTGAATACCTTTCAGTGAGTGGTTTAAACTTTGGCGCCTTCGTTCCGGGACTCGCCGCGCCCACAGTGACACTATTCATTGTTGTATCCGCACCTACCTGGGTTTTCGAGGAGGCGCTCATTGACTGGGACGCTTGCATGCCGGATATCACGTTGGTTGGGCGTTCTATTCCTCCGCAGATAACGATGTGATCACCCTAGTGCCTGGTTCGCTGCAACCTGGTCCCAGAATTCCTACGAGTCGCGTCGCCTCACATTTTACAGAATCCCCGACTGCTCACTGGACTTGAGACCATTCTCCTGAGCGGTTTCTGCACGCGTTACGCGAGAAACGAAGGGGGATCTATTATACCGGCAGGAACGCCTCAGTGATAGGATCAACCTCGCGATCCACAAGCTGTGGGAACGAATCTGTGCACGTTACGACAGTTTGAACGTGGGAATTCTTGCCCTGCTGGTGCTTCCGTTCTCTGGTAACCGTACACCTGCAGGACAACCGCTATCGGTACTTCCTGATGCGAAGGCGAAAGCATCACTTGGGAAGGTCTCGTTGGCTTTGTTGGGTGATGGGTGGTTTGATACCGCCGAGTCGCAGGATGTGTCTTAAGAACGTAGTCGCGGGTGTGTCGGTTCGAAACTTAGGGTATTAACACGCTCAAATGTAAATCAGGTCACCCTCCATAATATGCAGATGAAATTTCATGTTGTAGTACGTTCTACAAAGTCCCGGTGAGCGGCCCCCCAAGCGATGCGAAACCGTGAACTTGGTCGGGTATTCTGCAGCCAGGGGGACCGTATAAACCTCAAAACCGCTCCAGTGCCCGGGACAGGTTCTTGAGCATTTTCAACCATGTTTTCCTCCTACAGAGGGCGGTGTGGGGATAGATGCAACAGATACAACGGATCAGTGCGCTTCCGTATTTTACCCAAGTCCCAGACTCACGGCGCAATAGGCTCAAGAACCAAATGATGACCAAGGTGAGTGTCAATATCGATAAACCGTAGGATGTGGCTGAATACCGTTGACTAGAAGATCTTGGTGCGTAACGGGACACGAGAAACGCGCCGGTTTCTCGCTTAACCTGGAACGAACAACGTGGATCGGACATACCTAGGTAGTTGCATCCACGAGCTGAACAGCATGGTTTTTTTTTGCTCCCCATCGGTTTTCGTAGGCCGGGATGAACGATGGAGACGATAACACCTGAACGACATCAAGACTGATTCTTGCAACGGCGGGACGACAGCGGCGTATTCGAGGGAGTCCGCTACCATATCGCTGTCGAAGGCAAAGTATATCTCGGTCCTGAAGATATTTGGAAGTCCTCTCAACACACATCCCACCGCAGCCTTACCCAACGACACGATCGACGTTGCGATGGCCGACAGGACTACATATACGTCTTCTAGGTCACACAGCACACATGAGTGCGGGGTGTCAGAAGTGTTACCGAATCCATGTATTGAAACAAATGTGGATAAAAGTGCTGTGCGTGTGGTGAGAGCGAGCGACGGTGGTAACTACCAGTTAAACGGGCGATCGTGTGGGAGCAATTGCGTAGGCGACACCAAAAACGCAGGGTGGAAAGAGTGTTTATGAAGGGAAAAGGAACGAAAAGGGACACGGGTGAGTGTACCCGTATTCAAGATACAACTTCATGTTGGGGTATATGACATGGAGTTGAGAGAATATGTCGTTCAATGTTTGAAGCGTGGGGGGGGTGGTGGAAGTACATATCGTGGTAGGTTCTCTATACGGTAAGTGTTGATCTGCCACCTCATACGGGTACGCTGGCGTAGGGAGAAGTTGTCCATGCACGAATCGTCAGTGTAGTCCATGTAGTTATGGATAGCTGGAAACGAAAGCGAATGAGCGACTGAACCCGAAGGCGAACACCTAAAAGTCAACTTACGATCAACACCTTCGCCGGGGCAGGTATCGGGGTTGGTGGTGGGGCAACCAAAGGTCGCGGAAGCCTGAGGGGGGGTGTCACCGGCGTAGTCACCGACCCAGATACCTCCGTTGCATCCACCTTGGAAGGTGTGGTAGAGTCCGACCCAGTGTCCGACCTCGTGAGTCAACGTGCGTCCCTGGTTGAAAGGAGCGTTGGAACCTCCAGGGAAGGTGGTGTAGAGGAGAACGACGCCGTCAAGATTGGGGTTTGCCTGGTACTCGTCAGGGAAGGTAGCATAACCGAGAACACTGTTTCCACTAGCAACTAGATTGCCAACAGTGTAGATATTGAGTGTGAGGGGGTTGTCTCCCATTCGAAGAGAGGTCTTCATAGCGGTCTCCTGGGCGGAACCTGAAGTGATGTTGAACCACTCCTCTCTTTCGGTCCTGGTGGTTTCCTGCAGCTGGAAAACAACACGAGCGTCGATAAAGTCGTTGTTCAAGACCCTGAGTTGTTCGTCGATCTGGGAATCTCTACCGTGGAGGGTCTGAATGAGAAAAAGAAAAAGACGACAAGAGGATCGGTCAAACGACTTACGGAATGTCACCTTCCCCATCAAAGGTAATGATGTGGAAGTGGACGGGAATCGTGTAGACCGTGACCTGGTCGGTTAAAACGACCCCCCGGATCTGAAGAAGATTATTAAAGAGCTCTTCCTTCTCGCTGACAGATTCGGGAGTGAGGTTATTGCCGCAGCTGCGACCCGTGGCCCTGCGCTCAAGACCGTATAAGCGTTCGAGGCTGGCAGGAGTGGCCGCTACGACAGCGGCGAGAGAAAGGAGAGTGGAAAGAGCGACTGGGAGACGATATAACATGGTGAAAAGGATTGAAAACCATTCAGCGGGTGAAGGGGTGAGGAGAGGCCGATGAGTCGTTCTGGGTACTTATACCAAGGCCAACCGGCCAAGGCGGAATGCGGTGACCGTCGAGTGGAAGCTCGAAGGCGGGGAGGATGTCAGTGATGAAGTGCAGCCTCGAAGTTGTCTCTCTGGACTCTGCACCAATTCGAGAAAGTGCGTGGCGGCTCCCACGTGTTCCGTCATTATCTCGGTAGAAGGAGGTCGACTGCGACCACGAGGACAAAAGGCGGGAAGGGGGGGCGGGTTTGTGGCGCATGTGGTGGGCGTACGCTCCTGGTCTCTGGGAGAACAAAAGTTCGGCATCAGGAAAAGTCGCGATCACATTTGAGCGCCAGGGTTTTTCCGTTGATTTACCCTGCCAAACTGGGCGCTCACTGCCACTCCTCCTCTGCGGGGCAGACACCTGACCTGTGAAAGTGGGCTTCCGTGTACTTTCCGCCACTTATCGGCACCAACCCCAGTGATGAAAGCGCAGGTGTTTGGAAGACCCCCCATCAGGTCACTGTCGAAGTCCGTACCAATCATTCAGAAAAGCCACCTTGACCGGCCCTCGTCATACTCGCGTCTCCTAGTGTTGCAGCTCTATCTAACGGCCTAATTGACGTGAGGATGGCGGCATACACAGGTTCAACCCCACACGACGTCAACCCCACAGTCGCGACGTCAAGACGAACCCGCCCCAGCGGCGTTACTACGGGCGTGGCTAGTAACAACGGTGTTCCCTTCACCCCAATGACTTGGAATATTGAATCCCTGCACGCGGGGGACCGGTCATGAGTCTGTCCGCTGACGTGAGCCACGGCATACACGGTTCCGGGAGGTGGGGCCAGAGTGGCGCCCGTCACCGGGTTCACAAAACGTAACGACCATCCCGTCTCCGACAGACATGTGAAGAGACGCCCTCTGCGCCCTCTTTTCTTCCATTCACATCCTATCGCTTCTGGGTTTCTGAGGTTCCACCAGATATAGCTCCTTCGGGCCGTGGGTCGTGGCGCAGTGCCTCATCCGCATCCCAGTGTCGTCCGTTACATACGACGTTTAGGCCGTGTTGGGATCGCCCCCTCTGATAGAACCCAAACTGCGATTCCCTGTCGCTTTCGTACGTTCGGTCATCTTTTCTGGTCCATTGCGTCAAACGTAACCCCCATGCTGTTCGCAGTACGGGATATCGATCCAGAGTTCACAGATTTCGTGGTTTCCCCGAATAATTTACCGGGAAGCCTACACCTCCCCCTCCAGGTAGGTGTCTCCGCGGCTCTCTGATAGCTTCTTGAGTGGGTCCGCATCTCAGGCCTCAGGGTCAAGGGTAGGTCGTCGTGGACAGAAGTTACGTTTCGGTGGCTCGAATGTCGTTCGCTTTCCTTTTGGTAAGCCCCTGTCAATGGTATGACTCATCCGGCAGTGCGAGCAGCTACGGAATTGGATCGACGGCCGCGGGCAGTCTGTCTCTCCGCCCTACGTGATATTGCTGCAACGTAGCCACCAGGTGAGCCATCCAAGCGTTTCCTCCGATTTAGTCTCTCATTGGGAATTCAGCCATTTTCGGACATCACCGGGTGACTCGCAACCGCGTGGCTTTCGAGTTGTTGATATCACGAACAGTACTCGGAAGGTGCCGGAACTTCTTTTCTCGTTCCACTCATATCGCCTCGTCATCTCACGGATCTTCTGTGTCGCCTCCTCTCCCTCTGGAATACCCATCCATCCGGTTGCGGCGATTGAAACTGAGAACTCTGGATGATGCCGCAGCGACGTTTTGAGTGTGTGATGGAGAGAAGGGATACGATCAGCGGCTTTTCTCGGTAAGTGACTTTCAGCGATATTGGCCTGGGTCGAATGTATTTTTAACCCCATGGATTCCAAAACTGTCGGGGTCTTGATACTTTTCCGGCGAGTGGTTCGGACTTTGGCGCCTTCGTTTCGCGACCCGACGCATTTTGAACCGCCCCGGTCACACCCCCCACCGTTGTGTCTGCACTTATCTGGGTTTTCGAGGGGGCTCTCATTGATTGGAATGGTTATATGTCAGGTATCACGCTGGCTGATCGTTCTATTCATTCACAGGTAATGATGTGATTACCTAGTGCCCAGTTCGCCGCAATTTGGTCCCAGAATTCCTACGAGTCGTGGCACCTCACCGGCGCCTTTTATAGAACCACCGACTGTTCACCGGACCTGAGACCATTCTCTTGTGTGGTTTCTGTACGCGTTGCGCGAGAAACGAAGGGGGGTCCATTATACGGCCATGTACGCCTCAGGGATAGGACCAACCTCGCGACTCACAAGCTGTGGGAACGAATCTATGCACGCTACAACGGTTTGAACGTGGGAATTCTTGTCCTGCTACTGGACCTTCAGGCGAGGGCATCACTTGGGAAGGTCTCGTTGTTTTTTTGGGTGATGGGTGGTTTGATACCGCCCGGTCGCAGGGCGTGTCGTGGGAGGGTAGTTGTGGGTGTGTCGGTTCGAAATTTAGGGTATTAACACGCTCAAATGTAAATCAGGTCACCCTCCATAATATGTAGATGGAATTTCATGGCGTAGTACGTTCTACAGCTTCCCAGTGAGCGGCCCCTCAAATGAGGCGAGACCATGAACGTGGTCGGCTACTCTGCGATCAGGGGGCTGTCAAAACCTTGAAATTGCTCCGGTCCCCGGAACAGGATCTTGAGCATATTCAACCACGTTTTCCTCATAGAGAGGGCGGTGTGGGGACAGGTGTAACAGATACGGCGAATCAGTACGTTTCCGTACTTTACCCCGAGCCTCAGACTCACGGCGGTACAGGTCCAAGCACGAAACGGGCTTTGCGAACTGATGACCAAGGCGTGTGCCAGCACCGGATACACCGTTAGGTGATGGTTGAATACCGTTGGCTAGAGGATCTCGGTGCATGACGGGGTATGGGGAATGCGCATATTCCTCGTCCAACCTGGAACGTGGATCGAATGTATCTAGGTAGTTAGATCCAAAGCTAAACAGTATCGCTCTTGCCCTTCATCCGTTCTCGTAGGCTAGGATGAACGAGGGAGACGAAAACACCTGAAGGACGGCACGACTGATTCTTGTGACGGTCGGACGACGGCGGTGCGTTCGAGGGGTCCGCTATCAGTCGTTGTCGAGGTCAGTATATCCCAATTCCGGAGGTGCTTATTCAGAAGAGTCTTCTCAATACGCCCTCACCACACTTATATCTTACCACCGCCTTGCCCAACGACGTGGCCAACGTTGCAGAGGCTGACAGTACTACGCGTGCGGCTTACAGGTCAGACAGCACACATAAGTGCGGGTGTCAGAAATGTCACCGAATCCATGTATTGATCAAAGTTGGAATAAAAGTGCTGTGCGTGTGGTGAGACCAAGCGACGATGATAGCTACCAAACAAACGAGTGATTGTGTGGGGGTAATGGCGTAGGCGACACCACAAACGCAGGGTGAAAAGAGCGTTTATGGGGGGGAAGTAACGAAAAAGGACGCGGGTGAGTATACCCGTATTCAAGATACAACTTCATGTTGGGGTATATTACATGGAGTTGAGGGAATGTGTCGTTGAATGTTTGAGGCGTGAGGGGGGTAGTGGAGGTTACTGCCGTGGCACATTCTACCTACGGTAAGTTAAGATCTGCAAACTCAAACGGAGAATCTGGTTTCTGGAGAAGTTGTTCATGCACCAATCGTCAGTGTAGTCCATGTAGTTATGGATAGCTGGAAACGAAAGCGAATAAGTGACCGAGCCCGAAGGTGAAGATCTGAAAGTCGACTTACGATCGGGACCTAGGTCGTCGGGGCAGGTATCGGGGTTGGTGGTGGGGCAACCATAGGTCGCAGAAGCCTCCAAGAAATTATCTTGGTAACGGTCACCACTTCCGCTGCATCCACCCTGGAAGGTGTGGTAGAGTCCAAACCAGTGTCCGACCTCGTGAGTCAACGTGCGTCCCAGGTTGAAAGGAGCGTAGTAACTTCCAGGGAAGGTGGTGTAGAGGAGAACGACGCCGTCAAGATTGGGGTTTGCCTGGTACTCGTCAGGGAAGGTAGCGTAACCGAGTACACTGCTTCCCTCAGCAACTACATTGCCAACAGTGTATATATTGAGCGCGGTGCCGTCTCCCCTTCGATGAATGGTCTTCATTTCGATCTCCTGGGTGGAACCCGCAGTGATATTGAACCACTCCTCGCTTTCGATCCTGGTGGTTTCCCGCAGCTCGAATTCAAAACTAGCGTCGAGATAGTCGCCGTTCAAGACCCTGAGCTGTTCGTCGATCTGGGAATCGCTACCGTGGAGGGTCTGAGTGAGAAAAAAGACGACAAGAGGATTGGTCAAACGACTTGCGGAATGTCACCTTCCCCATTGAAGGTGATGACGTGGAAGTAGACGGGAATTGTCGAGGGTATGAGCCCGGGTACCCCAACCTGTGACCGATCCGGAGCATGAGCGTTAAATTGCTCTTCCTTCTGGCTGACAACTGCGGAAGTGGGGTTATTGCCGCAGCTGCGACCCGTGGCCCTGCGCTCAAGACCGTATGAGCGTTCGAGGCTGGCAGGAGTGGCCACTACGACAGCGGCGAGAGAAAGGAGAGTGGAGAGAGCGACTGGGAGACGATACAACATGGCGAAAAGGATTGAAAACCGTTCAGCGGGTGAAGGGATAAGGAGAGGCCGATGAGTCGTTCTGGGTACTTATACGCAGGCCAACCGGCCAAGGCGGAATGCGGTGACCGTCGAGTGGAAGCTTGAAGGCGGGGAGGATGTCAGTGATGAAGTGTAGCCTCGAAGTTGTCTCTCTGGACTCTGCACCAATTCGAGAAAGTGCGTGGCGGTTCCCACGTGTTCCCTCATTACCTCGGCAGAAGGAGGCCGACTGCGACCACGAGGACAAAAAGCGGGAAGGGGGGCAGGTTTGTGGCGCATGTGGTGGGCGTACGCTCCTGGTCTCTGGGAGAACGAAAGTTCGGCATCAGGAAAAGTCGCGATCACATTTGAGCGTCAGGGTTTTTCCATTGATTTACCCTGCCAAACTGGGCGCTCACTGCCACTCCACCTCTGCGGGGCAGATACCTGACCTGTGAAAGTGGGCTTCCGTGTACTTTCCGCCACTTATCGGCACCAACCCCAGTGATGGAAGCGCAGGTGTTTGGAAGACCCCCCATCAGGTCACTGTCGAAGTTCGTACCAATCATTCAGAAAAGCCACCTTGACCGGCCCTCGCCATACTCAC
>Ga0307517_10014745_pt1 | contig 10463 bp, 9 predicted proteins | sample 23_EM_MG_FD_194515 | JGI IMG/M metagenome (GOLD analysis project Ga0307517, IMG submission 194515) | Populus trichocarpa ectomycorrhiza microbial communities from riparian zone in the Pacific Northwest, United States - 23_EM | ecosystem: Host-associated > Plants > Roots > Unclassified | place...
GAACCGAAACCGGTCGGTTTGAACCGGTTTCGGTTCGGTTTCAGTTTTTTTTCAAAAAAAAAAATTCAATTTGGTTACTTTTTTTGATAAAAACCGAACCGAACCGAAAATGATCACCCTACTTCTAATTACATTTCTAAACTCTGTTTTTATTTTTCAATTCAACCTTAAACTATGACACGTGCAGGAGGAGATTTCGTCTTGATCTTATCTAGATGGGAGAAAATTGATTCTCACTGGAGAATAAATATAAGAGAAATACGTCAACGATGACATTGCTGTAGAACAATGTTCAAAATGGAAGCTACGAGAGAGTGCTGTTCACATTGAGCATCATTGAGAAAAAATAAACACGTCAACGATGACATCAAAATATAAATGATCTAGTTAGTTATCACTACATCATTGATGAGCTGGTTTAGAAATAAAATATAATTTAATCAAAAAAATTTTAAAAATGATATTTTTTAAAATATTAAGATAACAACATATTATGTTGATTTGGATTAACTCGGGTTAATGTCAAATCTATAACCTGAGATATGAGATGGTGATAACCCTATAAAAAACAAATCAAAATAAATCATGAAGTCTAATTTCAAATCAATCAAATGTTGAAAGATAAAATTGAAAAAAAAAATCAATTAAAAATGATCTATAAAAATGACCTAAGTTAACTTGTCAAACACGCAACTCGGATCATAAGACTGGGATAACCACATGGAAATTAAATTGAAACAAATTACAATCCTTAATGAGCTCATTCTTGAAAGATGAGATTAAAAAAAATCAATTAAAAATAACATAAAAAATAACTCAAGTTAATCCGCCAAACCCATTAGCCGGGTAATCAAATCGAGATAAGCTCATAGAAAGAAAATAAAAAAATGACATGATTTAACCTGGATTAACATGCCAAATCCACAACTTTGATTATGAGACTGAGATAACCCTATAAATAGCAAATCAAAACAAATTATAAAGTTCAATTTTCAATCGTTTTTATCGGATCCAATGTTAAACAACGAAATTTATAAAAATTCTAATTAAAAAAATGACATAAAAAGTTAGCCAAGTCAACTCGAGTTAATCTATTAAGCACTATTACCGGGTCATGAGGTCAGGATAACCTAATAAGAAGCAAACCAAAATAAATCATGAAGCCTAATTTCCAATAAAACACAATATTAAATGATGAATTTGAGAAAAAAATCAATTAAAAAAATTAAAATAACTGAGTGTATTGAGTTAACCTGCCCAACTCACGATTTAGGTTATGAGAATGAGACAAACTAATAAAAAGCAAATATAATGTTGAAAGACTTATGATCCGTGTCATGAGACCGAGATAACATCTTATAAAGAAAACAAAAAAAATAACCTGATTTAATCGTGGTTAATATGCTGAAACCCGCGACCTTGATTGTGATACTAAGATATCCTCATAGAAAGCAAATAAAAAAAAAGATTATGAATCTCAATTATTAACATACCCAATGTTGAATAATGAAATTAAAAAAATTAAAAATTAAAAAAATGATATAAAAAACGACTTGAGTCAACTCAGGTCAACCCGTTAAGTACTATTCCTAGGTCATGAGGTTGAAATAACATAATAGAAAGTAAAGAAAATAAATCATGGAGTCTAATTCCTAATTAACCCAATAATAAAAAAAGAAATTGGAAAAAAAGTTAATTAAAAAAAAACTTGAGTCAGTCGAGTTAATTCTCCAAACTCACAATTTGTGTCATGAAAGTATGATAACTCAACAATAAAACAAATCTAATATTAAATGATGATATTAAAAAAAAATATTGATTGAAAGAAAATCAAAGAAGAAAAAAAAAGAAAAAAAGAAGAAGAAAAGCCAGAACTATTGAAACACCCTTTTCTTTTAGTCTATAGTTAATAAATAGATTTAGATACAATTCATTTTGTATATTGAAACTGTATTTGAAAGCGTTTTAAAAATATATTTATCTTGAAAAAAATATTAAATTGATATTTTTTAGTGCTTTCTGATCATTTTAATATGACGATGTTAAAAATAAAAATAAAAATATTGAAAAAAAATTTCATATTAATACATTTTAAAGTAAAAAAAATACTTTACACGACAATAATAAAACACACTTAACCCCCGAATAAAAAACAAATAAACAATACAAAACTAATCTCATTGAAGAAAAAAATTTATAAACATAGCTTGTTATGATAGTGTTTGGGGACGTGGTCAAAACCATGTTTTCTAAAAAATTGAGATATATTTTTTTGCTAAAAATAAAAATTTTTAATTTATTTTAATATTAAAAATAACTTTTAAAAAATAAAATAATATTATTTTTATACGTTTTCAAATAATAATAAAAAAATTTCAACCACAATTACCGCTGCACACACAAACAGCCCCGCGGCATCTCATACTTTGACACCCCCTGCATCTCATACATTGACACCGTTATTTGAACTAAAATAACTATTGTCCGAAACATAATAAAAATGACTTTGTATTGTAATATACGTAATAAAATAGTCCAAGCAAACATTCAATTAACAATAAAATAAAAAATAAAAAGTCTAATAATATGTTATCGAAATGGTATTACACTGACTTCAAGGGGTTGCATGATAATTAAATAGTTATATTTTTTTTACTTTACTTTCTCGGTTTAAATTTTTGAACCAAGAAACTTCGTTGATGTTTTGTAGTAATCAAGCTACAGAACTTCAATGTCTTCTCAATAAAGTTAAAAATGAGTATTGCAAGAAACTTGGAAGAAGTTCCTGAAATTGCTTGTATGCTTTTTGGCAAGATGAATATCAGATTATTATGATGATGAACAGTTATTCTCATTGCTTCTATGAGTTTCATATTGCAAGCTTTTTAATTTTGTTATTTGAATTAATACTGAGTAAGAAGCTGATTCATGATGCAACAACAAGGGGTATGATGTTGAATACAACAGAGTGGTTTCTTCTCTCTACATTTCCAATACTGAGTAAGAAGCTGATTCATGATGCAACAACAAGGGGTATGATGTTGAATACAACAGAGTGGTTTCTTCTCTCTACATTTCCAGTCTATCATAGTCCCAGTTTCCTTAAATTTCTCATCTTGGTTTATTTGATTGCTCGTCCTGAGCCTCTGGACCTTATTATTGATTATAGATGCATGTAGTAAGAATATCAACCGAGGTGTTAAATAATTTTCAAGCGCCCGTATTTGCTTTGCTCCATGACTCAATTTGTTCTTCTCAGTCTTATTATTACACCACTCTCTGCTAAAGATTGAACGTTGTCTGAATACGCCAGTTTTGTTAGTTAAGATCCTGTGTACCGGTGAATTCTTCAATGGATAGAGTTTTGCATCTGGAAGTTCTTCCCCCGAGTTGCATGTGGATGTTAGAATCATGAAGATGCTATTTCGTTGTGCAGCGCTACATTAAGCCAGAAACTGGAAAACTGTTCTGTTCCCTTATAAAATCTGTTGAGAACTACCTTACAGTTACAGAAGGGAAAGAGCATACAGCTACTTTGGAAGCAGTGAAAGCAGGAGACCATTTTATTGTGAGTAAAGAATGACTTGTTTTGCAGGTGATATTAAATTGGTTGCCTCACTGATGGTTGGAGATTCTTTAAGAGACTTTCATGTTGTGCTTGTCTAGCATAATCCTGGTCCTGAGAATAATAAATTTACTGTTGGCAGCCATCATATCATGCTCAAGACATTGGAATCAGCCATCCATTTTGTGTAGAGCTTATTATTTAGAACTCAACTCATGATATAAGTAAGTAATGGTTGTTCACACATCATTTGCAGCCTTAAAGAATCTCTGGTTTTCAGAAGGAACAAGTTTCTTGCAAGAAGGATGAAACGTCAATGCTAGGTTCTTCCAGCACTCCAGGCAAAATAAAATGGGTCCTGAGTGGTCCTGGGGGGATTGTACCGAACCCTGTCATGGATGATTCTTTGGTCCTGGAATATATAAAGCAAAAATGGTCCGAAACATTTGTGTTCTCCCTCAATGACAGACTCTAATTTCCCGAGGTTCCAGGTAAGTTCTTTCTACAGAAGATGGTTCTGTGCAGTATCTACGCCATGGCTTTTGATACAGGTTAATCAAAGATGTGCTGCTGGACAACTGACAGTATGATAGTGGAACAGATTGGCAGTTCGCAGTCTGAACGGAAGAGAGTTAGCCCAGTAAGAGTGTTGATTAGCCATGGTGATCATAATGGTTGTTTAATTATTGTAGTTCTATGAGAGTCAGTCACTTCTTCTTGTGTTAGGCAGGGAGTTGATGATATTTCAATGTTTCCATTCAATAATTCTCTTTCCCAAAAGTTTCCCATTTTCAATAGAATCAAATATTTTGCATCACTGCTTGTATAGGTAGGATAGATTCGTGTAGCGTACAACCATGGCAACATGCCCACCACCAGTGCTTTTCTTATTAGCAGATCAATTTGCTGCAAGATTTTGTATTGGCAAAGAATGTTTTCTTCCCTTTTTCTTTATGTTTCATAACGTGTCGTTACCATTGAAGCACGTAGAATGGTGCAGCAAGCATTGCAGTACTGGGTTTTTCCATCTCCAGAGTATCCTAAGAGTTCATGTACGGGCAAACAACAGAACAGTTAAAGGAAGAAAAGAAGTACCCAGCAGTGAGCACACCTTTTAAGAACACATCATGTAATTTGCTGAAAAGTTGGATTTCAATTACAAGGGTCTTGTACCCTAGTTCAAAGAAAAATACACCAGCACGGTGAGAGATGCACCGCCTCTTATAACCTGTTTGGCAACGTGATAATGTTTGTTAAAATAATTGATTTTTCTTTACGTTTTTGGATATTTTTAAACATTTTGAAAAACAATATCATCTAAAACATGTTATAAAGATGAAGACTCATGATGTCCTGTTGCTATCAGTCCCGCTGTGACTTCAACACAACTTTATGTCAATGGGCCATATGATTTGGAAATTTGATGCAGTGGAGACTCCGAGACTAGAGGGCAAGCTACACTCCAGTTGCTAAATGGCAGCATTGAAAAAACAAGATTGCTCGCTCGCTCACGCAAGTGCTTTCAGAAACAATCAAGATCAAGCCATGGTTAACGATAACACCTAGGACAAAATTTTGTGTCCCGTGTTTCAAAGTCAAAAATCACGAGTACAAACTACAAAATGGTTAAACAATCTTTAATTTAGTACAGGCTAAATAAAAAAGATTATGTATTCAACTTCCACAAATACCTATGTACGGAATATTGACCCTATTCTCCAGCTCACAGCTCTAAACTCAGATGAAATATTAATACACAAACTTCCATGAAATTAGCTACTTTTACAGCCCCTCTCTCTCACATCAAGTCCCAACTCTTACTTTTACCCTCAATGTGCGTGCTCGCCGTGCCGTTGCAGCTATGCATCACTTTCTTGAACGCCATTAATTTCCTTGTTTTCTTTTACCTATGTTCTTAGTTTTCTCTTTTCAGTTCCATGCTACAGAGTAAATTTACAAAAAGCTACGTGCTACAGCATCAGGTTTCACAATCTCATCATCGAGCCACATCTTCGACTTGTTGGACCTCGAGTCTTCTGCTCCCTGCTTGACTGCCGTTATTATTATTATTATTATTATTATTATTATTGTGATCAACAACAACATTAACGTTGCTTTCTTTTCTGGTTGCCATTGCTTTTGACTTCCTTGGTATGCATTTGGTGCGCACCCCCTCAATCTCCTTTTCTGCCAAGTGCAGCTGCGAGCTCCTGAGATTAGCCCATTAAGCAATTAGATTAGTCATTACGGAAAAACAAAAGGAAAAGAAGAACAAAAATGCTGAAAAAAGAGTGAACTCCTATTGTATGGAATAGGATAGTCCTGACACTTCATATGAGCATGAAGATTTCAAAGTTCGAGACTTGGAGAATTAGTAGTTTATCACACTGGTCCCCATAGGTGCAGCGCGCGCGGTACGTACTTGTAAATTAGTACAGCTAACAGCCTCCCCTGGATTTCTTGAGTTGAATTCTCTACTGCAAGAATTAAATTCAAGAACCCCACATGGTGGTGATGATAAAGTTTTAGAGGACCACTATCAATTAGGGAGGTGTAAGCATTTGTAAAACCATCAATTAACTGGGTGACTGATAAAAACAACGCCAGTTCACTATTCTGGGCAGGAAAGTGAAACTAGACGGCCAAGGTAGCTGGCTCCTTAGAGAAAAACCAAAAACCCGTACGAATCTTGCATTCAAATCAATCCAAAAGGCTAACAGAGAATCATAGACCTGACAAAGAATCCCCGTAGAGAGAGAGGGAGAGGCAACGCAAGAAACCAAACTTTTACATACTCCTGAAAAAGTTGAAACATGCAGAGCCCTTTTGCAAGTGAAACTTCAAATCAACCTTTACTCCATACAAGTACAGTACTACGTCGCAATGATAGTGCAAAAAAAGGTATATTAGATGTAAAATAGTAACAAAAATTGATAGAAAGACCCCATTAGTAAAATGTTCGAAACACTTGAGACCCATTTAATAAAATATTTTGTTTTAATCAGGGATTAAATTGAAGTTTCTCAGCAAATATAAATGTTTATGTTCCTGATAAAATCAAATGAACCTCCAAATTTATGACACTAATTCATGCCATGCTCTCATCATAAAAATAAGGTCAAATTCCCTAAATCTCTGAAACGGACCACCCACTGCACTCTTATTTCCCAACTGCCACAAGGCATGTAATTAGAGGATCGATTTATAGAAATTAGTAAGAATAAGTTACCTATCGGCATTATAGGAATTGGACCTCTTCAAATTCAAAGCGTGCACCTCCACCTTCTTTGTCTCGATCAAGCTCCCACTAAAATACTCCTTATCTTCCAATTTTACCCTGTTCGAAATTTCCCTCGGTGTTCCCTCGCGGTTCCCTCCACGTGGCAATCTCCCCTTATATTGTCCAGTAATCAACGACAATCCTTGCTCCTTCACTGCCGTAGCCCCACAGTCCCTGAACGAGATCGAACCGCACGATATCAACTGCATCAGAACCGTAGACGCTTTCATCCTCCCACAGTTCCCCACCGTTTGACTCAAATTCAAGCCACTCCCTTCACCACTAGCGCCCAAAATCACCCGTCCATCAGCCTTCATCAAAGACTCCAAAGTTTCTGGGCTGGAATCTGACGGCGGGGGTGAAATCTCAATAATCTCTTCTCCGTTCACCTCCAGTTCCTGACTATTTTTCTTCTCTTCCTGCAATCCTTCGACTACAGGTTTGGCCTGCCTCCTCCTCCTCCTGCTATCATCAGTCTGAGTCGACGCGTCAGCAGCGAGTTTCCGATTCGACTCGGAGGGCGACTCAGCCTTGTAAACTTTGTACTCGTTAAGATCGATTGAGCCCCAGGACTGGTTCCTACGCCTCGAGGTAACTGGAAAATCCGAGTCTTGACTGTTGGATGATGATTGGAGAGTTTCTTGAGGTTTCGTTTCGAGGAGTAGCTGTTTGTTCGAATGGTCGAGAAGCTCTGATCCTTTGAGAACGTACTCGTGACCGTGAGCTGGGTGAATGAAATCGTTATCGGCTAAGTCGTGCCAAACGAAGCCGTTTTTGTAGCTCCTGGAGTAAAAAAGATTTGAGACTGATTGGAGCAGATAAGGAAAGCAATTAAATCACATCGGACGGTTAGGGATAAATGCCTCCTTTTCAACTTACCGTTTAGAGGACCAGGAGTAGAGGCCAGCCATGCCTTTGCCTCGAAGGAGGTCTAACCGGTTGATTACATCTGATAAACATATACTTAAATAATTAATGCAAGAAGGTAAAGAAGGCAGCAGAAAGAAGTACTCCTACTGCTACTAACAAAGGCTTTTCTTCAAATTTGAAAATTTGAGCGGTTTCTTTTTACCTCTAAGGTAGAGGCCGCCGTCATTAGAAGAGAGAGGGACCTCCATGAAATGGGGATGCTCAAGCTGACCATTTCTGGACAGATAGTAAACTACAGGGACTTTTCTGGACAACTTATTGGATTCGCTCCATGCTGCTCTGCATCTCTCAGGACTGGTTTCTCTGTTCCTCGGAATCTGGACTCCTTCAGAGTTTCTGCCACCTCTTGAACTCACAGCGGCCATTACTTTCACTATCTGCAAATAAAAAAAACAACAAATCCAATGCGGATGACAGAAAAGTGTTAGTGGTAATAACGAAGAGTCAGTGGTGGGAGATCAATAAGAAAACAAAGCTAGCTGGGGGAAAGCGATTTCACTACCTGGATGATCAGGTGAGAAAGCGAAAGGGGAGGAATGTTAGGTGTTATGGAATTTTTATGGGAGAGTCAGGTGATGCATTGAGAAAGAGGGCGAGGGAGACGGAGGGAAGGCTTGTATAAATTGCTATGCAAATAATGCAAGTGTGAAAGGGGGAAGAGACATTCAAATTGGGGATGCGGCAGACAACAGCTACCCAACAAAAGAGGCTCGTTTGGATTTCAGTACCTGCAGTCTGTCAGTAACTATAGAATGTTAGTAGGGACCTAGCATATAGTAACTTCCTGTTTTAAACGGTGTCGTTCTCTTCCTATGGTAACTCTGCCTTCTCCCTTTCTGTAAATGTAATTGTAGGCGTTTTTTACCACATATTTTTGGGGTAAGAAAAAACCCATCATTGCATTTATTAAGGTTGTCAAATATTAAAAATTTAGAATTAAAAAGTTTATTTTTACTATTTCATGTTCGAACCCTTAGTTGTTAATATGATGGTCACTGGAAGCTTACATGATCGTTAACTTCAAGGCTCGTGAGATTAGTCGAGGTACGTACAAATTGGTCAAAACACTTATATTAATAATAATAAAAAAATTATCAAATATTTAATTCGGTTGATAAATTTCTCATGCTTTGTTATTTGATCATCGTTAGCCATTGTGTTTAATAAATCTATTAAACTTTTTCAGTAATTCCTAATCTAGTGAAATATATACACACACACGTTAATCTGACTAGATTTAATCGATCTAATAAACTTAACTTAAATTAATATAAAAATAACCTAAGTTGAGACCTATCATCAAGTGAACACGAAACTTCTCATCACCACGAAACTTCTCTGCCGAGTCCTTTTCAAATTGCATTAGGAGTTGAATTTAAGGGTGTGATAGGATGATATTAGGTAAATAAGGTCAACACTTGGGAATTATCTCAGGGAAAGACACTGTGTACTAGGGAAGTAACTTTCTCAACCAGCTTCAGACCAGTTTCCAAAGAGAAATCAATTTTAAATAGAGATTGAGTTGACAATCCAGCACACCTATTCTATTATGTGGTTACGGTCCACACCTAACATTGACTGCACAACACAGCGGTGATCACGGTTTCTGTAAATCTATAAATATTATGAGACTGAAATGGGTCCCATCTCCACGTGGAACTTATCATGGTGACTACCTTAACAATCGATCCGTCAGAGGCTCCGATGACATGAATGGAAAATGGGACAATCTGCGTGAAATCATAACTACCAGAACTGATCGGACCACTTGGACGGTTCTGGACCCCGTAGGATCTCCTCTTTAATGTCTCCGAATCTTTATGTAGGTGCTCCCTTGTATAGCTTGTTCATCTTGTGATCTCCTAATATTCATTTAAGCGGTCATGATTTGTCCTATTTGAGAACCAATGAATATATAGTTTTTTTTTTTTAATCTTTTTAGTGAACGTAGGTTTGAATAAGAAGCACAATATTTTCGTCCAAATGATATGACAGTAGACTTGGAATTTTCATGAAGTCTTCTTACATGCTATTCTTAGTCTAGACTTTATAAATTTTAGTGAATTTTAGGTAGTATATGAAAGTGTGATGGTAGTTGTTTTTTTAAAAAAAATTTGTTTTGAAATGTATGAAAATAATATTTTCTTATTTTTTAAAAATAATTTTTGATACCATCACATCAAAACGATATAAAAACACCAAAATATTAATTTTAAACAAAAACAAAATTAAAAAAATCATGAAATACGGTTTCAATCGCAAAAATATAAAAAAACCCTTAGTGTATAACACTTATTTCCTCGTCAAATAGTCCATGAACAATTGATTTGTTTTCCAAATTAAAAGTTAATAGGCAATTGAAAAGACTTTAACGTCTTCATCTATATCGGTTAGTTTTCTTACAATGATTTGAATTTTTAAAATTTGAATTTTTCTCATTGTTTAATACCCTTTAGTTTTTGTGTCCCGCTTATTGAGATGATTCTAGTTTTGGATCCCACTCAATTTCTTTCGTCTATGGTCCTTGACTTGAATTTAGTGTTTTTTCTTCAAACCTTGGATCTTTCTTTTCCAGAGTTTGGACAATCCAACAAGTTAGTAACATCTGAATAATAGTTTCAACTGCTACCTCTTCAAAGTTTTATTTTTTTATTTGGATATTTGTTGAGAGAGACTTTCCTTTTCCTT
>Ga0307517_10014746_pt1 | contig 10462 bp, 8 predicted proteins | sample 23_EM_MG_FD_194515 | JGI IMG/M metagenome (GOLD analysis project Ga0307517, IMG submission 194515) | Populus trichocarpa ectomycorrhiza microbial communities from riparian zone in the Pacific Northwest, United States - 23_EM | ecosystem: Host-associated > Plants > Roots > Unclassified | place...
ATAGGCTTCCGTAGGCCGATCGAATTCGGCCTATATGCGCCTAGGCTGTCTTCCGGAGCGGCCTGCCTTAGCCCGGCCTACGGCCTATAGGCCGGCCTACCATCGGCCTGGCCCGTTGGGAACACTGGCTGCAGCATCTTCACGATATCAACGAGTCGCAACCTTCGTCCACCAATGGCCCTTTTCTGGTCTCGCAAAGCCCGCAATATCTCCTCGGGAATCCTTTCCATTCCGCCAACAATCTGCTGCAGCAAGGAACCCAGCATTCCAGTCGCTGAGTGCTCCTCTCGGGCTGCAAAGTCGAAGTAAAAACACGTAATAGCGATGTTTTGTCCCCTGGCTTCATCGCATAGCCTGTCTACTATTAGTGAACTGTCATTGTGAGCTGTTAGCAGGTGTTCACTTCCTCCTCTCCTTAGAAATAGTCTTATCACTTAATAAATGTTTTGCGGACCCCCGGATCCCCGTAGCAAAACAGAACCGCCTTATCGCCTTGGCCTTCCCCACCTAAGTAGCACCATCTCCTGAATTCCTCAGTTTGTATGAGCCATTCCCCGACATTGTCGACACGGCGCTCCTGAATACCCCAATGGCGTAAGCCCGGCTCCAGGGGTGATAGCCAGGTCAGGAGTTGAGACCGATCATCGGTAACGGTACAGTTGTTCCACACATTATTAAAAGAGTTGGTAGTATTAAAGCAGCTGTTATTATATTGAGACATCTTCCACTCGCTACCGCTTGCGCGGTTGTGGGGGGCAGGTTATTTGGATAGCCGGTTGGTGATATTTCTAGGAACAGAAGAAAAGCGCAGTTCAACAGTAGAAAAGCGGGGGCCTCCTAGCGTTACACCAGCGTGGCGGGTACAGCCACCTGTATGCTGCAGAAGCACTCTCCAGCCAAGCCACCTGACATGTGTGAAACCAGTATTATTTTTGTGGCTATTGTACCTCTACTGTAGGGTTAACCCCATATATCCCGGTTTCCAAGTCCTCATTTATAGCAAAAGTCCAGAATCATAATAATATTATCATACCATCCTACTGTGCTTGCGAAAACCTCCAAGTACCAGAGGTAGAATAAGGGCCTGTTTAGCCTGTTAGTTTTTTCCATAAAACACACTTTTAAGGCATATTCTCCTCCATCTAAAACTTTTATATGGAGGTGTTCGGTATGGCTAAAACAATATGCCATATTTCTTTCGTCTTGAGATATTTTTATGGCATATTTTCAACACTATGATACCAAGTAGCTAGTGAAGAGGAAATGGAAAAAGATTACTGCAAATATCAAGCAGTTTGGCTTTGAATTTGTAATGGTGGCTAGGCTTAAGACTAGCCTAAATGAATGCAACTATGAATATGGGGGTATTGTAATCAGGGTTGATCAACCAAACTATGGTAATTCAGTTACTGTTACCATTCCCACTTATGATAGCATTTATTATATTCTAGTCATACCGAATGTCTGTGTTTTCAAAAATATCTTTTCTTTTTACATCAGCAAAAACAGATCCTGCGTCTGATCTGCCGGTGTTGTATCCTGACCCAAGCAACGTATTTTCGGCATCCCATGCGTCCTGTGCGTCCTGACATGCGTTGCAACGCCCCGCTACATTCCACACCTCCTGAATTGCCCCACAACGTTCCATCCGTCCTAACGCAATGTCGTCTCCTCCTGGCGTCTAGCGTACCCTAGACGCTTGTTCTTGTCAATTCTTTCTCTTCTCTACGTCCTGACACATCCCTCATCCCCGGAATCACAATAAATCGGCTGGTTCCTCAGAGGTCGACTGGCGTCTGCAGCAGCAGCTTTTTTTTTTTGGTTACATCCGAGTCTCACGTCTCAGGCCTCAGGCCTCACCGGTCTGGTAATCTAATGATCTGGGTTTCAAGAAACTCGCTTCCATATCTTCTATATACGGTATCATGTTAGAGGATTCTCACATATAGCCGAGTCCTGATTCTCTCATCCAGATTCCTTAATAACCCTCATTAAACGGTCACAAATCAATCTGGCTATTTACAAGCCACGGCTGGTCCTCCTCCGGGATCAGATGCGCCAGACCGAGGATTGTCCCTATATCTACTATTGTAAACCCTCGTGCGTCCTCCCGCATCTGCAGTGTAACAAGGCCATGTTGATCCGATAGACGCCCGGAGTTGACCTGGGTGAGCATCTGAACACCGGCGACCCGACGCACAGTATCCGTATTGTCCATCTGTAGTCCCTGATTTTGAAGAGGGCAACTAGCTTTGCTGGTGGACGACCCCTCAGCGCACCCTACATTTCTTCTGTACCCCCTTGTATCCAAATCCAATCATTGCGACTGCCCTGGTTTCTAAAGTGTAAGGCCCCAGTGGATCGTGCACGGTGGATGTCATAAACATTGGCTTCTTGGAACGCAACAACTGGGATTTCAAGTTGAGTCAGTAGCTCAACAGGCAGTGATCCAAGTATGGCATGGTCTTCCGGAAGCCGGTGGTCTATCGGTAGGTTATGCCTGCTCTATCGTATCAATTCACGATATAAAATATCGAGTGAGACTCCCGAGATCCTGCTAAAATCATCGATGTTGGACACATCATCCCGATATCCCTTCAGGATCCTTCCACGGATGACTGGCTGCGATACCGTGCTGGTTGTCCTATTTAAATGCTTCAGGACATCGGTGGAGAGAGACGCACTGCGATCTTAAAGAGATTCCAAGTTCAAAAATCTCATCCGGATGGCATGTTGATGACCGTATCTGTGCACGATCTGGCAAGCGGCATCATTCTTATTCGATTGTCGCCATCCTTCTTTGATTTGCGTCTTGTGGGCGAGCTCTCCGATCTCCGTGGAATACATCGGAATATTGCCAAAATGGTGTATATGGTCACATAAGTGGGTTAGTAGATACATCTTGACAAAGTTGAAATGTGATTCGGCATTAATTATGTCCATAGGCAGTTGGTTCTCTTCATCGCGATTGTCATCACAGATCCGGCGCCGCTGGGATGGGGCCGCTCCCTCCCTCATCAGGCTTCTCTGCCATCGGATCTCCATTCGTTGCTTGTCAACCTTGGCCTGTGTGCGTTTGGTCACTCGAAACTCCAAGAAGATATCCTTCATCCTATGAAACTGGTACAAATAATCTTCCATGTATGCTATGGTGTCAGGCGTGTGTCTTCAGTATTGTGCCATCATATTGAAGTCGACAAGTACCCTGATGCATCTGAGAACACGTTTGAAAGGAATTGCTTGCGCACCTCCTGGCTGGGGAAGAGCCACAGCGAACACTTCCAGAATACAGAGCCCCAGATTCCTCATCTCTTTCCCTTGCCACTGCGTAACCTTGGTGTAGGCTCTTTTGGGAACCAAGAATCCCGGGTATCGCGGTAATGCCTTCCAAATGTCGTCGAAAGCCTGCAGTCCCCCGTGTTTCTTCAGAAACACTTCGATCCAGTCCATCATATGCTTGAATAGCCCAAGATAAATGGTATAGAGCATGTCTGGTTTGTACAGATCAGATGCTGAAACTCGGTCTAGTCTGTGAAACATATTTTGGCCGATACCAAGATTGTCATTCATGACATGGTCGTTATGGAACTCCGAGCCAGAGTTTGCATTTTCGGGTTTGTAGCATTGGTATTTTGCCTAATCTCAGGATCCATAGTTTTTGGCATAGGTTCCTACTTCGTGGGTAGGTACCTCGCATTTGGGACAGGCGCTTGTCTTTAACCCGTGTAGTGCCACGTTTGCCATATAGTCCGCGATCTACGTAGAGAGAATTGGAAAGCACTGTCGAACCTTGCCTTCGGTGCACTCAATGGGAATGACTGCATGCGCCACGTCCTCTAGGTGCGCAAATATGAGTTCAAATACATCTTGTAGGGTGTGAGCATTGATTTTCCTCTGACATTGGTCGGCTTTGGAGGACTTTGAGAATTTGGGAGCAATTGTCACAAATCGTGACTAAGCAAGGCAGATTTCACATCACTAATAATTATTAGTCATAAAGGTATGTTGGTTTTTGCACTATGACGTCATTTGACTTATAGCTTTTACATGACTGCCCACTTGCGAGTTATTGGTTGATTATGATTGGTTAATGGTTTCATGACGTCACGATTGTGACGTCATATGATGTAATGATTTCGCACATGACTCAGATTACGAGTCATGGGTTTTACGCATGCGACTCATTGGAGCGCATGATCGAGTTTATGGGTATGGATCGAGGAAAGAGAAGGTGCGCAGCTGATTTGTAAGAATCAGCTGATGGATTTCGCACTATGACTAATTATGAGTCATGGGGGCTATGTACGTAATGGTGACGCATCACCAGGGTTAGGGCTGTGTGAAGATGCCTATATAAGGCGCTTGGTTCTGACCAAGAAGATAGGCCACGCTTCTCGCAAACTTCTTCCCCCCCCCTACATTTTACATAATATCTCAACTCTACCCCGCTTTGCGTCCGGATCAAACCCCTCTCCCACTTTTTTCCTCACCTTTTCGTCGCCATGGCGAACCCCCACAACCTCCCCCCAGGGAACGTAGCCTTCGGTAGGCTCTCAGCCCTCAACTCTCCCCTCCCGTCGCGCTCAGGAACACCCTCGACCGATCACCCCATCGAGTTCATGATGAGGCAACTCGCTCAGGCGAGGAGCGCCCTCCGGCTCAGCACCCAAGACTTCCCGGACCTTAGCCCAGATGCGCAGGCCGGCACCCTACCCATTGAATCCATCACGATCGTTCTTCTCTCCCAACTCGTCCAGGGCCTTGTGACCGTCTCACACGAGCTGAGCAGGGTAACCCAGGCGGTCGCTAACATCTCCGAGGAAAACGAGAACCTCAGGGAGGAGCTCCATGACATCTCCTCGCAACTCGCTAACCTCCCCCCCACACAGGAACAAACAACCGCTCCAGGCATCGCCGATCTCCAAGCATCCATACGTGACCTGTCACATCGTGTGTCGGCCCCGATCCCTGCCCCCCCGGCTCAGGCCCCCCCCCCGCCAAGAATTCCCCAGCCCCCCCCAACTGCCGGCCCACCACCCTCAAGGAAAGGAAAGGAAAGGGCCCGTGCACCACCCACACCTCCCTCAGCCGCGGCTGAGGATCCTAAATACCTCATACCATTCTACAATACGAGGCTTGGCAAGGCGTTCGGGGACCCCGAAAAGTACGCCAGGCTGTATCCCAACTCATACGAAGCCGGTGAATTCCGGAAGGGGAGGTACGACCTCGACTCCTTCACACCAGGCCACCTCCATCCTGATGTCCACCCCACCCCCTCTTACGCGCAAGCTGCCTCCGGCTCAGGCTCGGGCGGCAAGGGCAAAAGCAAAGCTGGGAAGCCTCCTTCCCCCCAACAAGTCGCGAGTGCGGTCGCCCCTCCTGTTAAAAAGGGGCCTCCCTCCCTTCCAGGTGCCCAACGACGCTTCTTTGCCCCTCGCCAGTCCCCGTCCCCTCACCCAGACGCTCTCACAATTGCCGCTACTTTTCCTGACATCGCCGCTCTCGTCCTCCGCGAATCGAACTGCCTCCTCCCCCTTGGTTTCCCTGCTACTGTCAACCCCCGTGGCTCAGTCTCCCTGACTGTCACTGACAAGGCAACCCCCGCCGCCTCATACGCCCTCTATTTTGACTCCCTCACCAGAGCCCTCAATCAGTCCTTCCCGGTTGGAGAAAACCCCTGGTGCACCCTCGTCCTCGCCCCCACTGCCGTTCAACTAGCCATTCACGCCCTCCCCCTGCGCTTCCTCCCCCAAGATGAAGAGGAACTCTTCCCATATATCCGGCAAGCAATCCTCAACGACAAAGCGACCCAGATTCTCTCAGCCAGGTACCTTAACCCTAGCAGAGATTCTAGGGAGACCAAGCAGGCCACTTCGGTGGTTATCACCGTCGACCCCCACAACGTTTCGGCCCTTACCTCAGGGGTCGTCATCCTCTCGCAGAAACGTAAGGTTGAACTTGCCTTCTCCTCCTCCAGAACCTCCCAGTGTAAGAACTGCTGGAGATACGGACACGCCCATCAACGATGCCCCGCCACCCACCCCACGTGCCCCATTTGTGCGCTTCACCATACTCGCGCGGCTCACAGATGCCAGAATCCAACCTGCCCCAGGAGCGGGAACAATAAGCCAGTCCCATCCTGTTGTCCGACCTCGCCCCCCCATTGCTGTAACTGCGGTGGTGACCACACTGCCACGTTCAGAGAATGTCCGGCTCGACCTCCCCCGCCTGTCCCAACCAGAACCAGCGAGGCCGCCCCCGCCCCAACCGGTCAAGACCCCATGGATCTGGCGGTCGATGGGGGTCAGACATCCACTACTCCCCCGCCCGGGTCGGGTCCCCTTGCGGTGGACTTAACCCCCAGACAACCTCCGCCAGCTGGGCCCTCCACGCGTCCTGGCACTACTCACGGCTTCGGCGGTCCTCTCCCCCTGGAGGAGCCTAGCCCTACCCCTGCCTCTTCGACTCGTCGGGTTCGTCCCGGTAATGAATAATCAACCAATGCCCCCTCCCCGGGGTCAAGGGCCGGTCCCTGCCCCTGCGTTTCTTTCCATCGTTCAACATAACTGCCTTGGGAGCTGGAATGTTTTTCTTTCCTTGTTTGAGTCGTTCAAATCGACGACCACCTATCCCTCAATAGTTCTTTTGCAGGATCCACCTGTCAACAAGGCTCACCTTCCTTCCTTTAATGGTTTCAAGTCCTTCTATCCCCCTGTTAGGAAGCCGCGTGTGGCAGCCTACGTTCATATGTCTTTTCTTTCCAATTACACGGTGCTCCCCAGGTTCAAAGGGGTGGATAATGTTCTTTCTCTCGATATCTCCTCCGATGAGCCCCTCTTTGGCACCGCCTTCCACTCGTTCAGGATAATTAATGCCTACTCTACCAACACCGTCGACCACAGGGTCCACTCTGTTTCACCTGAAGTTCTTTTCCCCGATCTTGGGTTTCCCCTCCTTGTTTTAGGGGACCTCAACATCCATAACCCGCTCTCGGACCCACTGCGGCACTTCTCCCACCGGGAAATCTCTTCCTCGACTCCCTATTTTGAGAAAGCGGCAGGATCCGGCTTCGCCCTCCTTAATCCCCCAGGTGAGTACACAAGGTTCCCCCTGGTAGGAAACGCTCGCCCCTCAGTTATAGACCTCGCCTTTGCAAACCCCCCTCTCCTTCCCATAGTTAAGAGCTGCGAAGCCTCTCTCCCCTCGACAGGTTCCGACCACATACCAATAACGATCACCCTCGCCGCGCCATCCCCAAACCAGAAACCCCCGCGCCCGCGTTGGGCAGACACGGACTGGGAAACCCTCGACCCGATCATTAAGGGTTTTAAGGTCCCGGCCGCGCCACCCTGCCCCACCCCTCTACAGCTGGATGAATGGATGTCAGAATCGCTGAACCGTCTGGTAGCTCTCCTGAAGGAGCACACGCCGGTATCCAGGCCTTCCCACCACTCCAAACCTTGGTGGACCCCTCACCTGTCTATCCTCCGCCGCGAATATCACAAGGCCGCCAGAGCGGCTAGAAAGCGCGACACTCCACACATGCGGGAGGTTGCTGGTACCTCCAAGGCGGGGTACTTCAAGGCAATCAAGGCCGCCAAAAACAAGCACTGGTCCTCTTTTCTGCTGACCGCTACCCCTCAGAGCCTGTGGACGGCTAAGAGGTTCGCCTATGGGCGTGCCCAACCACGCTTCCCCTCCCTCCCAGGGGCCGAGACCCCGACACAGATGAACAACGTCCTTTTGGACCACTTCTTTCCCCCGAAGGAACCCTTCTCCCCGCCACCTAGGCTCAGGCCAGACAGGTCGGCGACCCCCTTGACGACGAACGAGATTGCCACGGCTCTCTCCAAGTGCTCCCCGACCTCGGCCCCAGGCCCGCACGGGATACCCTACTCTGTCTGGAAACAGGTCAACAAAGTCAACCCTACGGTCCTCCTCCACCTACTCGCCCCTCTGGTACTCCTGGGGTATCACCCCGCGTCATTGAAAGGCTCGCACGGGGTAGTGCTAGATAAACTGGGGAAGCCCTCCTACGAATCTCCCTCCTCCTTCAGGATAATCGTCCTGATCCGCACAATCTCGAAGATCCTGGAGAGGATTATAGCAGCCCGCCTACTTGCGGCAGCCCGACTGAGAGGGCTGCTACACCCCAACCAATGCGGTTCGCTCCCCGGGCTTAGCACCTACGATGCGTGCCTCACCCTGACCAACGACGTCAGAACCCTGCAGAGGCCCCGCCTCAAGGTCTCCTCCCTGTTTTTGGATATAAAAGCGGGGTTCGACAACGTCGACAACAAAACTTTGGCCCGAATCCTGAGGGAAGGCGGGATACCCCCCTACCTGGTTTCCTGGGTTTCGTCCTTCTTAGGGGAACGAAGCTGCACGCTAGTTTTCCAAGGGGCACCAGGGACCCCAGCCCCAGTCAACGTCGGAGCCCCCCAAGGCTCCCCAATCTCTCCACTCCTCTTTCTTCTCTACGTTGCGCCACTGCACTTCAGCATCCCTCGGGGACTGATGATTTCATATGTGGACGACTTCGCCCTCACAGTGGCCTCCCTCTCCTACCGTGGCAACATCCGTCGGCTCCAGGATCTTTTCGACAAGCTTGAAAGGAAGGCGTCCCGCCTAGGCGTCTCCTTTTCGGTCGCGAAAACAGAACTGATACATTGGAGGACCCCCAGCCAGAGGCACTCTCCGAAGTGCACCTCACCCATCCATATCAAAGGGGAACTTTTCCACCCCGGCAACTCTGTTCGGTGGCTCGGGTACTGGTTCACTCCGGCCCTTGACCCAGCTGCACACTTCTCGCGTCGCTTGGCACTTGCCCAGGGTGCGTTCGCGTTAGTCCAACGCCTCAGTCCGCCCGGGGCGGGCCTCCCCCCCTACCTATGCCACAGATTGGCGACATCACTGATTGCCCCTATCCTACTCTACGGCGCGGATCTGTTCACACCTAGCGTGGGCACAACAAGCCGCCTCAATACGTTCTGGCGAAAGGTCCAAAGATGGACCACAAACTGCTTCTCGGCCATGCCCACCGGAATACTTTCGGTGGAGTCCTGCCTCCCACCCGTCTCCCTCCTGATCACCCACCGGCAGAGGCTGGCGGCGCTCAGAGTGGTCTGCTCCCCCCCTAGCGTTAACCCGGCAACGGCCCGCCTCCACCCATCGTTCCCTTCTCTCTCGATGTATCGGGCGCCTGACTCCTCGCGGGCTTTGACCAGAGGCCTGTCGTCCGTCTACCTTCCCCTACACTGGAAAACACCCCGCCCAGTCCCCCCGATGAGGAACCACCTCCCGGTGGACGCGGTGGCTCACCGAACGATACCCTTCACCCTTGGGTTGTCCAGGATGCCCATGATCAACTCCCACCTCGTGTGCCCGGCACCCAGCCTCCCGCCCCAGTCCCTGATGGACATCACGTACTCCGCCCTGAAGAAGAGGGTAAGAGAGGCTCTCCTCGAAGATTGGTCCTCCCTTTTCCCGACCCCCGGGTACTACCTACACCCTCCGGCGCTACAGCCAAGGCCTTTTATGGGACTGGGCAAGTTCGTTGCCGGAAGAATTCACCAGATGAGGGCCGGTAAGAGTTACCTGGCCGCCCACCCTACCTGGAGGTCCCCCGATGCCGACACCTCCTGCCCCCGCTGCGGTTTGGAGCCCGAAACCTTCGAGGACACCATCCTCTCCTGCCCCTCGAGACAACACAGCAGATCACGCCTCCTCCACGGCGTTACTGATGTCGGTCCTGAAGCCACACTTTGGTCATCCCTCCCTCTGCTAAAAAGACTCGCCTTCTTCATAGGCGTCACCTCCACGGGATTTCCCCCCTCGATGTTCCCGCCCACCACCCCCTCCTCTTCCCCACCGCTCTCTCTCTCACCCCCCAGGGTGCCCCCCCCGGTCTTTCGTGTTTTTTCGTTGGCTGAGGTGTAGGAACGTTGGGTTTTCTCTCCTTTGTCTTACCTAGGCTTTCCTTTCTAGACCACTAAGTTGTTAGTTTGTGCTTTCCTTTTTACATGTGGCCGATGGCCCGGCGGAGGAGAAAGCTGCGCGATAGTGGATATTTACCGGTGCCGTAACTTTCTTTTGTTATTTGTTTTTGATTTTATAGGTTTTGTTTTCTCCATAGCTAGCGCTGCATGAGGCTTTTTGTACCTAAAAACAATGAACGCATGATTACAAAAAAAAAAAAAAAAATGACCAAGAAGATAGGCACGAACCATCTCTCCTCCACCTCCGGCGATTGAAATCTCAACACCACGGGAAATCATCGTCACTATCCCCCACCCACCTCTCTTCCCCCATCATGGCTTCTGCCTAGGGGTTGATGTTAAGCCATCTTCCCTCCTCTCCTGAGGCACGCATGCCTCCCCTCCTTGGGGTTCTCGTTCCTGTTCATCGTTGACACCCGCTCATGAAGTTCGGTTCTCCCCCTTACCCCGCACTTGCTTTGCAC
>Ga0307517_10014747_pt1 | contig 10461 bp, 6 predicted proteins | sample 23_EM_MG_FD_194515 | JGI IMG/M metagenome (GOLD analysis project Ga0307517, IMG submission 194515) | Populus trichocarpa ectomycorrhiza microbial communities from riparian zone in the Pacific Northwest, United States - 23_EM | ecosystem: Host-associated > Plants > Roots > Unclassified | place...
CCTCTTGCCCGACGAGCGCTGGGGCCCGGGGATGAGCTGGAACAACATCCCGACGCGATCGGGCACCGGCACCTCGGCGCTGACGATGGACGACAATGAATTGCCGGTGACCGTGACCCCCGGCGCGGTCGGTGCGGTGCCCAAGGTCGAGCTGCCGGCTTATTATACCGTCGACAACCGCCTGATCACCGTGGCGGGCAGCAAGAGCTCGGTCGAGTTCGACCGCGCGCCCAATGGCTATCAGCTCCGCCTGACCGGCACGATCGGCGCCGACGCCAAGCCGGAAAAGCTGCGCGTCGGGATCGACGATCCGGCGCGCTATGCCGCCTGGCGCTTCGCCAATCTGCTCGAGGCGCGCGGCGTCCGCGTCACCGGCACGATCAGCGTCCGCCACCGCCCGCTGATGCCCGGCGACGACCCCGCGATCCGCGGCAATGCCCCGCCGGCGCGGCCGCCGCTGCCGCCGGTGCTCGCGAAGCTGACTCCGCCGCCGCTGCTCGACGACATGCATCTGACGATGAAGGTCAGCCAGAACCTGCATGCCGAATTGTTCCTGCGCCGCTCGTCGCTGGTCGCCGGCAGCGGATCGATCGCCGACGGCCAGGTCGCGGTACGCGCGATGCTGGCCAAGGCCGGCGTGCCGCGCGCGGCGTTCGACTTCTCCGACGGCTCGGGCATGTCGAGCTACAACCGCGTCGCCCCGCGCGGCGCGGTGATCATGCTGCGCTGGATCGCGACGCAGCCCTGGGGCGCCGCCTGGCGCGAGACATTGCCCGTCGGCGGGGTCGACGGCACGCTGGCGAAGCGCTTCGGCGGGACGCTGCTCGACCACAAATTGTTCGCCAAGACGGGCACGCTCAACGCATCCGCCGCGCTGTCAGGCTATCTGATCGCCAAGAGCGGCCGCACGCTGACCTTCTCGACCTACGCCAATGACATCCCGCCTGGAGTGGAGGCGACCAAGGCGGTGGATGCGGCGCTGGAGCTGATCGCGGCGGAGAATTGAACCGTCCGAGACCATTGGAGCGGACGGCTAGCCGCCGACCGGCCATTCTCGATGCTTATGGCATTGGTAGCAGACAGAGACTGCCTACCTCTGACGTAAATCTCTAAGCAACAGCCCTCCGCACACTGCGAAAAAGCCGAAAACGACGAATAGGCCCAGTTCGGCGCGCAGTGTGAGAGCAGAAGGCCCCAAGAAGTAGACGACGGTGACGATCAGACAACCCAAAAGACCAGCGGCAAGCCAAATGCCGGCGACCAACATATAAAGGCCGCGCCAATCGTTCAGTCGCTTGTTCGGCGTTGCCATACGGCCAGGATAACCGATCTACACGCATCTGCAATCTGATGGTCAGCGGTCGCGAAGGGCGAGTGACGCACACGGAATTCTCGCCCACTCACCCGCCCGAAAAAATTTGCGAACCCATGTCGATTTCCGACACACTCGTTCGTCGTCCCGATGAGACGCCAAATGGGGCCGGCTCGAGCAAGGAGACAGACGATGCGTGTAATGGTGCTGGTGAAAGGCAACGAGGACACCGAAGCGGGCCTGGCGCCCACCCCCGAAATGCTGGAAGCGTTCGCGGCGATGGACCGGTTCACGGAGGAACTGGTCGAGGCCGGCGTCTTCATCGCCGGCGCCGGGCTCAAGCCCGGTAGCGAATCGAAGCGTATCGCGTTCGGGGGCACCGGCAGCACGGTGATCGACGGACCGTTCGCCGAAGCGCGCGAACTGGTCGCGGGCTTTTCGATCTGGGAAGTCAGGGACATGGACGAGGCCGTGGCCTGGGCCACGCGCTATCCCATGCTGGCCGGCAGCGAGGTCGAGATCCGGCCGTTCTACGAGGCCGCGGACCTGGCCGATTTCGTCACGCCCGAGGAACTCGCCAACCCGCGCGGCGGCGACCGCGGCAAGCTTGGCGTCGCCTGATCTGTCGGCTGGGGCGGCAAGCCTCTCCAGCCGACCCAACCTTATTGGCGCCGATGACTGTGTCGTCGACGCGCCTAGCCATCATCATCGGAGATTGACGATGACCATCACCATCACAGCGTTCGAACGGTCGCCCGACGGCGGCAAGGGCCTGGCACGCGACACGCGCGTTCGTTGGGCGCTCGAAGAGGCGGAACTGCCGTACGAGGTTCGGTTCGTTTCGTTCGCCGGGATGAAGGAACCCGCGCACCTGGCGGTGCATCCGTTCGGCCAGATACCCACGTTCGAGGAAGGCGATCTCACCTTGTTCGAGACCGGCGCGATTGTCTTCCACATCGCGGAACGACACAACAACCTGTTACCAGCGGACCCCGATGCCCGGGCGCGCGCAATCACCTGGATGTTCGCCGCGCTCAGCAGCGTGGAACCCCCGGTCCTCGACCTCCAGACGGCCAAATTCGCGGAAGGCGACAAGCCCTGGGCGCAGGAGCGGATGCCGCTGGTCTTCGACCGCATCCGCGCCCGGCTTAGCCAGCTGGCCGATCGCCTGGGCGATGCCGAGTGGCTCGACGGTGCCTTCAGCGCGGGCGACCTGCTGATGGTGTCGGTGCTGCTGCGGCTGCGGATGTCTGGGATTCTGGATGAGTTTCCGACCCTGGCCGCCTATGTCGCGCGCGGCGAGGCGCGACCGGCTTATCAACGGGCGTTCGCCGCGCAATTGGCGATCAACGCCCCACCGGCGATCTGACCGATAGCCTTCTTGCGTCGTCGCCGCCCCTGACGGACAAGGGGCGGCGTGACCGCAGGCGAGACGCACACCGGCGAAACCCATCGGGCGATCGAGGCGACCTTTCGCATCGAACGCGCCAGGCTCATCGCTGGCCTCGCCCGCATGGTGCGTGACATCGACCGGGCCGAGGAACTGGCGCAGGAGGCGCTGATCGTCGCCCTGTCCGATTGGCCGAAGACCGGCGTTCCGGCCAATCCCGGTGCCTGGCTGACGGCCGTCGCCAAGCGCCGCGCGATCGACGCCATCCGGCACGACCAGATGCGCGAGCGCAAGCACGAGGAAATCGCGCGGACGCTCGACGAGGAAGCCGAGGACGCGACCGCGGCGATCGACGCCGCGCTGGACGATGATCTCGGCGACGAATTGCTCGGCCTGATCTTCACCGCCTGTCATCCGATGCTATCGCCCGACACCCGCGCGGCGTTGACGTTGCGCGTGGTCGGCGGCCTGACCACCGACGAGATTGCCCGCGCCTTCCTGTCGAGCGAAGCGACGATCGCCCAGCGCATCGTCCGCGCCAAGAAAGCGATCGCCAAGGCCGGCCTGGCGTTCGAGGTGCCGCGGGGCGGCGAGCGGGCGGCGCGGCTGTCTTCGGTGCTCGAGGTCCTCTATCTCATCTTCAACGAAGGCTATGCGGCGACGGCGGGCGACGACCTCGTCCGGCCAGCGCTGGCGCAGGAGGCGCAGCGGCTCGGCCGCATATTGGCGGGTCTGATGCCTGAGGAGGCCGAAGTGCTCGGTCTGCTGGCGTTGATGGAGATTCAGGCGTCGCGCCTCAACGCGCGTACCGGGCCGGACGGCGCCTTCGTGCCGATCACCGAGCAGGATCGGTCGCGCTGGGACCAATTGTTGATCCTCCGCGGCCTCGACGCGCTGGCCCGCGCCGAAGCGCTCGGCGGTCGGGGCCCCTATGTGCTGCAAGCCGCACTCGCCGCCTGCCACGCCCGCGCGCGGCGCGCCGCCGATACCGACTGGCCGCGCATCGCCGCACTCTACGACCGGCTGCGCGTGGTGACGCCCTCGCCCGTGGTCGATCTCAATCGCGCGATCGCGCACAGCATGGCGTTCGGACCCGATGCGGGCCTCAGACTGGTGGACGAGATCGCCGACGCCGACGCGCTGCGCAGCTATGCTCCGTTCCCGGCGGCGAGAGGCGACTTCCTGTTCCGGGCCGGCCGGCTGGCCGAGGCACGTTCGCAATTCGAGGCCGCGGCGGCGCTGACCCGCAACGTGCGCGAAAGAGCGTTTCTTCTCGCGCGGGCGGACGCCTGCGACGGCGAGCCCTGACCCCAATCGACTGGTGGCGTATTCAGGCCTGGCGCTGCCCGTCCCAGGCGGCGATCACGGCGTCGCCGGTCGCGGGTCTGAGCTCGAAGATACTTTTCCCCGCCTCGCTGTGCCGCGACGGATGGACGCGGTTGGTCAGCAAGGTCCAGGCGATGCCGCGAGCGAAATCGACCCACAGGCCGGTGCCGGTGAAGCCGGTATGCCCGATCGTCTCTTCCGAGCACGCCGCCCCGCCCGACCAGCCGTCGAACCGCCGTTCCCAGCCGCAAGTGCGGTGGCCGTAATAGGGCGTGCGGATCGCTTCGAGCATCACCGGCGACGCGCCACTGCCGTCGAGCAGCCCTTGCGCAAAATCAAGCACCCCCGCGACCGTCCCGAATAGCCCGGCATGGCCGGTCTCGCCGCCCATCGCGAAGCAATTCTCGTCGTGCACTTCGCCCTTCAACACGCGCCCGCGCCATTGGCAGAGCTCGGTTGCAACCGCCGGCCCCGGCGGCGGGCCGTAGCTCAGCCCCGCGCCCAGCGGCCAGGCCGAGAGCTGCTGCCCGGTGATCCGCTCGACCGCGATGCCCAGCAGGATGAAGTTGATGTCCGAATAGACCGGCGGCCCGTGCCGCCACTCGCGCTGCAGCACGAACGCGCGCAGCCGCGCCGGGTCGTCGCCATAAGTGTAGATCGGCTCGACGGCGGGGAGGAAGCTGCGATGCGCCAGGCAGTCGCGAAAGCTGAGCTTGCGCTCGGCGGCATTGGCGACGTCATATTGGCGTAGATCGGGGATCGCGTCGGTCAGCGGCCGGTCGAGATCGAGCCTGCCCTGATCGGCGAGGCGCAGGATCATCGTCGTCGTGGCGATCACTTTCGACACCGAGGCGAGGTCGAACCAATGGTCGAGCGTCAGCGCCTCCGGCTCGGGGACGAGCGCCGCCATCCCGGCATGCGTCACCCAGCGCCGCCCGTCAGCCGCGACCACGCCCAGGGTCGCGCCGGGAATCCTGCCCGCCGCGACGGCGGCAGCGGCGGGAGCAAACGCCGTCTCGATCATGCCGGCACCAGCCCCGGATCATCGTCGGGTCGCGGCCTTGCCCGGACGATGAACGGCAGCAGCACCAGCACCGCGACGCTCATCGTGCCTGCCATGATGAAGAACCCATCATAGCCGATCGCTTTCTGGAACACCCCCGACAGCCCCGCGAGCAATCGGGGGATCAGAAACGCGAGGCCGGAGAACAGTGCATATTGCGCGGCGGGATAGCGCGGATTCACCAGCAAGGAGAGATACACGACGAACACCGCGCCTTCGAAGCCATGGCCGAATTGATCGACCGCCATCGCCAGATAGAGATCGAGGTCGCCGGACGTCACGCCAAGACCGAACAGCGAGAACAACACCGGCCCGCCCGGCGCCTGATGGGCGAGCCACGCGAAGATCCAGTTGCTGAGCGCCGACATCACGCCGCCGATCACCAGCGACCAGCCCATCGACACCCTGGCGGCGAGCAGCCCACCCAAGGTCACGCCGAGCAACCCCGACACCAAAGCAACGACGCCGTCGGCGGCGCTGATCTGCTTGAGCCCATAGCCCAGGAAATTGAACATCGGATGCGACAGCGTGTTCGCCATCACATCGCCGGTCCGATAGATCGAGATGAACAGCAGGATCGGGATGACGACGAGGCCGTATCGCCAGGCCACGTCGACATAAGGACCGACCGCCAGCGACCGGCGCAGCGGTGCGTGCCAGGGCAGCTTGCGAAGCCATGGCACTGCCGCGCCGAGCACCAGGAACGGCAGCAGCCCGAGCCCGGCCACCCAATATTTCATGATGTCGGGATTATCGATCCCGACCGAGCCGATCGCGGACAGCAGCACCCAGCCGATCACGGCAGTCGCGACGGTGATCGCGGCGATCGCCGCGGCACTGACCAGCAGGCCGGTCAGCAAGGCGGCGATCCGGCCGTCGCCGCGGCCGCCCTCGGACCGCATCGCGGTCAGCAGTGGAAACGGCAGGAACGCCAGCACGGCGATCGCCAGATAGGCGACGGTCCAGTTGGCAACCGCGGCGACGTAGATCGCGCCGCCCCCGGCGACCACCATCGATATGCGATAGCCCCATTGGTTGACCGCGACGAGCGGCCCCTGTTCCTCCGCGGTCGGCGCCAGTTCAACGCGCCATCCATCCGCCGCGATCTCGAGCGTGCTCGTCCAGAAGGCGAGCAGCAAGGCGAACAGCGCGGTCAGTTGCAGGCTGTTGTCCGACGCGGTGAACGCCATCCCGATCGTCGACAGGAAAATGCCGAGCTGGGACACCATGATCCAGCCGCGCCGCCGGCCCCAGAAGCGGCCGAACCCCGGCATGTCGTATTTGTCGAGCAACGGCGCCCAGGCGAATTTGAACGTCGGCAGCAGCGACACCCAGGCGAAATAGCCGATCGTGACGATGTCGACATTGTGCCGCGCGAGACGCAGGAACAGCACGGTGTTGAACATGTAGAACGGCAGACCGGCGGAAAAGCCGAGCAGTGCGTACAGCGCCAGCCGCCCGAAACCCGGCCGCAGCACCGCGCGCTCGGCCGCCCCGGCATCCATCGCTCCTGCCGTCATGCGCGCGGTCCGATCTTGCGGTTGATCAAATGCTGCACCGGCAATCCTCTCTCACGCATTGGAGCCACGGTCCGATGCCCGTCCGGCCGCGTCAATGGCTGCTGTGTTGCAACCACGCAACGCTTTGCCCCTTCCGCACACAAAAAGGGAACCGGTTTCATCGCTTGGCGCAAAAGGAAGGTGACAAGACCTGTCCATTTTGATGCTTAATGTCGCCAATGAAAGCGCCACGGGAAGGGCGCGTCAGGGGGACCATAGCTATGACTGGATCGAACTCGCTTCGTCTGATGCTGGCGTCGGGCACGGCACTTGCCGCCTTGTGCCTGTTGCCGAGCGCGGCTTTCGCGCAATCGAGCAACGGGGATCAGACCACCACTGACGCGGCGACCTCAACGGGCGCCGCAGCGCCGATCGCCACGGATCCGGAGGACAAGGGCGACAGCAAGGAGATCATCATTACGGGTTCGCGGATCAAGCAGGACCCGAACAGAAGCGCGCTGCCGCTCCAGATCATCACCACCGCCGACATCCAGCGCAACGGCATTTCGAGCCCCGAGCAGCTAATCAGCTTCCTGCCCGACAACGGCAATAGCTCGGACAATCTGGCGTCCAACTCCGACGTCGTCACCGCAGAGCGCCGCGGCAACAACGGCGCCTCCTACGCCAATCTGCGCGGCCAGGGATCGGCGGCGACGCTCGTCCTGCTCAACGGCCGCCGCGTCGCGGCGCAGGGTACCACCGGTGCAGCGGTCGACGTCAACCAGATCCCGTTCATGGCGCTCGACCGGGTCGAAGTGCTCAAGGACGGCGCTTCGGCGATCTACGGCACCGACGCGGTCGGCGGTGTGATCAACTTCATCACCAAGAGCAGCTACAAGGGCTTTGGCGCCTCGGCCTATTCGGACGTCACCGAATATGGCGACGCGCCGATCTATCGGCTATCGGCGATCGCCGGCTTTGGCGATCTCGACAAGGACGGGTTCAACGTCTTCGGCACCGTCGGCTACAGCTGGGTCAACCCGCTGCAGGCCAAGGACCGGCCCTACATCAACACGTTCCAGCACGATAAGGGGCTAGGCGTCGACACGCGCGGCACGCCGTTCGCGACGATCGTCAACCTGGCGGGCACGTCGTTCACCGCGACCTCAACGTTTCCGACGATCCCCGGCACTACCCAGGTCGCGACTGGCGGCATCAACATCCTCCGCCTACCCGGACAGGCCGGCTGCGCGTCGGGTACCGACATGGACATCTACGACACCCAGGTCTGGGCCGCGCCCGGCAATGGGCTGGCCTGTTCGTTCGACACCGGCAAGAACGTCTATCTGCAGCAACAGCTCAAGACGTTGACCTATTACGGCCGCGGCGCGCTCAAGATCGGCGCCAGCACGCTGTCACTCGAAATCGTCGGGTCGGACGCCAAGTCGAATAAGGTGTTCTCGCAAGTCCAGCTCACGCCGAACACGACGACGCAGAATTATGCGTACAAGCTGGCCGCAGATGGCAGCAATCTCGGAGTCATGACCAACCTGGTCAACATTCTGAAAACGTCCTTCCCGACCAACGCCACGATCCAGGCCCTTACGCCGCAGACCGCCAAATTCTCGTATCGCTGGCGCTGCATGGAATGCGGCGAGCGGCAGATCTTTACCGACACGACCACGTTCCGCGCGCAATTGGGCCTCGAAGGCCCGCTGCCGTTCGGCGACTGGGACTATCGTGCCGGCGTTTCCTACGCCGACAGCATCTCGAGCTCGAAACTGGGCACCGGCTATTATTACCAGGATGCACTGGTTACCGCGCTCAACAGCGGCCTCGTCAATCCCTTCCTGTTCTCGGGCCAGACCCAGACGCAGGCGGGGCTCAACGCGATCCAGGCTGCTTCGGCGGCGGGTGTCGTGCTCTACGGCGGCAAATATTCGGTCAAGCAGGGCGACTTCTCGGTGTCGGGCTCGCTGTTCGACCTGCCGGGCGGGACGGTGAAGCTGGCGGCCGGCGTCGACTACCGGCGTGAGCAGTACAGCTTCCAAGGCGACCAGCGCGCCACCAAGCGCACCATCATCGCCGCGCCGTTCGACGACGGTAACGCGCTCGACGGTGTGCATCGCGACATCAAGGCGGTCTATGCCGAATTGCTGGTGCCGGTGTTCAAGGGCTTCGAACTGTCGGCGGCCGGGCGCATCGACGATTATACCGGCTTCGGGACGACCAAGAACCCGAAGATCTCGATCAAGTATCAACCCATCCCGGAAATCATGTTCCGCGGCTCGTACAACACCGCCTTCCGCGTGCCGGCGTTCAACCAGATCTTCAACCCGGACACCTCGTCCATCTATACCGGAGCGGATTTCGCCGACCCGAAGAACTGCCCTGGTGGCAAGGTCAACGCGGCGACCGGCTGCCTCGCCTTGAGCGCGGTCAACGGTTCCGCGATCAACATCATCAACGGCGGCAATCTGAATCTCGGCCCGGAAACCGCGCGCGAATGGAGCGGCGGCGTGGTGTTCCAGCCGATCAAGAATTTCAGCTTCACCGCCGACTGGTGGTCGATCCACCGCGAGAACACCATCCAGGTCCTGCCGCTGCAGTATCTCTTCTCGAACTATTCGATTTTCCAGTCGCGCTTCCATCGCGACGCGAGTGGCGTGCTGACCGATATCGACCAGAGCTATTCGAACGCTGGCGCCACGCGGACGCAGGGCATCGATTTCACGGTGCGGGCCTTCGTCGATGCCTTTGGCGGCACGATCTCAGCGGGTGCCGACGCGACGTGGCTGCTCAAGAAGGACGAACAGGTCAACGCGTCGGCGGCGTTCATCCAGGAACTGGGCGTCTATTCGCTGGCCTCAGACCTTGGCCTGAAGTGGAAGCAGAACACCTTCATTTCGTACGGGAACAAGGACTGGAGCTTCACGCTGACCCAGATCTACCGTTCGGGCTACAAGAACCAGGTGTTGCCGGGCATCGCCAACGGCTCGTTCGACCCATGCTGCGACGTCACCGACGTCAAAGCCTATTTCCTTTACAACGCGTCGGCGAGCTTCACCGCCGCCAAGGGGTTCAAACTGACCTTCGGCGTCAAGAACCTGTTCAACGCCAAGCCGCCGTTCGCGATCTCTTACGACACGAACAACGGCACGGGCAGCGATTGGGAGCCACGCGTCGCCGACCCTCGTGGCCGCTCGTTCAACATGTTGGCCGAGGTCAAGTTCTAACGGGCACCAACCGATCGACCAAAGAGGGGCGTCCGGCAACGGGCGCCCCTCTTTTTGGACGATCCGCGCGGGATCGTCTGCCGTCGTCGCCGATCGCAGCAATATCCCCGATTCGACGGTAAAAATTGCGCAAATTGCGCACTTCGCCGTCCAACCCACGTCAACCGCCGCACAAGGCGCGAGCGCTCAAACCCTTACCCTCAGCGAAAGGGTATTCATGCGCAACGCGACGGCGTCCCCACACGGTCTGTTCAATCCCTGGCCAGCGCTCGCGCCGGTCGGATTGTTCCTGGTCGTCGCCGCCGCGCTGATCGTCGGACGCACGCCACCGTCGATGACATGGCTGGCGCCGATCTGCTTTGGCGCCTTCGCCTCGCTGATCCTGTTGTGGCGGTCCGGGGCGCCGGTGTTCGCCCAATCGGGCCTGTCGATGCTCGTCATCGTCGAGCTCCTGATGGTCAGCGTGCGCAGCGACGCGCTGGGGATGCGCGGGGTCGAGAGCAAAGTGTCGACGGCGGTCGCGTCGTCCGACGCCGAGCCCACCGACACGAGCGCCGCGACCGCGGTCGCGCCGACATCGCACATATCGATCGCGACGACGTCGACCGACGCCGCGCGCGAAGCCGACGATTTGT
>Ga0307517_10014748_pt1 | contig 10460 bp, 9 predicted proteins | sample 23_EM_MG_FD_194515 | JGI IMG/M metagenome (GOLD analysis project Ga0307517, IMG submission 194515) | Populus trichocarpa ectomycorrhiza microbial communities from riparian zone in the Pacific Northwest, United States - 23_EM | ecosystem: Host-associated > Plants > Roots > Unclassified | place...
TCAAACACTAACACTCATATCTTATTTGGAAGACCATTCTTTAAAACTGTCAACACTAAAATTGATTGTGGCAAGGATACTTTGTCTATGGAAGTAAGAGATGAAGTAATTGAATTTAACTTTCATGGTGCAATGAAATATCCTTACAATAATGTTTATTCTATCACATGTTATGACTAAATTGATAAGTATGTGCATCAAGTTCTTGAGTTTGATTGTGAGGATGAATTAAGTGTGGCATTGAGCCATGACATTGATTTTATCAAGATATAAGAGATGGAGAGGAACATATATTTTTCCCAAAACATGCAAGAATGAGCCTTGGCTTTGCGAGCTTTGCAAACCGCCCCCTATGGTAATTATTTTTATTTAGACTTTCACATAAAAAACTTTTGACATCTATTTTACAAGCACGTGAGTTAGAATTGAAACCTATGCCCGATAACTTGAAGTATGTATTCATTGGCAACAACAATACACTCCCTTTATCATAACAAAAGGTTTGACAAGTGCGCAAGAGGAAAAGCTTGTGAAATTATTGCGCAATCACAAAACAACCATTGGTTGGACTTTAGCCGACATCAAGGGCATTAGCCCCCAATGTGTATGCATCATATACTATTAGAGGACAAAGCGAAACCTTTTAGGAAAATGCAAAGGAGTTTGGATCCGCCTATGATAGAGGTAGTGAAAGCTGAAATTTTAAAATTGTTGGATGCAGGAGTCATTTACCCCATTACAAAAAGTAAGTGGGTGGCGCCAATCCATGTGGTGCCCAAAAAAACCAAAATCATGTTGGTAAAGAACAAAGATGATGAACTCATTCCTACTCGCATCTCGAGTGGTTGGAGAATGTGTGTTAATTATAGAAAACTTAATCTTTCTACATGCAAAGATCACTTCACAATACCGTTCATGGACCAAATGCTTGAACGCCTAACAGGTAAGTCTTTTTAGTGCTTTCTTAATGGATATAGTGGGTATCATCATATTGTTATTAATCCTGAAGATCAAGAAAAGACTACATTTACATGTCAATTTGGTACTTATGCATATAGGAGAATGCCCTTTGATCTTTGTAATGCACCCGCAACTTTTTAAAGATGCATGATGAGTATTTTTTCTGACTATGTTGAAAGAATAATTGAGTTTTTCATTGATGATTTCACGGTGTATGGTGATTCTTTTGATAAGTGTTTAGAAAATTTATCTTTAGGCTTGAAAAGATACATTGTAACTAACCTTGTCTTGAACTATGAAAAGTGTTATTTTATGGTAGAACAAGAAATAGTTTTTAGGCATGTTATGTCTTCGCATGGTTTAGAGGTTGATAAAGCTAAAATAAATGTTATTTCATCATTGTCTTACTCCTTATATGTAAGAGAGGTTCGTTCCTTTCTTGGTCATACAGGTTTCTACCGATGCTTTATCAAAGATTTCTATAAGATTACATCACAGTTATGCAAATTGTTAGCCAAAAAAATGGATTTTGTGTTTGATCAAGCGTTTAAAGATGTCTCATAATGAGCTTAAGAGGCGTGTCACATCTGCCCCCATCATGCAACCACCAAATTGGGATGAACCTTTTGAGATAATGTGCGATGCGAGTGACTATACAGTAGGGGCGGTACTTGGGCAAAGAATAGGGAAGAATTTGCATGTTATTGCATATGCTTCCCGCATGTTAAACAAAGCGCAATACAATTACCTTACAACTGAAAAAGAACTTCTTGTAGTGGTGTTTGCTCTAGAAAAATTCAAGTCCTATTTACTTGGTACAAAAGTTGTTATTTTTACTACCATGCAACTTCGAGATATCTTTTGAAGAAAAAGAAATACAAACTAAAATTGATTTGGTGGATCTTGTTGTTACAAGAATTTGATCTTGAAATCAAAGACAAACAATGGTGCCCCAAAATCATGTAGTTGATCACTTGAGCCGATTGCGGGCCAAGGATATACAAATCAAAATAGTAAGAGAGACATTCCTTGATGAGCAGTTGTATGTGTTACATTCCTCTACAAGACCATTGTATGTTGATTTGGTGAACTATTTTGTCACCAAGGAATTCCCTTCAAGTTTGTCTAAATTCCAAAAAGATAAGTTACGAGCTGATGCTAAATATTATTTTTAGAACACTCCTTATCTGTGTAAATTTTGTGTGAATCAAATAGTAAGAAGACATGTACCATGGAATGAATTTCATTTCATTCTCACTTTTTGTCATTCTCATTTTTATGGTAGGCATTTTGGAGCAAAAACAACAGCCCCAAGGTACTTGAAAGTGATCTCTATTAGCTTTTTATTTTTAAGGATGCATACTACTTTTGCAAATCATGTGAAAAATACCAAAGAACATGCAATATCACTCATAAGAATCAAATGCCTTTAACTAATATTCTTCTAAGTGAAATTTTTTATGTTTGCGGTATTGATTTTATGGGTCCTTGCCCTTTTTCTTTTTGTAATCTTTATATCCTTCTTGTTGTTGATTATGTGTCCAAATGGATTGAGGCGAAAGCCACACGAACTAACGATTCTAAGGTTGTTTTAGATTTTATCAAGACTCACATATTTGACAGGTTTGGAATCTCCAAAGCTATCATTAGTGATCATGACACTTATTTTTGCAATTGTTCAATGGAAGCATTTCTATGCAAGTACCATGTGACTAATCAGACTTCCACAACCTATCATCCTCAAACGCATTGCCAAGCTGAATTTTCAAATCGAGAAATTAAGTCCATTTTGGAGAAGACAATGCAACTTAACCGATAAAATTGGAGTCTGTGACTTGGTGCACATGGAATGATGCCTACAAGAATGCAACGATTTATAAAGAAAAGACCAAAAGCCTTCATGACCGAATGATTACAAGAAAGGAGTTTCATGTTGGAGACAAAGTCCTTTATCATTCACGTTTGAAACTTTTTCCTAAAAAGTTGTGCTTTCGTTGGATTGGACCCTTCATTGTTTCTAATAATTTTCCTTATAGTGCAGTTGAGTACAAGTTTAGAAATAAATAAAGTGCTCAAGGTCAATGGGTATCGATTGAAAACTTTCTATGAAGGTTGGACGATAGAACTCACTGCTTCTGTGGGGTTAGCTGAACCAATCTATAGAGTTTAAGCATGCAATGTGTCAAGTCAATGCCATAAAATAAAAGTGCTTACTGGGAGGCAACCCAACAAAAAAAAATCAAATTTGCTTTCTTTTTCCCTTAACTTTTATTTTTCGCATTTTACTTTATGTTTGTCATTCTCTTATATTCCTTTTCTTTTATTTCAACATTGAGGACAGTGTTGTGTTTAAAGTGTGGGGGTATTTAAAGAATTTTGGTTTTCTTTTTTGTTTCTTAGTTAAAAAATAAAAATAAATTTATGTTTTCCAACCTTAAGTATTAAGTTTTATTTATTGAACTCTCATTGATTTATGAGAATATGAGTATTATTTATGAATATTTGTTGAAATAAAGTAAAATATAAATTCAATGAATGGGTGTGGATGCAAGTTTTAAAGTTTAATTAGTTTAGGGATTGACTTTGAAAATATACCATATTGACTTAATAGTGTTGTACCAATGTAAGTTTTGAGCCTTTAACATTATATTCTTTGATTGTGTATTCTTTCAATGATATATATCTTTAGAACTGACTTCATATCTTGTTGAGATTACATTCACATTACATGTATACATAAAGATGATAAAAACACTAGAAATTTTTACCATTTGAGCAAAAAAAACAACCCAAAACATATTATCCTTATGAGTTCTTTTGAGCTTGTTTATCTTTTCTTTGTTTTACCCATGTTGTAAGTCTTAACTTTTTATATGTTTTCCTTTTCTCCTAACCAATGATTAGTAGAGCATATACTTGTTGATATCTCATGATATTATGGTTGGAAATTATATGGAAAAAAAAAGTGATCCTTGATGAAAAGAATGGGCAAAGTTGCCAAAGGTAGACCATTCCTAAAAAAAGGAAAAAGAAAAGAAAAGAAAAGATGTTCCATTGTGGTCTAAAAGTTTTATGTTGATGGAGCTTGAAATTAAAAGAAGTTAAGTATTGATGCTTAAAGATGGTGAATTTGTGTGCTTTGATGAACTATTTTGTTTCAAAATTCAATTTTTATAGAATACTCTACTTCTTTTGGTTTTAACATTTTCTTTTTCTTTCTTTTACATTATCTTAACCTTAGCCCTAATATAACCAAAAAGTAAGACTTTTTCCTTTCGAGGATGAGTAAGAGCTAAGTGTCGGGGTATTTGATGCAACCATATTATTTGAAAGTTTTACTCATATTTACCTAGTATTTTGTCAATGTTTTATATATAAAATACCTTGATAATCTTTGTTTTGTGTTTTAAATGAAATTTTTGATATAAGATTCGAAAATGAGTAAATTGGAGATAAAATTCAGACCATGTTCCAACTTGTGTCGAATATTGGCAGGAACCTTTGATTGATGTTTTATGAAGAACTTGAGTTGTAGAGGTCAAAATGAAGTGATTTTAATGGCAATAGAAAGCGAACATCCTCACCTTTCTATACATATATGGCAATAAAAAAAAAAGGGGCATGTGAATCACAACCTTCAAAGACAAATCTCACATTCTGCCATTCTTGACCTTTGACCATTCTGACTTGAATATCTTGAGTTAGAGAAATCCATTTGATACAAACTTAATTTTTTTGGATCCAAATTTCAATAGAAAATAATCTCATATGAGAGAGATATGATCATTCTAAGACAACCTATAAATTTTGATCAGTTTTGATTTCTGTAGGTGGATGTTTATTTGAAACCAAGGTTTTTCTCTTAACAAGTTTCAGAGTTATTTAATTTAACTTGATTATTTTATTCTATTAACTATAACATAGCCTAGATAACCTCAAAACCCCTCAACTTTGAATCATCTAGTATAAAGACCTAACATAGATCTTTCTCGTGGAATCAACCGTTTGCTTGCTTTATATTATCTTGTTTGTTTAAGTTAGGATAATTAATTTGTGTGACCGCAATATAGCAACAATTATAGAAATAGACAAACACTTTCCATTTTACTCTCCAATTCCTTGATGAAAAAATCAATTTCTCACTATGAAAATAAACAAACAATTACATAATTAAAATGATAAAGGTTATCAAATCTTATTTTACGAGTGAAAATCTTATGTATCTAAGCCCTGGTACAAAGTTTGACTTTCAAGGTATGCTCACACTATGTAAGCATATCTTAAATCAAATAAAAGAAGATGAAGAAAGAAAACTTTAAAGCAAAATTGTTGTCTTTCTTACACACTCACATCTTGATTTGGTAAAAAAAAAAAATATGCATTCATGAATGAAGATTGACCAATAAGGTACGTATCTCCTTTCAAACTGTTATTGGGAGTATTTTTAGATTAGAAAATTTGGTTGCTTTATATAGGTCTATATCTCTGCCTAAGTGTATAATTAGATACACTTGTGAGAAAAACAAGAAAAAATAATGTGGCCTAACTGATTTATAAAACAAAAGGAGATATGGTGATCTAAGGAGTTAATCTTTTTCATATATATTGTTACCTATTTTTGGGTTCCCATACAAAAATGAGAAAATACAAAAAAAACTATTCAGAAGAAATCCAAAAAAATAATAGGAGCGAGAAAAGGATGTTGGAATGCCGAAAAATGGCCAAAATTTGGTTGAGAAGGTTCAAAAATACAAAAGGTTAAAATTTGACAGTATATCGTTGACTGGTGATGGCACTGTTGACAAAGAAAATTTAATTTGAAGAAGAAACGTTCGAAATCAGATGTTTATGGATTCAATTAAATTTTATCTAAGGTTTAATTGAATTTATGGAGGGTTTGATTACAAGAAAAATTGATTTTTAAGTCAATTTAGGCTTTTATTGGAAGAAATTAAAGTTCTAGGGTCCAATTATAATTTTGAAAAGTTGATTTGGTCAAATCAGGGGCTTAATTGCATAATTATTGAAGTTTGATGGCCAATTAGGGACTTAATTGAAACAATCCGAAACCAGGGACCAAACCAGAAAAGGTGCTAAAATCAAAGGATCCAATTACAACTCATCCGGGGGGCTTGATTACAAAATTGTCAAAATACCCAAGGATCGAATCGAAAATATTCATTTTGAAATTGCGTCGTTTCCTTAAAGAGGACTATTCATTGTCTCCTTCAAAGAAAGTCGTTTTTAGCAGTAAAACAAGGATACGTTTTGCAGCAAATTGCTCCAATTATGGGGCATATTTTATGGCTGCTATCCCGTTGTCTCTAGATTACAAGGCAACCATTACCACCGTAGGGATTTCCCTGGCTTGTAAGAGCCAAAGAAGGACAGTGAAGAAGAGGAGGAACGAGACAGCGAGAAAAAAAACAGAGGAGGAACGAGGTTAGACAGAAAAAAAAAAAGAAACAGAGAGGGAGAAAAGAGGACAGAAGAAAAAAAACTGAGATAGGGGAACAAAGGGGAAGGTAAAAGAAAGAAAAAGCTAAGAGAGAAAGAGAGAGGGGAGTGAACGAAGCACAAGAGAAGGCAGGAGGAAGAAGAAGAAAATACAGAAAAAAACTGAAGCAGCATCCTCCGTTTACCACGGCCGGTCCTCCTCTTCGGCGCCACCTACGGCACCGCTAGCACCAACAACATCTCCACGAAGCCACTGCAGAGAAGCAGGAACACCGTTGACAAAAGGGAACAAAAAACAAAGTAAGAAGAAAGCATAACCGAAACAGAGGAGAGAAGAAGAAGTAGCAGCGTTTACCACCACAGCCACTGCCACAACAATACCGCCGAGACCGGCCACCAGCATCACCGTCAGCTCATCCATTCAAGCTCATCGTCCCAGGTAATTCTCTTCCCCTCGTCTCCGTTCACTGTTCATCTTCTTGCATGCAGAACGTGCACAGTGCATGTTCTACAAACAAGAAAATAAATACCCGGTTACTGTGCATGTGCATAATAACAGTAACCGGCTAATTAATTAACTGGTTACTGTGCTCATGCACAGTAACCATTCCATGGTTGTTACGGGCTGGATCATCAGCCCAGCTGTAACAACCCGGCTTTTTAGGCCCAAAACAATGGTAAAAAAATTTTTGTACTTGACACACATCGTGTCGGTAATCGGTGAACCTGTTCCCTCACATTAGCAAGATACAATTCATACATCAACAACAGTCAACATTTCATTTAAAAGTGAATCTTACATAAACCAATAATATTATGTTTGCATGATTAGAAGTTCACATTAAAAATATACATACATAGACATGAGTTTGCATTCATATCCTACTAATAGTCATAACGAATTTAAACAAAAGGATCTAATAAAAGTTATACGTTCAGTACATTGATTCATACAAAATACATCGTGATTTAGAATGCAAACTACATGATTCCTTACAAAAGTAGGTCCCCGTGTATTGGGTTTCCTAGGCACCTCGTTGGTGTGACGTCCCTGCTGCAGTACAAAACATTTAAGAGAATGCAATTACTTAATAATAATGATGATAATTAAGTGGTCTGGCAGTTTAATGAAGCGTTAACATTATCCCATGTTTGAAGCATGACATTTATAGTTTCTTCATGTACTTGGTATAATCAACTCGTACTACATATAGATGCACCAATTTTTTTTACAATCAACCATAATCTTAAACCCGACTATCCTCTTAAGGCATCATTTGCTGAGGTTAATCATTCACACATCCCGGTCATCCACTTTGGATGCCATCAACCAAAGTTAATCAACTGTTGTCCCGATCATCCATTTGGATGCCTTTAGCCGAAGCTAATCAATCATTTGTCCCGGTCATCCTTTCGGATGCCATTAGCCGAAGCTAATCAATCGTCTGAAGCTAATCATTCATTTGTCCAGATCATCCATTCAGATGCCATTAGCCGAGGCTAATCAATCATTTGTCCCGGTCATCCCTTCGGATGCCATTAGCCGAAGCTAATCAATCATTTTTCCCAGTCATCCAATCGGATGCCATTAGCCGAAGCTAATCGATGCTTTGTCAACATTTAAGCATTTGACAATTTGATATTTGTTCTAACACAATATGGTAACATTCATGATAAAGTATTTCATTATTCAAAGTATGAAAAAGGAAGGTGAAAATCACCTACCTGCTCCACCTGTGGGTTGTTCTTGTCTTGACGATGGTCCAATCCCGACCGCACCACCTAGGACATCAATGGTCACAAATCAGTACATTTGTATCTTTGAATCACCTTCGTCACCACATTTATTCCAAGAGTTCATATGTACACATTCAAGTGTTCCACATTTTACACCATCAAACCATGAAATTGTTACTAGAAATTAAGTCATTTCTGCCTAATAGGCCTATTGCCCAATTCGGCAGCGAATGCTACTTCCCTGCAGACAACTCAATTTCGACAGCGAGTCATAAATTTGCTGCAAACAATACAACTTCGGCAGCGAATACTAATTCGCTGCAGACAACTCAGTTTCGACAGCGAATCACAATTTTGTTGTAGGACACACAATTCGGCAGCGAATGCTAATTCGCTGCAGACGACACAGTTTCGGCAGCGAATCACAATTTCACTGCAGCACCCACAATTCGGCAGCGAACGCTAATTCGCTACAGGAACTCAGTTTCGGCAGCGAATCACAAATTCGCTGCAGACATCTCAACTTTGGCAGCGAATGCTAATTTGCTGCAGACGACACAGTTTCGGCAGTGAATCACAATTTCGCTGCAGAACACATAATTCGGCAGCAAATGCTAATTCGCTGCGGACAACTCAATTTCAGCAGCGAATCACAAATTCACTGCAGACCACTCAACTTCTCTGCAGAAGACACGATTCGGCAGCGAATCACAAATTCACTGCAGACAACTCAACTTCGGCAGCAAAGGCTAATTCGCTGCAAACGACACAGTTTCGACAACGAATGCTAATTCACTGCGGACAACTCAGTTTCAGCAGAGAATCACAAATTTGTTGCAGACCACTCAACTTCGGCAGTGAATCACAAATTCACTGCCGACAACTCAACTTCGACAGCGAATGCTAATTCGCTGCAGACAACACAGTTTCGGCAGTGAATCATAATTTCGCTGCAGAACACACAATTCGACAGCGAATTAGCATTCGCTGCAGAAGACTCAGATTCGGCAGCGAATTGCAAATTCGCTGCCCCACACACATTTTGGCATGAACACACATCACGCATGTTGTAACAACCCCAGCACATAAACTGTCACTAAGTTCCAGCAGAACACACACATTGAAACCATCAATTTCAGCATATAATCTTTCAACAATTTCTAGTAGAACACACACATTGAAACCATCAATTCCAACATATAATCTTTCGATAAATTCCAGCAAAATACACACATTGAAACCATCAATTTCAACATATAATCTTTTGTTAACACATTGAAACCATCAATTCCAGCATATAATCTTTCAACAAATTCCAGCAGAACACACACATGCATGCTGGCCAACCCCATAGTTAAGGCCAGCCCTCTACCATGATTTGTTCTTTCCATTTTATTCATTTTTCTTTGTTAGATGTTTTGTGAATTAGCCTCATTTCGTTTCTGTTTCCTTGTCCTCTTAGTTAATTTCAGTTTCCTTCTCAGCTAGCTTAGGTCTTAGGTCAATTTTCTTAAGGTTTTCTTCTTCATTTCCGGTTCTAGGTCTTAAGGAGAAAAGGAAGAGAGTTTCATGACCCATACCTTTCGAATCTAATTAAGTTTGGGGAAGGTTTGACAGTATTCTTTCTCCTCTCCTGCTGGTTCTCCTCCTTCTTCTTCCTCTCACGTTTTCTGGCCCCCTTTTTCTTTTCCTCTAGGCAGCTGTCCACTCTTCTCTCAAGGTCTCAACTCTCCTTCACACGTTCACAAGGCATTCTCTGCTGGTTTGATTTAGGTTTCTGTTGGGAAGGAGGAAGGGAAGAGCAACATGCACCTGGACATGCAGCTGTTGCAGACAACTTTTGGGAAGAGGAAGGGTCACCTTCTCTCTCCTCCTTGTATTTATATTCCTCATTAAATGAGGTGGGGTGTTTGGGGTTGGTTTAAATGTGTTCTTATCCTTGTTTTGGTCTCTCCAAAAACCGGTTTTACCCCTCCCTCCCAACTCCTTAAGACAATTTAAAAACTGTGTCGCTGCCGATTGAGAAATCGGCAACAAAAACTGCGTCCCTGCCGATTTCTGGCAGTGAAAAACTACGACACTGCCGATTCAGGAAATCGGCAGTGAAAACTGTGTTGCTGCCGATTCAGGAAATCAACAACACAACTGCGGATTCAAAAATCGGCAGCGAAAACTGTGTCGCTGTCGATTCTGGAAATCAACAGCCAAAACGGCGTCGCTGCCGATTCAGAAATCGACAGCGATGGTGGAGTCATCAATTCCATATATATATATATATATATATATATATATATATATATATATAT
>Ga0307517_10014750_pt1 | contig 10460 bp, 5 predicted proteins | sample 23_EM_MG_FD_194515 | JGI IMG/M metagenome (GOLD analysis project Ga0307517, IMG submission 194515) | Populus trichocarpa ectomycorrhiza microbial communities from riparian zone in the Pacific Northwest, United States - 23_EM | ecosystem: Host-associated > Plants > Roots > Unclassified | place...
AATCATGTGAAAAAAAAATAACATCAAACTCCTTGAAAAAAAAAAGCATTTATTTCTCTCACTTCAATACAATTGACTTTTTAAATGGTTTTTTTCTATTGAAGTATACATTATAAAATAAAAAACCATTTATACTATTTATAATGTCATTTTATCAATTTTACTCTTCAAAATAGCATCTCTTGGCACCTTAATATTTGAATTAGTTAGTAATTATTTGACTTCAAATTTGACTTTCGTGCTATGATCGATGATGGTGGATGTTGACCAAATCATTAATGTAGTGTAACTCAGCTAGTGTTTGGGGTTGCATTTAAAACTGTTTTTTAAATGTATATTTAGTATAAAAAAATTAATTTAATGGTTTTTAGTTTTTTTTATGATTTTAATGCATCGATATATATTTTTTAATATATTTTAAGTAAAAAACTATTTTAAAAAACATTTTTTACAGTATAATTTTGTACAATCTTAAACACACACTGAATCGAAAGTTCTCATGATAAGAAGAAAAACTCTTACTCTGACTGTCAACACTATTCAACGAGAAAGAAGAAATTAAGATTTTTTTTTTAGGATCAACAATGTTCTAATTGAGAATATTTAACGGTTGGGTAGTAATTACTTTTTAAAATATATTTTTATTTAGAAAAATATTAAAATAATATATTTTTTATTTTTTAAAATTTATTTTTATATCATTACATCAAAACAATTAAAAAATATTAAAAATATACTTTAAAATTAAAAAATTAAATTTTAATAAAAAAAATAGATTAAAACTCAGTCGTCAACAAAACCAAATGAATCTGATAGAATGTCGGTGAACACGGGCAATAAATAGTGGAAGTTTTTACACCAAGTGCGCAGCAAAGCAGCTTGGCAAATAAAATGCAATTTTTTCCACCAACCATTCTTTATGATAAAATATCAGCCACTGGCCTGACTAAAAATATTACAGGTAACATCTAGGTGGTGATTTAGTAGTAAAAATTTGAAATTAAGAGGTTTGCTCTTTCTGTGGTCTCAGGTTCGAGCCCTGTGGTTGCTTATATGATGGCCACTGAAGACTTACATGGTCGTTAACTTTAGGGCCCATGGAATTAATCGAGGTACACGCAAGCTGAGCCGAACATCTATATTAAACTAAAAAAAAAAAAATATTGCAGGTTCCATAATCGCATAAAACGCCATCGGGGATCTTTAGAGAGCCCCTTTTTTAGACTTCGTCATTATCACTATTCCAGGAACTCGTGGAGAAAGGTGCTTGCACCAAACCAGTAGCTTCAGAAAAGTTTGTTTATTAATTTTCGAAACAAACTTGTGTTGTAAATAATGAACATTAATACTTTAAAAGATTTTTATCTTAATTTTTTTTTTATAAATATAAAGTACATATAAAGCTTTCTATCTCATATTAAAAAAATAAAATATTTATTTATTAAAAAATAAAATAATATATTATGCATAGCAAAAATAAAAACCCGAGTCTGAATTTTTTGATGCATCAACCTGTTCAATCCTTGGATATAGTTTTTTTGCTGAGGAAATATCTTTAAAATTAAACAATGTCTATATATACACTTTGTTTGCTGTTTTATTTTGTTTTTATTCTTCGTTCCTGATTTTAATTCCAACAACTTGGACTATTGTAGATTTTTCATATTAAAGGAAAATGTTTGAAATAGTTAAGAAGCATCCTGGAGTCATTCATTAATTAGGAGTTCATAAATATACGCAATTTGTAACAGTTCATGTATGTGTATAGATTTATATATTTAACGAGTCTCTAAAGTATGGCTTAGAACTTCTATATAACAAGTAATTAATTTAGTCTCTAATTAAGATCAGGGTATTGTAGGCACAGATATTGACTCGACTACAGACTTTCTCCAAGTTTAGTTTCCGACCTTCTGCCGCTAGCTACTTGTATCTGCTCAACGCTTTTGAATCATATATCATACAATATTAATCAAGATACTAAAAAAGCCAAGAAATTCATCTGGATGCAAAACCTCTAGAAATTTGGCTATGGAAAATACAAACCATAGAAATAGGAGAGTTAAGAGACAGTTTTAATTTGGATGTTAATATACTATTATCGTTTCTACAGAAGTACTGGTTCTCCAAAATGCCAGCCTTATTTGTCTCCAAACTCAACCTTAATGACCTCTATTGTTTCAGAGCCTAAATTTAGTTGTGCGAGGACGACAAGAAATCCCAGTCATAAGAGACTATTTAACTCTGATCTGATCGGGAAAGAAATATACTTGGTCCTGTGTCTCAGCTCGCCGAAACAGGTTGTAGCTGGCTGCTCTTAGGACCCAGGCTTCACGTGGGAAACTACATCTTGCAAACAATAAATTAATTAAGGAGAGCAGAAAGGGGGGATCTTCTACATATACAAGAATAATGCGAACTCTCAATGGCCATTTCCTTTTTTTCTCCCTTTTTGTGTCACTTGCGGCATTCGTTCCAACTCTGCAAGGCCATATTGGTGAATTCGATGAATACTGGAAGAAGAAAGCCGATGAAGCCCTTAAAGCCGCCCAGGAGGCTTTCTACCCGGATCCCATGAACGTCACCAACCAGTTTAACTTCCAGGTTAACAAGTGAGTCTGATTGAATTAAATATCAAAATTTCATTAACTAATACGACAAATTAACTCCAAGCTCATAGACACGCCATGCAAAAAGGGTTCCCACGTCTTCTTTCTTTTTTCAGGGTCATGACGGAGACCAACAGCACTAGAAGGAGCCTAGTAAGCAAAAGAGGCGGAAGATGCATGGCCACAAACCCAATTGATCGATGCTGGCGGTGTGACCCGAATTGGGCCAGTCATCGACAAAAGCTAGCTGATTGCGTCCTTGGCTTTGGCCACAAAACTGTCGGGGGAAAGTATGGAAAGATTTACGTTGTGACAGATGCCTCAGACAATGACATGCTTAACCCCAAACCTGGAACCCTACGCCATGCTGTGATTCAAAAAGAACCCCTTTGGATAATCTTTTCAGGTAGTATGGTAATCAGACTCAACCAGGAGCTGATGGTAGCTAGTAACAAAACCATTGATTCCAGGGGAGCCAAAGTGCATATTGCTTATGGTGCTGGTATTACTCTCCAATTTGTACAAAATGTGATCATTCATGGCCTTCGCATTCATGACATCGTTATCGGAAGTGGTGGACTCGTCAGGGATTCTGTAGACCACTATGGATTCAGAACTAAAAGCGACGGAGATGGGATTTCTATCTTTGGATCCTCTAACATTTGGATCGATCACGTTTCCATGTCCAACTGCCAAGACGGGCTTATCGATGTCATCATGGGATCAAATGCCATCACCATTTCGAACAGCCATTTCACTCGCCACAATGAGGTAACATGGGACTTAAATTCCTTATCTTGTAGTATTTGACTCTTAATTAGAATGTAATCTGGAAAATAAGGAAGACAGTCACCTTATTAAATGACTTTAGCTGTTTACTAAATCAACTCTTAAATGTTTTCCTCATTTCAATAGATCTCTGGTTGATAATAACCAATGATTTCTCATGCAGGTGATGTTGTTCGGTGCAAGTGATAGCTACTCGGGTGATTCTATAATGCAAATTACAGTTGCATTCAACCACTTTGGTAGGGGATTGGTTCAGAGGATGCCTAGGTGCAGATGGGGTTTCTTCCACGTGGTCAACAATGACTACACCCACTGGATGATGTATGCCATTGGTGGAAGCCACAACCCTACCATCGTCAGTCAGGGCAATCGATTTATTGCTCCTAATAACACTTTTGCTAAGGAGGTATGTATATAACCAGATATTATATCCCTCTCCTCCAGTGCCCTTCAGGTAGTTTTTTAACTTCCAAATGCTTGGTGATCTATTGAATTTTCTTCATGCTAATTAATTGTTTTACGTACGTTTATGCAGGTGACCAAGAGGGATTACGCAGTGGAGAGCGAGTGGAAGAATTGGAATTGGAGATCTGACAATGATCTCATGATGAACGGAGCATTCTTTGTTCAATCCGGGAGTCCTATCACTTCAAGCAGGCGGATCTCAAGGTTTCACGTGATGAAATCGAAACCAGGAACATTTGTGACCAGGCTAACTCGATTTTCTGGTTCACTTGGCTGCTTTAAGGGAAAGCCTTGTTAGAAAATTTACGTCTTCCATCAACTCCTCTGCATGCAGACATAATTAAAGCCTGATCATGTTGCTGATAAATATAGCGGATATAGAAATGTATGCATCTATTTTCGAGTTTGCTTGAAGTGAACGTGTTGTTAGACTGAGAGAGAGAATGAGAGTGAGCTCGGTACAGACAAAAATGAATAAGAAAAGCAAGCCAGAGTGAGAGACTGCTTAATTTTGCTGTCGTTTATTTAATCCTGTTCTTTCATTTTTTCTTTTCATTTTTATTATGTATTAAATTATAGTATATGTGTGCATTTTATAATTTAAGATTTAATTTTCTTCAACTTTATGAACACAAATAAATTTCGAGTTGAGTCTGGGTTGAATTTGAGGTCGGGTAGAGCAGTTTCTTTTACGGTTTTACCCCTGAAAACCCAACTTTATTTTTATTATTTATACCCGAACCCGATAAAACCTAAACTATCCTTGAAATATATTAGTATTAAATGAAGTTAGATTCCATGAAAAACACAGCCGTCAATTAAGAAACCAATTTTCCAAATTTAGCCATGGAGACTCATATAAAATAAACACGAACACTTATAAAATATAAATGTGCCAGAATATTGTAATTGTTATTTTTTTAAAATATTTTTTATTTAGAAATATATTAAAATAATATATATTTTTAATTTTTTAAAATTTATTTTTGATATTAATATATTAAAATAATTAAAAAATTCTAATTTCAATGGAAAACATTGTAACTCTGAGGAAGAATCCCATGAATGAACAGGCCAAAAGAAAGAGAAAACAAGTGAAGAGAATGCGTTAAGAAAACAAAAATCTAAAAGGCAATTTGGAGGCTTTACTGTAAGTAAAGCCAAATTCACCTTTTGTCCGAGGCTTAATATATTAAAATTAAATCCATCATCCCTCCAAGAATTTCAACACTGCATTATATTTTTCTTTTGTTTATTAAAATTATCAGCTGATCATCCCTAAATCCAAACTGTGGACCAGAAATTTAATCTAGGGTATTTAAACCAGGACATTTAGCTTAAATTCAATGCATTTCTGATCATTTCCAGCAGCTAAATTAAGGGTTAAAAGATGCTGTTAAACTCGAGTACGATCCTTGTGATAATTTCAAGGAAAATGATTCGTTAATAGCATATTGTTATGCTGTTAATGAATAGCGAGACAATTTGGTGCTAAACATTCACACTGAATTTCATAAAAGAGGAAATAAAATATAATATGTCATCCTTCTTAGTAATCTTATACTTTTTTTTAATTCTATATTTACGTTTTTGGAGTTCTTAGGCCTGCATTCCACCTTTCCTGCCATTCATTAACAAAACTGCTATTGCGCTGTGTACTAATCAACGTACTTCTTCAAGTACTACTGCAAAAATTCTTGGCAGAATTTTTGAAAAGTGATGGTACCGAGGATATTGTCTGGGGTGGGTGCTCGTGAAGCATATGAGCAGTTGTTACAGCTCAAAACAAACAAACGAACATGCTTATAGATTCTTCATTAATTAGTTTTGTAAACATATTAAATTAGTAATAGAGTCTGGTCTTTTTGTCGCTCTCGATTTTCCCTGAAGAGTCCTGTTACTGTAGACAAAGATGGAGTTGACAGGGAATATTGGTGATCACATAAGCCCAGGAAGGCGTCGCTTGTGCATGATAGAAGAAGAAAGAAGCGGTGCGGAGACAAGTAATTGTATTAAAAGACGGCGGAGAGACCATTCTACATTTGCATTAAGCTGCAATAATCAACAAATTTGTCAGCAGCAGCAACGGCCACTTGGTGATTCGACCGCAGCTCTTGCCACTACTTGATTACTGATCACGATCGCTTTTGTCATCTGGTTGCATCTCAACTTCATTTTTCTCTGAGCAGTTTATATTGGTGAGCGCTTCGCTTTCTGGTTCAAATCAATCTTAGTTGTCTCTAGAGAAAATAAAGCTAATTAACCTTCGAGAACTTCTGCAAATGCAGCAGGAGCTTATGATGAAGAAGAATCCGCCGCAAGAGCATATGATTTAGCTGCTCTCAAGTACTGGGGAACGTCAACTTTCACAGATCTTCCGGTAAATATTATCAATTTATCAGATAAAAAAAACAAACATTTTTATATGTAAATCCCTCATTAGATATTTGGTTATTTATGGAGCTAGAATAAGATTTTAATTTTATGTTGATTTCTGTGTGATCATTTGTAATAGGAGTCTGACTATGAGAAAGAAATTGAAAGAATGAAAACGGTCACCAAAGAAGAATACCTAGCCTCCTTAAGAAGGTTTGTTCTTGAGCATTCTCACAATAACAGGAGAAGCTAGCTTAAGAGATGTTTCCTCCTACTGTAGGTTCCCAGGAAGAAGCTGCTCATGCCTTTTAGTTTCCCATAACTAAAGATTCCAGCTTCCTTCTGTCTCATCCTTGCATGGTGGCAATACATCTGAACTAATCTATTAATATGTACCATAAATTGCACTTGAAAATAAATAAATGATAGATGCCATCTCCTCCAATACTCTTGTGAAAATAATCAATTCGTCATAATCAATTATAGTGAACAAGGAGACAAACTTATAAAAACCAAAAAAAAATCATTAAAGAAAAGCATAGTCCATGGCACCAAAAAATCCTATTCACGGTTGAGCAAAACCAAGAAAATAATTACAAATTCAAATTTGAAGCCCAAGGAATCTAAATTTGATCAATTTTTAATGTTAGGAATTAAAGGACTCGGCTGAAACAAATAAAACAAGGTTGTTGGACTTATTTTTAGCAGCTTAAAGTAGTGGAAACGGACAAGAACTAACAGAGAAAATCACACATCCCTGGAATGTCAAATACACTTGAGAACAACAACAAATACTTTCGCATTTTTACTTTCTGAGGAAACATAAAATTCTCATGTCCCAAACAGGCACGCAAGGGCGTACAGTCGTACACCATTCTCATAACAAGCCTATTTTACAAGTCACTAAAAAAATTCCATACTTTACATGCCTACGGGTTGTTTCCATAACACTTGCAACAAATAAAAAATTACGATAAAATACACATTGTACTATAAACAGACTGCTTTTGTTTATTAAATTTCCAAAGCAGAGCAACGTCTATTGTCAAGTAGAAACCTACAGAGGGAATCTACCATGAGAAATCAACCATCATTTGAGTGATCAAGTTGCTCTGTGTAGTGGAAAATGTCCTTATTTGTACATAAATAATCAACGAGCATGTTGCAAAGATGCAGCTAGGTGTCGTGTCAAGGATATTGCAATCAACACCTGGCAGAATTAAACCTGGAAATGGCAAACCGTGCAGAACAAAACTGTAAGCAACAGAATTGCACGTCAAGAAGAAAGAAGGGGCATGGCATTTCAACATTATATTTCAGAGAAACACATAACTATGAGCAACAAGATGAAGCACAACCCAGAAGCTTTATCACCACCTTTCCTACCAGAAAGCACCAGCTCAGTGAGTGAGACATAACCCCAAGCTTAATCACCAACCATCATAGTCCGTTAACATAATAAGGAAACAGGGTATATGCTACTAAGTTATGATATGTGGTATATGGGTTGACGACTTCAGAACCAAAACACGGATTTGGTATAAGGAAAGTTTTTCCACCAATAAAGTTTGGGTAATTCTATCTCCACGCCACCAAAATCTAATCCAAGAAAAAATAATAATGAGACCCGCATTTATTTCTTTACATTCTTTCCAGCTAAGCATCCAAACACTCCCTATCCTCTCCTGGGGTCACTCCTCCTTCATCCCTTTCTACAAATAGCCAAATTAATCCCCCCTTTATGCAAAAAGACAAATTAATTACCCACCAGTAACACCAGAACAATTCGAATACTTCACCTATGAGATAAAGAGACTAAGATCATTATCAATTAATTCAAAGGTGTAGGGTTAAAAAAATATGGGAAAAAAGATTCGAAAGAAAATTTTCTAACACCAGAGTTCTGAAGCCGCCAGCAATAACACCTTTATTTTTAATCACCAAGCTAAAGCCTCACCATTAAGTTCATTTCTTTAGTCCTTCATATGCAAAAACCCACCAAAGGGGCAAAACAGTGCAGTCCAACACTATAACTCCAGCGATATTGGTCACCAGATGGGAGATTCAGGGAAACAGATATTCGAAATTTAAAAATATTTGTAAAAGAATGCCTAATCTCATAGTTGTTGTTGGACTAAAATCCCTTCAAGAGCGGAGAAAAAATGAGGAGCTGCGTCCCTATCACAACCGGTAAGAAGAAAGCAGAGGTAGGGAAGACGGTAACAAAAGTCTAGGTGCGATTCAATTTGTAACATCCAATTCTTCAACAACTGCACCCATTTGGGTGCAATTCAAACTGTATAGATATCATGGGAATTGGCAAATTTATATAAAAGTCAATTAATTATTCCCCTTACAAACACCTTATTAATAGTGTTGTCGTAAATTTAGATTTTGGAGGTGTGGAAACAGACCCACCCTAAAAGTTTCTCACTAGTTGTTAGAGAGCACAAAATATGATCATTCTTGCTTTTCCTTTCAGATAACTATGAAAAATAACAGTAAATAACTGATTGTTTTGCCTGCAACAAAGAAATCCATCCCAATATACTGTATATGCACATGCACAAGCTACTCTAGCAGATTATTAGCATTTAAAACTTGAAAATGTTGGGAAAAAAACCTGAGCAGAGCTCTCGGTTGATCAATACGTGGGATTCTTGGCTGGTCTTCCAGATTATCAGTTCCATCTTGCAGAATAGCATCAGTGGCTGGCTCACCGAATGTTTGAGATAAATCGTCTGCAAGCTCCTTTAGACCCTGTCAGGATTGAGAGAGGCATCAAATTCTAGTCCAGACTATACTCAGTGAACAAAATGCATTTTTATTGTCACCTAAAATTCTCAGCCCAAATCCTCAATGTTTTAAGCATAAAGATTTCCTGTTACCTTAAATAAGCAGTGCCAACAGACCAGAAAGCAGATATGGCCTGGTTCAAAGCATGCAACATGCATTTTACATTTGTTTGCTCTCTTTTCTGGGATTCAAGTGTGGCTTAGAGGGACATGATTACATATTAAAATGACAGTGCCCAGGCCAGTTAGCATGTAGTGGCTGAAGGATCAAACTGTAAATCTGCAGCTAAGCTGCATACCTAACTTCAGCTAATCTATATCAGGGTATTAGTACACTTGTGTGCAAATAAGGGAGAACAAAGACGCGGAAATTTAAATTCAATTCATTAAATAAGAAAGATACCGTCAAACTTGGGACTTCAGAGTACATGAGTGAAGCACGAGTTCTTCCTGAAGGTTTGAACTGATCCTGCAAGATACAGAATGCTGAAGTTGTCAGATATAAAACTAGACTTAGGTAATTGGAGGTTTGATAAGACAGGTTAATGAAAACTAATACTGCCTTCCCTTGTCCAAAACCTCCACTTCTGGATGGTGGTGAGAGCAAAATTTTACAATGTGCTAATTCAAGCAGGCAATATGATTTGTTTACAATGCCCATTAACCACTTCTAATGTAAAAATCAGATGCATGGAATTAAAAAATAACCAAATGCATTAAATACTATTTCCAACCTCTAGAGCTTTAGGCATTTTTGCTTTTTTGCCACCAACAAAGTTGCACAGGTACATCACACCCATATTTGCAATATCCTGTCACCATACAATTGAATCAGTACATTAGCAATAATACAAACAGGAGCTCAGACAACAAGAACCGCCCATTTTTGCAATTTCAAGGCATAAAACACTGGTGAGTTATCTCACTATGCCTGCTTAGGAAGCAACCATTTTATCATAAGCAACTACAATCAATCTATATAATAAACGAATAAAGAGGTTAAGAGAATGCTTCCAGCTTTTAGTTGGCCTCAAAATTAAGTAACAAACACACACAATGAAAAACCATAGCAAAAGAAAATTCAATTACTCATCTGACTATCAGAGCACCCACAACTCATGGATTATTACTTTCAACTCTTAACAAGATTTTGGAACAAGAAAAGTTTTGTTCATCCACCAAAAGTTTCAATGGCATGTAAACATCATTTCAATTATTAAAGGCATCACAGATGCTCAAAATACAACTTTCAATTCCTTGAGCAAACACGAAGAATATCACACAAAAATATCCAGTGTTTATGACTTACGGTGCACTTCAACATAACAAACATTCATTCAAACATCTTTGACACAAAACGTGTCCAATCTGTGATGCATGTACTTAACAATTAATATTCTTGCAACTCCAAAAAAAAAATAAACCA
>Ga0307517_10014751_pt1 | contig 10460 bp, 4 predicted proteins | sample 23_EM_MG_FD_194515 | JGI IMG/M metagenome (GOLD analysis project Ga0307517, IMG submission 194515) | Populus trichocarpa ectomycorrhiza microbial communities from riparian zone in the Pacific Northwest, United States - 23_EM | ecosystem: Host-associated > Plants > Roots > Unclassified | place...
TTAAGATTTTGATCTTCAACCAGTTGAAGATTTTCAACTCCCTCCTTTCTTTTCTTCTTGTTCAATTTCTTGTTAATCCCTTGTTCACAAGTGTTTATCCCATCTATAAACCCTCAATCTTGGATGAGTTATTGAAATTTTAGTGTTTCTCTCTTAATTTTTCAAGAATGGGTATAAAACTTCCTATTTTCTCTCCTTATGGTTCCTGCTGATTTTTGGTGAGGAGAGAGTATTTATACTCTATGATTTCCCTTATTTGCATTTAGGCCCCACTTCCTTTAAGTGTATTATTCTTTTCAATTAAATCCAACCCTCAATATTATCGGGCTTATTATAATGTCTCGAATTATTTTGCCCAGATATTATGTTTAAAATTTTTTGAATTCCTGTCTTTTATTTAACCATACGCATGAATTTCTTCACTTTTATTTCTCACGTAGTTAGTTTTCAATTTAAGCTACCTTTATTTATATTTTTTTTTCTGGGGTTTACAGACCCAGTGGCTAGAACGATCTGGATTTGTTAAAAGACTAGCCGGTGCAACAACTCAGCAAAACCCGATCGTCTCGGCGAGTCGACCCATGACCGAGTGAACCCGGACGAGACCCGTTTTTTTTTTCAAATGTGGTTTTTCTCCTATGCCTCTATTTTTTCTTTTTTTTTAGTTGGTTATTAACACTTTTTAAAGTTCACTATATAAATATTAGAAAAATATTTTATTTTTTCATGTGGGATTTGAAACCCTTTAGTATATATACTCTATGTCCCAAGAAAAAAATTATTTTTTCAATGTGGGATTTGAAGCCCTTTCGCATATATACTCTATGTTCACAAGAAAAAAGTTATGTTTTTTCAATGTGGGATTTGAAACCTTTTAGTAAATATACTCTATGTTTCCAAGAAAAAAGTTATTTTTTCAATGTGGGATTTGAAGCCCTTTCGTATATATACTCTATGTTCACAAAAAAAAAGTTATGTTTTTTCAATGTAGGATAAAAAAAAAATTTGGTTTAAATACTTCAACTTAAAATGATAACATAATATCTTTTCAATGTGGGATTTGAAGCCCTTTAATATATATACTCTATGTTCACAAGAAATAAGTTATTTTTTAAATGTGGGATTTAAAGCCCTTTAGTATACATACTCTATGTTCACAAGAAAAAAGTTATGTTTTTTCAATGTGGGATAAAAAAACATTTTTGGTTTAAATACTTCAACTTAAAAGGATAACATGATATCTTTTTAATATGAGATAAAAAAACCTTTTTAAAATATTCTTTTAAACTTCATTATTTACACCATGTATAACTTATATTCACATGGATTTTTTCTTAATTTTTTCATATGAAATAGTAAAACTTAAAATATTTTTTTAATTTTTCCGGGTTGATCCAGGTTGACCCGTGAAACCCGGGACCTGGCCCCTTGGCTGGGTCAACCCCCAGGTCGGGTTTGATAACTATGCCTGGATGACCACAACTGCATCAACTCATCAATCAACGGTCGAAGACAAACATCTATATTCTAGCCTGGATTATCAAGACCAAGTATGACCATAGATAAAAACATGAAATCCAGCCTCATACACATACCGGGTGACAAGTTGTAAACCGTGAGTATAATCGGACAACAAGAATAAGGAGCAGCAAACGACCCGAATAGATTGAATCCGTCTGTACATAACCCAAGATACACGTTCCTTGATTCTGCTGAAAAGTGAGAATGCACACTATTAAAGTGTTTCCATGCTTCACCATCGGAAAGATGCACCATCATTCCATCCACCGCATCATGTGATTGGTGTCATGTCATGTGCTCAGCAGTGTTACAAGAGTCCTTCCCCTGCCAGTTCTGGGTTATAACGAGAATGCCTACATATCTTGCACTTGATCAGCTTAATATTTTCAAGGTAGTACAACTTGCAGAAGTTTGGACACATGTCAATTTTCTAGTATCCTAGACCGAGGGGTTTCATCATGGACTTAGTAAGCATATAAGTTCTCTTTCAGCCTGTTCCTTTTAGGTAAAATGTTTCTCGCTCATTCGATAATTTTTTCATAATCGACCTTACTCAATCCATACTTGATGGTGAACACATGTGCAACGACCGATAATTTATTATGATCTGTTCAACCATCCCATAATGGTTCATCAAAATCTTTCAAAAGATTATAAAACCTGGCCACATCTGCATTAGGTTCTTCATCTACGATTGGACATTAACCAGCATGACCCTGATTCATTCTCATTGCATCCATAATCATAGTCCTATAAAAATTACTATTGTCATCTATAACTCCATGCACGTTGCTAGCACTAGAAGTTGTCTCAACCATCCTTTCTACCATGATCTCGTGAGGAACAAATGGTTCTCCGTGTGCATAACAACACATGTATTTCTCCATGATCTTTTTTATAGAAGATACATCGTTACAAAATCTAAATCAAGAAACGTTTTATTTTTACACCTTATACATGGACACCTAATATCGTCTCCACTAATATTTCTCGGATTAGATATTGTGTAATTAATAAAACCCTGAACCCCATTACAATATTTCATCCTCCGTAATCCTTGGAGTAAATCTCGATACATCTATTTTAATTAACTACGTTAACTAAATAAATTTACAAAAATATTCGTTTAGCTCAAAATTATTCAACCTATTTTAATACTTCTCTTAATTCATTATCAATTATTTATGGAGATACAAAGTTGTACATATTTATGGAAATTACAACTCAAAAATGAAATTGACAAAATATAAAACGGGCCCCTTAAACAAGCTGTTATTTATTTCATCACGAAACACTTAAGTCGGTAATTCGACATAAGTTTCAACAATTTACAAACAAATACAATTTTACAAAATCTAATATAAACTATAACATGTACAAATCATAAATCCATACAACTTTGTTTGAGAAAAAAACAATAAAACAAGTAAATAACCTAACAAAAAATGGTACATTTGCTTAATTAAGGTGTAGAATCCTCAATAAAATTTCAATAAGAACATAGATGATGACAAATAAAGTGTTGTTGTGACTGAAAAAATTATGGGAGGTTGAGTTGTGTTGAGATTGAGGGGGGGTGGGGCTGTTTTGTTGCGGAAGAATTTTACAAGGACGAAGTAAAAATGGAGGGGGAGAGGAGGGTCAAGTGCTAGGTTATATATTAAATATTACCGATAGATTTACCGACAGTGACTCCGTCAGATATTCTATCAATATCAATGTCACATCACTGTATGATTTTCCTGTTTGAATCTCACTGTAATTTCATCGGTAACTGCGTCATACACGTCATTGCACTGTTTGGTTTTTTTCTTCCTTCTATTTCGACTGTGATTCTCTCGGTATATACCGACGACATATTTCTGTTAGTGTTTACTGATGGAGTTAACGATGGAAAAATTCAGTCGGTAAATATCACCGTAAAATATCGACAGAAAAAATTTGTCAGTGTTTTCGTTTCTATTCGCCAATTTTTTTGATAGTGCCTTAACTCTTTTATAAAAGTTTTGTTCTTTTTTATTTTACTCCTCAGTCCAAGTTAATAGTGTATTAATTTTTTTTCCCTCATTGATCAGTTTTTTTATATGTGAAACCTTGCTATCATGATTTTTTTTTTAATATGATTTAAATAAAACCAAATTATTTAGTTGGTTAGGACTAAAATGTACTTGCGATGCCAAAATATTTTACTAAAAAAATAATAAATACCTACAACGTAGCGCAGGCGTGAATAACTAGTGCAATGCAAGTCACATTCCTCTTTGTCTTTTGCAAGCAAAGACTACGGTTACCAAAAATTGTATGATAAGGCAAACGAGATTCATGACCTGGAATTCCACCAATTGCTTGCTTATCGTTGCTAACTTGTCTCTATTAAACAAAGAAAGCTTGCAAATAAGAATATATTAGAAAGGTGCCCGAGTTATCCAACGAGCCGATTTGAATTTTCTTAATATAAGATAAATATGCAGATAATGATAGCATTTTTAAAATATTAAAAACCTCGAGCTATCAATTTGAATAGATTCAACAAATTTAGTTAATTTAATGATATAATTATAAAATTAAAAGATAACAACAATAAAAAAAAATAAGAATGTCAGATACAAAAAAAGTGTTTTACAAATCATGAAAAGACACGTTATAAATATTTTTAAAATATCTCAACAATCTTATTTTAAAATAAAATAAAAATTAAATGAGAATGAAATAATCTTATAAAATGAAAATTGAAAATATGTGAAGCTCAATTACCAGCAAAGCAAATACTGAAGGATGAATTGAAAAAAAATTAAAAAAACCAAAAACAATTAACTTAAGTCAGCACGCTAAACACGGAACCAATTTAAAAGGGCGAGATAACTCGTACAAAAGAAACTAAATAAGACAATGAAGATAAACTTTTAGGCAAACAAAATAATTAAGGGTGAAACAAAAAGATATCAATAAAAAAAAACATTAGGAAAAAAACCCTCAAATTAACCTAGGTTAACTTAACTATCTTGCGACCTGAGATATGAGATTGAAAAAAACTATCACAATACACACACACACAAAACACAAATCATGCTTGAATATGAAACAAAGACAGACTTACCAGAACGAGATTATAAAATGTTTTTTTATTTTGATTTGATTAAGAAAATAAAAGTTTAATCTAGATTTTTAAAATTTTTATTTGTTTTCTCATTGTCTCTTGGTTACGAAACAGAAAAGATTGGAATTATAAAATGCATTATCACTTCATCATATCAAACTTCAAAATGAACAACTATAATTTATGTGAAAGTGGAGAATAGAGAGAAGGGAAAGATTAAGAGAGTGCAAGGCAATTGTGAGTGTGAAGACGAGAGGAAAAAAAATTAAGAGAGAGAAGGGAAAATATTATTTATACCAAGAACTCAGGTTACTTATTTTGGGTTATATAGATTGGGTCAAGTTGAGAGGGTTTAAAAAAATCTCAACCTGCATCCGACTATTGATATCCATTTAATAGTTTTTTTTATTTACTATTTTCACATTCGGGATATCACGGCGACCAATTAAAATTTCTTGATTGGAAAAGAACAGATTATTTGGCATCTCGTTCTTTGGGGAAAGATGTCTAGTTCAAGGAATCGACACCTAGTATTATGATCACTAGAAATCATAACTTATCAACAGAGATTTTATGGTATGAGACTGGTTAAGCGAAAGGGAAGATGCTATCACCCTTTAAACGTCCTACATGAGGCAAACTGTATTGATGGTTTTGTCTAAAATTGCTAAAAAACATTTTTTCTCTTTTTTTTATTCTTCCTATAATATTCTTGACTCTGACGTCAGTGAACAATTTACCTATAAATATTTCTAACTTTAATGTTGGTAAATATTGCACAACCCAAAAAGTATGATATTCATGACTCTAGCGTCAGTGAATAAGTTCGCAAAATTTGGATTTTTAATGAAGAAAAAACAATTTTTTTATGCCTTTTTCTTTTTGTTTACCCTTTTTATTATTTGTTTTTTTAGAAAAAAAAAACATTGCACAACATATTTACATTTAATAGTAATGGTCTGCAGATTGAGCATATAGCATAAAAAAACGAAACAAAAGGAAAAAAAATAAAATGAAACTTGAGAGGCTCACAAATAAATCAAGATAGTTGCCCAAATATTTTAGGAATTTTTTGATATTGAAAAGGGAATAAAATATATGGACAAAGCATGAGAGTGTGTTTTGCAAAACATATAATCTGGTCGGCTGGGCCTGGCCCACTCTCTTTTTTGGGTGGGGGTACAGGCTGGGCCGGATCTAGTCAGCCCGGCCCGGTTACTGGTTCAGACCAGTAACCCATTGGGTTGTCTTTCCCGCAGGCGTGTGTGAACTTAATCACACACGCCTGCTACAGTCGTTGGTTAATTAAATTGTGAAGAGAGGGAAACCAAAGCACCGGATGCCGAAGCTTGAAGATGATGGCGTAGCGTTGGAGAGCTTTCCTTCTGCTCTTCCCCTCGTTCCTCTTCTCTGTGACCTCTTGTTTCCTTTCTTATCTCTTTTTTTTTTTGGTTGTTCTCTCTCTCGGTCTCTCTATCCTCTCTGTGTGTCTTCCCCCTGTTTTCTGCCCTTTTTTTTTCCTCTCTTTTTCGTTCTGTTTCTCGTCAGAAAAAATCCCTCCCTCCTCTTTTCCTGCCTTTTCCTCTGCCTTTTATAGGCTTCCCTGCTGCTTATCTCCCCAGGGCCATGATAAGGCCTGGGGACATTGTGTTTCGGCCGGATTGGGGCACCAACAGTCGTGCCCATGCCGGACTGTTGGTGGCGGTTTCCGCGGCCTGCTAGCGATCTCGTGGCGGGGGAGGGACGTCTGCTGAAACGGAGTCCGGCCTTTGGTCTTCATGTCATTGCCTTGCTGGGGTTATGTGGCAGAATTTCCCTTTTTCAGGTGGTGTCCCCTCCTTCCAGAGGAAGAAGAAGAAGGAATAGTGCCTTTGAAACGGCGTCGTTTCAGGGTGGGAACGGAAAATTTCAATTTGGGTAAATTGTAATTAGACCCCTGTAATTCAGCGCCATTTACAACATGGCCCTTGGTTTCTAATTTAATCACTTTAATCCTTAATCAGCCCCGAATGTTTAATATTTCTTCAATTAAGCACCTGATTTCATTAATTAACTAATTCAAAGTTTAATTAAGTCCCCAAACTTATCAATTTTTCAATTAAACTCTAGATTTCATTAATTAAACTAATTTCAAGTTTAATTAAGTCTCCAAACTTATCAATTCTTCAATTAAGCTCTGAATATAATTAACTAAATCCATTCAAAATTTAATTAAGTCCTCGAACTTGTCACTTCTTTCAATTCCTACCAAAATTAACTTTTAAAATTATAATTCCAACCTGATTAACCCTTTAAACTTCTAATTTGTGCTGTCTTGAACCAAATCTTTATTTTTCTTCATTCATTCCAATTTTCCATTTCATTTTCTTTCTATTTTATAAAAATAAAAATAAAAATAAATAAAAAATAAAAAATTGGGTTATGATAATTATCATTTGTAATATTCATATTATTCGAATTTGACGAGTTGGATCGGGTCATATAATGCAAATATTACAGATAATCTGATTTTTTTTAACACCTCTAAAAATATGGAGGGGATGCCGAGAAAATTCTAACATCTGGGAATCTAGTGCTTGGCCAATGAGTGACACACACGTGTGATGATGCGTGAAATGCACATCTTAACAAAATTTTTTAATAATATTTAGATTTGCTAAATTACTAAATCACCCCATGGCCTACATGATAATTCTTTTGTTATAAGAGAACAATAAATTGTACATAAAAAGAGCTAACTCTTTTATTATAGCCTCTAAGGCAAACTTTAGGGAATAAGTGGCAAATTTACATAATAAAGAACAAAAGACAAACTTGCTAAGAAAAGGAAAAATATTACCAAAACATTTAATAGTAAATGTTTTATCTATAACAAGACAAGGCGGCAAAATGTTGTAGAATTAAGGCTCAACGAAGTAACCCAAGAAAGGAAAGGACCAATAAAGCCAATATCAATGAGATTGATTACTTCGCTAATGAAGTTTTGAAAATAAACATGTTGATTGTTATTTTTTAAGTCAACTTGATTAAAAATCTAGTTATGGTCTGTCACTCGTCCAAATAAACATGTATACACCTAGAAAAGGATGTTCTTCACTCACAAAGAAATGGATAGTGAACATTTAGAGATGAGAAATTCATCAACCTCCAGGATACTAGGTGTTGGGACCTTTATAAAAGTGACTTTCAAAAAACTATTAACCCTTAAAAACATGCTTCATGTTGTTGACACTAGGATGAACTTAATATTTGGATCGTTATTGAGAAAAAATGGTTTTAAGCTAGTCCTTAAAAGTGACAAATTTATAATTTCTAAAAATAGAGTGTTCATAGGAGATGGGTATCTTAGTGATGACCTCTTCAAAATTTGTCATTTTCCTTCTAAATGCTTGGTCCCCAAGCAACCAAAAAACTTTGGTCTCTCATTTTCCTTTCTTTTTTTTTTTTTTGCCCTTTGGTCCTCTTGTCCAAATACTTTTTTATTTTGATTTTTTTTAAAAGGCGACATGAACATTGACTTGATGAGAAAATTTAATCAATGATTTTGAAATGTGTGTTAAAAACCGAACGCGTCAAAAATAAATTTTTGAATTTTTAATTCTTTTGAAAAGACACTGAAAATGCCAAAAATGACGCAAATACATCAAAAATATATTTTTTGTTCATTTTTGGTATAATTTGGATTTTTTCAAAAACAATGAAAAAGAAGGTAAAAAATTGGGTTATGACAACTATTGTAACCATGACTAATAATAATAATAATAATAATAATAATAATTCTCACCTATTTGAGTCTTATTCAGTGGCGGAGCCACATAGGGGCAAGAGGGGGCAATTGGCCCCCCTACAGTGCACAAATGTAATTAATCATGATGGGTCAGCGAGGAAATGGGAACAACGTTTTCTATCTGGTTAAATAATTCTTATTCTCCTCTAATAATCTTGCCTATAATAATTACTTGGAGAGATTTCTCAGCTCCTCTTGGTACGACTTTTGCAGCATATTAAAATTCGACTTTGCAGGCTTTAGTACAGGTTTGATGTGCAGCTCGTCTTGCTCGTTGCTGCTATTCTACATTTTATCTGCTGATAATTTTTACTCGGTATTTGATGTTCACCTTCCAAACTCAAAGTTGTAATCAATGACATAGTAAGAGTTATTTAAACAAAAGCTTTCATTAAATAAAATGAAACTTTAAGAATAGCAGCCGGATCGCATAAACCTAGACAGGATAAAAATATAACTCTCTCTGCTTATAAAAAACTGTAAGTCAAGAGGTAGTCATTTGTAACCAGTTTGTTATATTAAAATATTAATATAATAGTTTTACATGGTTAATTTTTTTTTGTTAGCAACTAATTGATCCAAGCTCTTTGTTCTTTTTTCACTATTGATCCTAACTCTCTTCTTTCTACAAAATTTCTCTTCAAGCCCTAAAATATTAATTAGTTAAGCAAGTAACCTCTTGTGCTTTAGGAAAGTTTCCTTCATCTTTTCTATTTGTTTCATTATCTAATCTTAGTTTTATTTCTTTATAATTAGTTATTGAAAATGTTAGGGTTTATAATAATTTATTGGTTTGTTGAATTAATATATGTATGGGTAATATTATATGCTAATGGATATGAATTGAAATAAGTTTTGATGAATTGATAAGTATTTTATTATGAATTTCATATGAAAAATGATGATAATGAATTTACTAATGATTGAAAATGAAGTACAGAACAACTAAAAAAATTAGGGACATAATAAATAAATTAAAAGGAAAACATTTAATATTTATGTTTAATCCACTTATACAAAACAACAAGCCATCAAGAACAACATCAATTTTGACAATCCTTTAAGCTATGATTTTAGATATTATGTACCATATGTCAGCATAGAATTGTTGCCAAGAACTTTCCTGGTCCTTAGAAGATTTAGAAATACATAAATGAAAGTTTGTTGTATATATTGAGAAATATATTTTTAATGAGATTAAAAATAAAATCATTATGAAGCAGTTTTAAAATATAAAATCGAGAAGAGAACCATTATAATATAAGTTTTTTCATTTTAAAAGTATTCTTAAATTAATTTTGCTTGACTTGAGTTGGTATATATATTTCAAATTAATTTCTATATATAATACATATATGTATAATATATAATATCAAATATTTGTTAGTAATTTGCCCCCTTATTTAAAAAATTCTGGCTCCGCCACTGGTTTTATTGACATGTGATCAAGCCATGTGAATTATAAATTTATTTTAATAAATCTCGATTTATTACTTATTATGTTTTTTGAGAAAAAACAAATATAAGTGAGGTTTTTGTAGAATAAAAATTCATAAAAACTTCTTTCTATTCAATTGAAAGAAGTAATGATCCTCTATATTTAATTCACTTGGATATTAGTGATTTAAAGTTTGTGCAAACTATAGGTGGGAAAAAAGTATTGCATTGCTTTTATAGATAATTGCACGAGGTATTATTATTCCTATTTGTTTAGAAGCAAAGATAAGGCTTTTGTAATGTTGAAACATTACATGAATGAAGTTGAAAATCAATTTGATAAAAAATAAAGGAAATAAGAAGTGATAGAGGTGGAGAATACGAAACACTATTTGGTGAATTCTGTTTTTAAAATGGTATTATCTACTAAACTACCACTCCTTATTCAACTTAATAAAATAACATTGCAAAACATAAGAAATGAACTTTAAAAGAAATGATGAATGAAATGTTGATAAGTGACACGATCAAAGAGTTGATGTCTTATCCCAAGTGCAGGAGTGTCACAGTAATAAATAACCCAGCAAGACCGGGGTCGAACCACAGAGAGGTTAATTG
>Ga0307517_10014753_pt1 | contig 10459 bp, 6 predicted proteins | sample 23_EM_MG_FD_194515 | JGI IMG/M metagenome (GOLD analysis project Ga0307517, IMG submission 194515) | Populus trichocarpa ectomycorrhiza microbial communities from riparian zone in the Pacific Northwest, United States - 23_EM | ecosystem: Host-associated > Plants > Roots > Unclassified | place...
TACGTTACAAAACACAACATTAAAATGATAGTTAGTGAACATGTTCCTGTCTGACATGTTGATCATGTGAGGGCACGAAGTCAGATTTGTTTTTTTTTTTTTAATTCGTCTGGACTTTAGCTCGATTGAATTTATGGCTTAGCATGTAATTTGATTAATCCAATTAAATTCATGTAAGGCTGGATTGTTAACTTCAATAATTTTATTTTTAATTTGTCTAAAATAATCATGTTTTATTTAAAAAAAATATTTCAAATGATATTATTTTATTAAAAAACCACTCAACCGATTTATTTTGAATTTAATTAATAATTTGAGATTTTAGCGTCAAATCCCGGATCGAATCTTATTTCGAAGAGGTACATTCAACATGATAAATACTGTCTGGACCAAATTACCCTCGTTCAAAGCAATATTTACTTAATAATTTGAGATTTTAGCGAGGTAACATCCCGGACCGGAGATACATCCAACATGACAAATACTGTCTGGACCGAATAACCCTCGTTCAAAGCAAAACCCATATATTTAGCAACACGCTCTACGGCAGCATTTTTGTGAGTCAAGAAAATCATGCAAAGAAGTCTTCTGCTCCGTTGTTCAAATTCCATCTTTCGTCCTCCACCAAACTCTCATCGACTTCGACCACCGTCTCTGAAACGTCAGTCGGCTCCGATTGCAGCCTCCTCCGGTGCCCAATTACCTTTAACTTTCTCCCAGAATTACAGAACTGCCCCCAATCGCCTTCACTGCTCTGGTAATTTCTTTTCTTTTAACAAGGGCTGCCCTAGTAATTTCAAAGTCCAACGTGCTTTCCAATAATAGTAATTAATGTCTGTAAAGTATTTTTTTTTTATATATAAATATATAAAAAATTAAAGGATTAATTTTTATTGGTGTAAAAAGCCACAAGGCTAGATATTTAAAGCAGAGGACAATTTGGTAAAGAAAAAAGAATGCAAGAAAGACCTACTCGCAAACAGCTTATTTCTCTTTGAAGCTAGCCAAAAAATCTGAGTTAGTTCTTGTTGAGTAGTGAGCGAGTCACAGTGGAAGCAAGATAGAGAAATGGCCACTGCAGATGAGCAGCAAGATCCTCGTATAGCCAGAATCTCCTCTGCTATAAGGGTCATCCCTGACTTCCCTAAACCAGGTAACTATAAAGTATGCCTTTACTGCTACTCTGTCCTTTGTTTATTTGTGTTTTATCCATTGTTGATCGATTTGTGTTTGGTCTTTATTGTTTTTTTCCCGGGGGGCGACAGGGATTATGTTTCAGGATATAACAACGTTGCTTCTTGATACAAAAGCGTTTAAGGATACTATAGATTTGTTTGTTGAGAGGTACAGAGATAAAAACATCTCTGTCGTTGCAGGTACTTATTTTTTACAACTGATTACTATCAACTGCTGATCTAGTTTTGCCCATGATCATGATTGAGCGCCACTGTGAGTTTATTATGTTTACTTGAATTCGAAAGGTCCCTTTTTTACAGTCATCTTTTCTTTTTCTTTTTCTTTTTTTAAATCTGCCACAAGTTGGATAAGGGCTTGCGAAATATTCAAGGCATCCAAATGTGAGTGATAAAGGGATTCTTGAAGAATAGTGAAGTGTACTTTAGCATACATAGTTGTGGAAGGGATTAAACTATTTGATCAAATAAATTTACTCTAGTGAATTGATATTGCTTATTATTAACAGTAATTTTGAGGAATGCTGACAAAACAAGGCTCGAGAAAAAAGGGAACAGTGTTAAAACTAAAACCCTTGGGCAATGCTTTTAGATTTCCATGATCGATGCTAGGCTGATACAAAGTGTGCCAGCGATTTAGCTGTTACCCATCTGCTAATAGATGGTTTTCAATAGGCATATTTCCCTTGAATAAAGATCACAAGTCCTTTAAATTTTGCAAGGACTTGCTTTCTACGGGAAAGGGGATACTGATGTTGGTGAGACTTTACCGATAGTTACAATGTTTTCCAGTATATCATTTCACTGGGGATATCAATATGTGTTTCTCTAGGAACAGAGTGGTAGCTTGTTCCTGACATGTAGATATGAAAGCCATGCTGCAAATACTTTTCAAATGTGGTATACCTTTGGTTAATGCTCTAAAAGCAATAAAACCTGGCGAGGGAACTTGGCTCCTCTGAGAAAACTGGTGTTATTTTAGATCATGCATATCTGGAGTGCTCAGCAGTAAACTTGGACATGTGTTTATGCAGTATCAAAGAAATTAGCTACTAATAACTATGAAATTTTTCATGATTGTTAAGAAAACTCATTTTTTTAGTTGATTCATCATACTAATTACTGGTTTTTCTTTTATTCTTGGTAAAGTGGTCGCGATATTTATGTATTCTTACCATCATGCATATTGCAGGTGTTGAAGCTAGGGGTTTTATATTTGGCCCTCCCATTGCACTGGCAATCGGAGCAAAATTTGTACCCATGAGGAAACCCAATAAGTTGCCTGGTAAATTTGTTTTGCATTGAATTTTTCCACTTCCTTACAAACTGCATGCTTTTATGGTTTTCTAGATCCTGAACATATCCTTGATTGATTAGTGCAGAAGCATTATTGATGATTATTTTTAGTTTATATTCCAACTGTGAGAATTGAATTCCTAGATCACTTACAATCATTACCTAATATCTGGTGCGATGGAATCAGTCTCAATTAGTCGACACAAGTTGAAGTTCTCTGAATGGTTTGTGTTTCATGGTTTTATCAGGGGAGGTTATTTCGGAAGAGTACTCTTTGGAATATGGAACAGACAAAATGGAGATGCATGTGGGTGCAGTAGAAGCAGGAGAACATGCATTGGTAATTGATGATCTCATTGCAACTGGTGGGACCTTATGTGCTGCAGTGAAACTACTCGGTAGTGTTTCATAACTTAAAATAACTTTTGGATGAATTGCCAATCTTGCATGTTAGTTGGTTCACCATCGTAGTCTCCCCACCCTCCATTCTTTGTTGGGGATGGGGATGAATATCACAAAGCATAACTTGGGTGATTGGATACTTTGCATCAAGGGTTCGGCTCACTTGGTAAAGTAGGCTGCAGGTGTTTTCCTTTATATTGAGAAACATGGGTGTTCCTACATGGAGATCATTGGAATTTTTTTCTTAAATTTAATAATACATGTCGGTGATTTTGGTTTGGTCTACCCACATGGGTATAGTTTGTCTTGCATGCATAGTCTGTTGCTGGTTATGAAATATTCTTTTGCTCATTCATCATTTACTTGATGTCACATTGATGCATTTTCAAATAATTTTACTTCTTTATTGCAGAGCGTGTTGGGGTACATGTTGTCGAGTGTGCCTGTGTTATTGAATTGTTAGGGCTGAAGGTATGTTAATCACACTGCATTTTCATCCATAGTATGAACTATTTCCATTGAGTTTGATATGCGTTGATTTTTTCTCTGATTCAGTTTTGTTTCCAATAAGACACTGGTATTTTCTACCCTGAGCAATTTGACAGCTAATGATCCTCTACTTGTACATGTAATTTGAACCATTTCAATATTTTTCAAAGTGCAATCTAGCCTTGCCCAGAAAAATAATGCTAAGGGAAAAGAGCATGCATATTGAACCTGGACTTTAGTGGTCATGTTTTCGACTATGCACCCTTTCCTTCTTTTTCTCCTAGAGGCTTTTATTTTCTTGCAATTTGGTATGGTTTTCGTTACCTCATCATAGAAGGAAAATTTTTGAAGAATAAGTTTTGTAATCTGAAGTCCAATGATTTTATTATGCTGGCCAATTCTTATATCACTATTAGAAAATAAGATCTGGTCAATGCCACTAGAAGTCAACTTGCTTGAAGCTTTTGATGCAAGTAGAATTGAAGCTACTTCAGAAGCAACTTGTATTCACTTAATTTGAATTTACAACCATAAAACCTGAGGTTTCAGCTGTTGAGTTCTGTATAGACTCCACAGCCTCATTGCCTGTCACTTACTTTTTGTCATTAGGTAAACGCAAGGATGCATTCTTGTTCATTAATGCACTACTGGTGTGCTTTTTCTCTGTTTTCAGGGACGGGAACGCCTAGGAGACAGACCGTTATTTGTCCTTGTAAACTCAACTTAGTCTCTTTGTTTTTATGGTGGAAAAGCTCCTTTTCGACCCTATATTTGTTCCTGATTGCTGGAGCTCTGCTCAAATCCATGTAAGACTGGTTAAATAACGAACTTGATGGTTGAAGTGTTGGAAACGGTAGACCAACTTGCTTCCTCCCAGTGTTTATTTTGGACTGATTTAAGCAGTAATAAGTTAGTGGCTGTTTGACTTGCTGGCCGTGTGGATTTTAGTAAGGTAATGTCCATTCTTGATGTCTGATGTTTGAGGATGTTAAAAAAAAATGTTAAGATGTGAAGTAACCTTCTTTTTTGCCTGCGTGCTTGAATGCCTTGTCATACAATTGTGGATGCAAGAGACTCTGTATTGATTCTTCTAATACATTTGAGTTTGATTTCATGACTTCTGTGTTTTTATTTGTGGTGTGGTCTGTGTTTTGCTTTTTAATTACAGATTTAAAAGTTTTTGGTTAATTAACACTTATTAGAATTTTGTATAGATCTCTCTTTGAATCCTGGTTTTTTAAAAAAACTATAAGTTATAATTTGTTTTAAATTTATTTTTTAAAATAATAATCGTAAAAGCTATCTAATGCTAAACAAACTTAATGCTTGCCTTGTCTTGACTTCGCTGCATGGTCATCATTGCAAGGTAGGGGACACTCTCAACATGAAGAAAATAGTTTATATGAGGAAAAAACTAGAAAAACTCCAAAATGAAACTTTCAAAAATTTAAAAATGACACTAAACCAGGGATCAACCTCTCTTAATTACTATACTAAAAGAAAATAAATTAAAATTAACTTCTTCAAAATATTTATCTACCTATTTTTTTAATTTTTTTTTTAAAAAATCTCTTAATAGATAACAAGAAAGCAATAAGAATAATATATGAAACAAAATGAATTGAATTTTATTTTTTAAAAATATATAAATTTTATTTATTTATTATTTAAATTCAAATTTAACATTATAATCAAATTTAATTACAATAAAAAATTAATTTCAAACAATCTGTACAAAAAAATCATCTCACACCCTTGAAGCCAAACATGTACAAAGCCAGACACATCCTTAGTTTGCTAACCACAAATTTGGTCTGCTCCTTTTGAGGGACACTCTCTCAACATATTTTGCCAAGCCGATTTAGGTTGTCTGGTGTAATTTTTTTAGATTAATATAAGTTGTATTTTTTACTTTTTATTTAAATAAAAAACCATAAATATATTTGATAAAAAATAATTTTTAACTTAAATAAAACATTTATTATAAAACCGAGTCAAGATTTTATCTCAATAAAAAGTTACAATTCATTCTTAAATAAAGTAATTTCAAGTCATTCTTAATTATGAGATGTATTTCTAACTTTAAGTAATTTCAAGTTATTTTTATCATAGTTTATTTTTTAAAAATTAATTCCTGAATCATAACTTAAAGTCAAAAGCTATAATGCATGAATCATGTTGAAAGGAATTTTAAACTATTTGATAAAAAATAATAATAAAAAAAACTTAAAACTACTAGCTCCAGAATAAATTAAAAAATAAAAAAGCTCAAACAATTAGACTTGGACAGTGACGTCTACGTGTCGTTGACTTGGAAGTTGTCAGTGGTCCCTTTTATTTCTCTCTCTTTTTTTTTAATTTGATTTTCGCTTTTAAATATTTTTTCTCTCCTTACCATGAATATAACACGCAATTTTGATCGCAGAGCCTTTTTTCAATTTTTTTCAACGTTCACGTTATTATATATGTTGTGTATACCTTACGTACTGATTTTATATATTTTCCTCATTATTTTCTTTTTTTTTAATAATATTTTTTACGTAATGCAGGGACTATAAGTTTTGCCAAGTGCTGTTGCTTTTGTTCTGAACTGCGGACTACTAATTCTGTAGCTTTTGAATGATTTTAACGAGGAAGTTTTTGTTTTTAGATGTTTTTAAAGGTGTTTTTTTTATATATTAAATTAATAATTTTAAAATGTTGGTATTAAAAATAAACAAAAATATTATTTTAATATATTTTTTAAATAAAAAATACTTTTTAAAAATATCATACAATATAACACTGCTATAATATAAAACACACTATTAGTCTAAGTCTATGGTGTGGTTACAAATTAAGGTGAGGCTCAAATTAATTAATAGCCTAATATTAATTACAGGAGCTTACTTATGAATGTGCATTTTGTGTGAAAAATATAAAGAAATCCCTAAGGAAATTTAATTTAATTTTTGAGACATAGAAACACCACTTCCTAGTAAGTAATTAAATATAATTCTCTCGGGAAAAATTAACTCTCGTTAAGCATAGTTATTAAACTTGGTATAACCTGAATTTTTTTAAAGAATTTGGTTTGACCTAAACACTCAGTGAATCAATCTATAATCCGATTAAAATCTAATTTGATTTTTTTAATATTTTTTTTAAATGATATTATTTTAGTTTTTTTAAAATAATTATTAAAATGGCGGTATTGATTTTAAATGGCTTGAATCAACCCGCTTAGCCTAGAACTTGGATCAAATTATAAACTAAACCGGTTTTAATAACTTTAATTTAAAGCACATTCATATTGAATTTAATATAGGTCTCTTTCTCTATATATCTATCATTCTATTATGAAAAATAGTGTTCATGTATGCCGACCTCTTCTCATCGCATGCTCTTTCTACAGTATTTTGATTACCAACTTTTTCTAGAAGTTGAAATGTGCCATATAAAGAAAGAAATAATAATTAAAAAAAGAATAAAGAAATATTATCTCTTAAGCAAATAAATATTTGTTTATGGATTACAGTAGCAGATTATATAAATACATGTATACACTATGATAATATAATTCGATGCGTACACTATATTAATGCCGACAGTTTTTGTTTATCGTTAACGCTAAGACTTCAAAAGTTTGGAGAAACCAGCCATAATTAATGCTAATTAATTAGCATAAATTGATTAAGATAATCAACCAACAAAGTAACGATTAATGCTACAGTCCGGTCAGAATTTTTCGAGTATAGTTGTGGTTGCTTTTTAAATAACTTTTCGTGTTGAAATACATGTTAATAATGTTTTTTTTATTTTTTAAAATTTTTTTTTAACATTAGCACATCAAAACGAACCAAAATATATAAAATATATTAAATTTTAATAAAAAAAATTAAAATTTTTTGGGAACACGATTTGCACACCGCGTTTCCAAACGGTGGTATCCTGTAACTTAATTAATTAATTATTTAAATTAATTAACCAGTATAAATTGTTTTACTATTCAACTTGTTTTTTTTTTGTTAACATTAAAATAAATTTACTCCAAATTATTTTTTTAATGTTTTAGAATTGTTTTGAAATGTTAATATAAAAAATGAATTTTTTTTAATTTTTTTTTTGAAAAATAACTATTATAACATTTTTAAATATGCGTATTTACTAACATTTTTTTCTCTTTTTTTTGCCCTTTTTGAAACGGTACTGAAGTTTGACATTTCTCTATCATTGAAAAAAAAAAGTTTGGCATTCACAACCACGAGAAAAATGTTTGCAATATTGATAAATTAGTTAAATCTCATATTTCTCTACCATTGAAAAAAAAAAAGGTTTGACATTGACTACCATAAAAAAAAAATGTTTGACACCTCACTGTTTTATCAATATCCTCTATATAATAAATATTTTAAAATGCAAAAAAAAAAATTTTTTAATTGACTTCAAACTTTATAACAATTAATTAATTAAGTTTGACATTCACTACCATAAAAAAAATGTTTGACACCTCACTAATTTATCAATATCCTCTATATAATAAATTTTTTTAAATGATTTTTTTTAACTGACTTAAAAAAATATATATATTAGACTTTTGACAAGCAAAATATCCTTCCGTATGATAATTAAGCATTTAGTGGTATATATGCTTTCCAAAATAGACCAAATATACGTGACTCCATGTTTGCCATGATAGCTAAGCTTCTAAGTTCTAACCCATCTTCCTGTTATTGTTCTTGTTGGCGGCGGCGGCGGCAGATGAGGAGACTTGGAAACAAAATATATTGAGACAAAATGCTATATATATATTAATTAATTAATTACTACTGGATACAAAGTACATATATAATTGATTTTATAAAAATTAATCAACAATACAGATTTTTTTTAAAAAAAAAGCTTTTTTTTTAATTAGTGTACACTTAAAATAACTGCAAACAAAGATTTTCATGCAACCGCACATAGGGTTACAAAATTTCAAGGAGATGTTTCCATTTGTGATTAATTATTCTTAATTTGTTGCAAATGATTTTTAAAAAAATTCTATATTACAAATCAGCTATAATTTTTTATATGGCAATTTTGGGGGTATTATAAATTTGGTAGTATCATGGGATTGCTTAGTCACCTGAAAAAATAACCAGGTTCAAATCCAAAAAGAAAATGCTTAAATTTTGATGTATTTTATCATCTTGATTTCAAATTCAAGAGAATGTAAGAGTCTAATTAATGGGGATGACCTATCTAGAATAATTTGAGGGATTTAATTTTGACACGTAAATTAAGCTACCCCATGAGATTTAAAATCACACTATAATCATACATTCGAAAAGAGAGAGACAAGTGCCTCAACATTCTAAGGCTCTCGTGGTTCTTCACGAGTGATAAGACTAAGGGATGACAATTTAATAGATATCGATTTGAATAGGTTAATATTTTTTAGATTTGATAAATAATAATGAGGGTATAAATATTATCAAATTTAATTTGAAATATATTTAAATATAATCTGAAATATATATTTTTTATAAATATTTATAATATCATATATACATATCTTAATATTAACATAAAAAACACACATATATACATATATGATCAATAATATTTATCATTTAATATACATATATGATATTGTAAATATCATATATGTATATTTAGGGGTTGAAAAATCATTGGTGATATTTAAGGGGTTTTTGAAATTTTTTTATTAAATTAAAATTTTAAATTAAATATTACAAACAGAATCACCAACAGATTTAAAAGTTTTTGGTGATATTTGGGGGGTTTCTAAATTTTTTTATTAAATAAAAAATTTAAATTAAATATTATAGATAAAATCACCGATAAAATGATTAAAAATATTAATATTTAATTCTTTATCGATAAAATCGTTTGTAAAATGTAAAAAAAAAAACTAGAATCTCTCATTTCACAACAGTTGTGCCTCTTCTTCTTCTTATGATTATTATTATGTAAAAAACACAAACATCTCTTTCTTTCTTTTCTCTTTTTAACTCATTCTCTTATCTTTCATATGTATGTAAGTCTTCTTCTATTTTATTCTTTTCTCTTCTCAATTTTTTTAAATTAACATTCTTTATAAATTTCTTTTTTCTTTTTTCTTTTCTCTTTTTAGCAATTCACTCACAATTATATCAAGGTAAGTTTTTTTTTTGCATTGCATTTTTTTTTAATTTTTTTGTTCTTAATAATGTATGAATGTTGTGGGATTTATTTTTAATATGAGATCAATTTTGTTGGATTTTATTTTTGTTGTTCAATTTTAATTAAATTATTTTATTTGTTGCTAGATTATGGGTTCTGAAATAGGTTTTCTAGGTTAGATTGAAATTGTTTATAATTGATTTATTTATCTGTTGTTATTGTTTATTCTTTTGTGTTATTTATTTGTTGTAAATTTGTTTAAGTTGATTTTCTTTTTCTTTTTTCCAAGCAACTCAATTCTTAAGTATTATGGAGTGTTTTTTAGTTCTGTTAAATAGATTTTTTTAAAAAATATTTTTAAATAATTACCAATGTGGTATCAACGATGGATTAAGTTCGTCGGTATATTATAAAGAATTGAAAAATAATTACTGCAAATATCATTGTGCCACTGTTTAATCACCCATGAAATTGCATACAATATTTTTATTCATTATATGACAAGTTTTCTGAGGGAAATACAAACAGAATGAAACGGGTAGATTTTTTTTTGCACATTTTCCCATTAGTAAATCCATCGGTAATAAATATTTTTCTATTACTGATAGACTCACCGACATACCAAAAATTACTGACGGAGCATTTCTATCCGTGAGCCAATCGGTATATTCATTGCAGGCAAAATAATAGTATAAATATAGACAGAAAATTCCGTCAATAAATCTAAGAATTCTGGTAGTGAATATTTTGATTTTTTTCTTAATACCACACACACACACCTTAATATTGACATAAATCACATGTGCGAGCGTACACACATATATAATCAATAATATTATATGTACTTTAAATATATACTAATTATTTTATTTTTTATTAATTAATAAATAATAATAAATAAATATTCAAATTTCTCATCCAATAAATAA